>Ga0256407_10007151_pt1 | contig 16945 bp, 14 predicted proteins | sample RumenRJG_04DNA_FD_193489 | JGI IMG/M metagenome (GOLD analysis project Ga0256407, IMG submission 193489) | Bovine rumen microbial communities from Lethbridge, Alberta, Canada - RJG_04 | ecosystem: Host-associated > Mammals > Digestive system > Stomach > Rumen | place: Canada: Alberta...
TCGTAGATTCAGGAATCCTATTTCCAGATTCTCATCTACTTGGCGTAGATTATGTTATCCCTGATTATACATATTTAGTACAAAATCAACAAAGAATCGTAGGATTATTTATTACCCATGGTCATGAAGACCATATTGGTGGTATTCCATTCCTACTTAAAAAGGTTAAAATACCTAAAATATTTGCTGCAGGTGTTACTGTAGATTTAATTGAAAATAAGCTTGAGGAATATCCAGAATTATTAGGTTCTACTCAAATTGTAGAATTTAAGAGTCATTTCGTTTATGAATTTAAGGGTGTTACTGTATCCTTTATAAGATTGAATCACTCCATTCCAGATTCCTTTGCGATATGCTTTAAAACAGAGCTTGGTACCATTGTACATACCGGAGACTTCAAAATTGATTTAACTCCCGTTGGTCCTGCTGCAGAATATGAAAAGCTTGCCTTGTTAGGCCAAGAGGGTGTTTTATGCTTATTATCCGATTCAACCAATTCCCTAAGACCTGGTGTTACAGAGTCTGAAAAGAAAATTGGTTCTTCTATTAAGGAATTATTTAAGCAGGTTACAGATAGAATTATTGTTGCAACCTTCGCATCCAATATGTTTAGAGTTCAACAGGTCATTGAAGCCTGTGTACTTACAAACCGTAAGGTTGCCGTCTTCGGTAGGTCTATGGAAAAAACCATCGAAGTAGGACAGCAAGTAGGTTATATTAAAGCACCTAAGGGTACAATTATAGCTCCTGAAGAGATTGATAATTATAAAGCATCTGAAATTTGCTTATTATGTACAGGATCTCAAGGAGAGCCTTTAGCCGCATTATCAAGAATTGCCAATGGCTCTCATAGAGTCATTAAGCTAATGCCAAATGATACAATCATCTTCTCTTCAAATCCAATACCTGGTAATCAAGAGGGTGTGAATAAAACCATTAACCAATTATTCCGTAAGGGAGCAAATGTAATTACACATTCCCCTATTACCGATACACATACTACAGGACATGCATCTCAAGTTGAGCTTAAGCTTATGCTTAATTTATTAAAGCCTAAATATTTCATGCCTATTCATGGTGAATATAGAATGCAAAGAGTACATGCCGATTTAGCTATTGAATGTGGTGTTGATCCAAACAATACCTTCATTTTAGAAAATGGTGATGTACTTGCCATCAATGACCATTCCGCAAGAAATGCAGGTCATGTTACTGCAGGTGATGTATATATCGATGGTGAAGGCATTGGTGATATTTCAAAGGATATTATAAGAGAGCGTAGAATGCTATCTGAGGATGGTATGTTCTCTTTAGTTATTACCATCGACACAAAGAAAAAGATTATTCCAATCGAACCACAGGTAGTTTCTAGAGGCTTCATTTACATGAAGGATTCTGAAGCTTTAACCAAGGCCTTTGTTGAAGCGTCAAAGAAATTCTTACTCGATGAAATGGCTAATTCTAATGTAGTCATTTTAGGTATGCTAAAGCAAAAGCTAACGGAATTCTTAGAAAAGGAAATCTATTTAAAAACAGATAGAAAGCCTATTGTTATTCCATTATTTATGGATTTAGCGCCAGGAACAAGCATAGAATAATATAAAGCTGTCATTACTTTTCAGTTAATGCTCTGAAAATATGACAGCTTTTTTGAACTTTAGAAAGGAAAAGTAACATTTCCAATCACATTGTATTCTTTTGTTATTTATGCTATAATACACTCAGAAAAGGAGGAACATTTAAATGTTCAATTATAAAGATAAAGTAGTTGCCATTACAGGCGCATCTTCTGGTTTAGGAAAGCAAATGGCTGAAGGCTTCGCACAGGTTGGAGCAAATTTAGTATTACTAGCTAGAAGAGTTGAAAGACTTGAAGCATCCGCTAAGGAGTGGAGCGAAAAGTATGGTGTTAAGGTACTTCCTGTTCAATGTGATGTAACTAAGGATGAATCTATTTTAGCTGCAGTCGAGAAGGTTGAAAAGGAATTTGGTCATTGTGAAGTTATTATTAATGATGCTGGTGGAGAAAGAGGTACAGGTACTCCTTTATTAGATTATAAGAAGGAAGATTGGGAATTCACATTAAATCTTGATTTAACTTCTGTTTTCTCTGTTACTAAGGCATTTGGTAATTTAATGAAGAAATGTATTGCAGATGGTAAGCAGACTTATGGTCGTGTAATCAATATCGCATCAATCTATGGCTTAGTAGGTAATACAGCAATCCCAACGATTGCATACCATTCTACAAAGGGTGCTGTTGTAAACTTCTCTAGAGGTGCAGCTGCAGAGCTTGCTCCTATGGGTATTACAGTTAATACCATTTGTCCAGGCTATTTCTATACAGAATTAACAACTCAAACTCTTGATTCTGAATACTTCCAGGAATTTGCAAAGAGATCTGTTCCAATGCAAAGATATGGTAAGGAAGGCGAATTAAACGCTTGTGCTATCTTCTTAGGTTCTGAAGAGGCATCTTACGTAACTGGTCAAGCAATCGCTGTTGATGGCGGATACACTTGTATCTAATCCATAAAATAATATAAGGGTCGGAAAATTCCGACCCTTTTTCTATCTTATGGATTTATAATGCTCTCTTTTATCTATATACATGTTTTCATCCGCATCCTTTAATGCCTTTAAAACATCCTTCCTAGATTTCTTTAAAGAATATCCTACCGCAAAGGAAATATCATTCTTCATCGATTCTTCCTTTATTCTTTCTATATAATGCATGATTTCTTCTTCACTAATATCATCTAGGATGATAATAAATTCATCTCCACCAGAACGGAAGATTGGAATAGTATCAAATACACTCTTTAAGGTATGGGCAGCTCTTTTAATTAAGGCATCTCCCTTTAAATGACCCAATTCATCATTAACCTTCTTTAATCCATTAATATCTAAGAAGATAACTCCAATGGATAAATCATTATCTGCTTCTATGAAGCGCTTCATATAATCATTCATTGCATTTCTATTTTGAAGCCCTGTTAAGACATCCATTGAGCTCATTTCCTTTAATTTCTTAAGTAGTAAATAATTCGATATCTCAGATTCAAGAATAAAGGTAGTTATTTCTAGGGTTTCCTTTATTTTAATTGTATCGATATCCTTAAAATTATTTACCCACATATAGCCTATTAATCGATCATTCGATTTTAACGGGAATAATACTAAAGAATTCACATTCGATTCCTTTAAGGAATTATACCATTTGATATTCTTATCCTTTAAGAATTCCATTTCATGCAGATTAGAGATGATAATACAATTATTATCTCCTAAGGTTTCATACCAGGTAAGTACTAATTGGGAAAATTCACGATTAATGTAATATCCCATCTTTTTTCTATTGCTTGTAGAAACTCTATCCTCAGCTAAGGAAACTACTTCCTCCTTATCCTTATCTACAACTAAAATACAGCAGAATTCTGCATTGCACATTTCTCTTATATCCTTAACAATATTATTCAAAGAACCAATAAAATCCTTTGTATTGCTAAGCTGTAGGGTAGTCTTTAATACCTTATTTGCAACATCATTCGATGCGCTAGATAAAACACTTGAATCAAAGGATTCATGTACATCCATGATATATAAGCAATAGCCATGAGTATATGAAACCAAGCACCAAGGCTTTCTGGATATGCATAGGAATGCAATAATTCTTTTTTTATTGCAGAATTATAACAAAATTGCTCGAAGTTTATATTTTTTTCAATATACTCTGTATAAATACTATTTGGGATAAATTCCTTTAAAAACTTTGGGCTTCCCTCTTGCTTTACCACAAAGGAATTCTTATATTTTTGGTTTCCCTCAACCAAACGAATCTCTCCGTAGGTATTCCCCTTCTTTTCAACAGAAACAACACATGCCATATTGTTGATACTATCACATAATTCTTTAAAATGCATAAAATCACCACTTTCTATGGTATCTATTTATTTTACCATAGGTAAAAAAGTAATGAAATAATCTTGATACATAATAGCAATAATAACAATTTAAAAATGCATTATTAACAGGTATATTTGCGCTTAACACAATTGGAGCACATCTTACAATTTCCCTTATGTGGTATGCCAAAATATTCAGATACTGCCTTATGAATACAGGTAGATCCAATACATAATTTAACCATAGAATCTAATTTTTGATATCGATCCTTTTTTATTTGTTTAATCTCCTTGCTACTCTTTTCTACATTATCAATATGGTCTATAAAATATTCTATAGTTTCTACATCCTTTAAATTGAATAAAACTATACTTTCTGCATATTTACCATCTCTTGAGCAACGACCAGATTGCTGGCTAAAATCTTCAATGGAGGAGGGGAGGTCATATTCTATGACATACCTTATATCTGGTATATCTATTCCCATACCAAAGGCATTGGTGGATACAATAATATCAATTTCATGATTCGTATACATATTTTGCATTCTTTTCTTATCTAAAGATTCCATCTCTCCATGATAGTATCCTACCTTAAAGCCCTTTTCATGCAGGAATTCATATACATGCAACACATTCTTTATCGTCAAGCAATAAATGATACCATGAAGATTTAAATGGGATTTAATATAAAAATATAAATCTCTATCCTTGTCATGCGTCTTTTGTATTTTATAGAATATATTCCCTCTATCACAATCTCCAACAACTAAAATAGGATTCTTTAATTCAAGTAATACCTTTATTTTATCCACTGTTGTTTTTGTTGCTGTTGCAGTTAAGGCCATCATTTTAGGCCTTTTTTTAAGCTTATGAATAAAAGAAGGAATGTGTCCTAATGCTTTTCTAAAATCCTCACTCCAAAGGAGTGTATGAGCTTCATCTGCAACAATCATAGATATATCTATATTTATGATTTCATCTAAGAATCTTTTTGTTTCTAGCCTTTCTGCTGAAACATATAATATTTTAATATCTCCTCTTCTAAGCTTTCTATAGACATTATCTACTTCCTCTTTATCTAATAAGGAATTAATATATGCTGCAGGAATCATCTTATCCTTTAGATTCCTTACCTGATCTTGCATTAATGCGATTAAGGGGGTAATTACTATCGTTATTCCATCTAATAATAATGCAGGGATTTGGAAGGTTACCGATTTACCATAGCCTGTTGGAAGTAAACCTATAATATCATTATTGTTTAATACAGCATCGATAATCGTTGCTTGCTCTTTTTTTAATTTACTATATCCATAGTATTTTTTTAATATATCTAATTTATCCATAAGCATATAATACCACATAGATAATATGAAAGCATTAAGCAAAAATTGAGAAAAAAAAGAATGCGTTACGCATTCTTATTTCAAGCTATTTAACCAATTTATAATAGCACCTTTAGGTAGGAAGCCAACCTTCTTACCTAATATTTTTCCATTTTTAAATACCATAAGGGTTGGAATATTTTGAATACCAAAGGCTAAGGCTATAGCCTCTTCTTCATCAACATTCACCTTTCCAAAAGTTGCAATCCCCTCATTTTCGATTTCCTCTAAAATGGGAGTAAGCATTCTACAAGGAGCGCACCATGGTGCCCAAAAATCTACAACAGAAAGTGAATCCTTTGTAATGAATTCTTTAAAATTATCACCTGTTAAAACCATATTATTCCCCTTTATGATCATATTCTCTATGGACGATATCTAATTCCTTTAAATCTAAATCATCAATAAAGTTTTCACCCTTCATAGTATCTGGTTCATGTGTTACAACAATAGATTCATCATTGATTGCCTCACTTGCTAAAAATAGCATAATAGCAGCACAATTGGATAAATTTAAACTTCTAATTTTATCTGTTGTAGGAATTCTATAGCAATCCTTTAAATTATCCTTTAGGATATCATAGGCAATACCTGTAGATTCCGCACCAAAAACTAAATAGATATCCGAATCCTTTGCATCCTCTTTAAAATTGATTGTGGAGGGAGATTTATGACCATAGCGAGTTAAATAATAAAATTTACCCTTATTTTTACTTTTAAAATCATCCCAATCATCATATACCTCATATTCCAAATAATCGAAATAATCTAAGGCCGCTCTTCTCATTCTTGCCTCATCAAGCTTAAAGCCAAGTGGGCGAATCAAATGAAGCTTTGCATGAAAGCCAACACAGCTTCTCATAATATTTCCTGTATTTTGTGGAATTTCTGGATGATATAATACAACATTAATCTTCATATTTTAAAAACTCCTTAATTGCATAGGCTATTCCATCCTCTAAAGGATTTTTTGTAACAAAGGAAGCTACCTTTTGTACTTCCTTTGGTGCAGTAGGTACTACAATAGATATATCCGCTTCCTTAAGCATTTCTAAATCATTATAATTATCGCCAAATGCGATAATTCTTGCATCCTTATAGATTTTTCTTAAATCTAATACAGCACTACCCTTAGATATTCCATGGGCAATGACATCAAAGCCCAAGGGTGCAACACGCACAAAATCGATTTCAGGAAATAATTCCTTTGGAAATGTATCTGCATGATAGCTATATACACCTAAGGAATACATATCCTCCTCTAATATATCCTTTGGATATAGGGTAGCCTCTGGCACCTTAAAATAATCGGAAAATTCCTTATAGATTTTATCAGAATCGATTCTTGCATAATACTTATCATTTAATAGGGCTGTTTTAAATCCCATATCCAATAATCTTTTTATAACATCCTTAGATATAGGATGCTTAGCAATTACCTTATCCTTTACAACAATATAGCCACCATTATTCATGATGGCTCCATCTGTTTCTATAATTTCTTCAATAGGTTTCATTTGGAATTTACATCTACCTGTAGCAAGTAATACCAAATCACCTTTTTCTCTAATCTTTTTTATAATTTCCTTTGCGGATTCTGGTATGATACCATTTATCGATAATGTACCATCAATGTCAAATAAAAATATATTATTCACATTGCTCACCGGTTAAGGTATATTCATCACAATCCATAATTTTAACCTTAACCCTTTGTCCAAGCGAAAGCTCATAATGTGCTGCGACAAAGATAGCACCATCTACCTCATCAGGGGCATATTGATAGCTTCTTGCAACATACATAAAGGATTCCTCATCATATCCAATAATAAAGGCATCCTCTATAACCTTACCAATCATTGCCTTATTCTTTTCTAAAGCAATCTTAGATTGAGCCTCCATTACTCTTTCATAACGCTTTTGCTTCACATCAAAAGGAATAACATTTGGATATTTTTCTGCAGCTGTTCCTTCCTCTAAGGAGAAGGTAAATGCACCAAGACGATCAAATTTAACCTCATTCATAAATTCAATTAAATGATCAATATCCTCTTCCTCCTCATAAGGGAATCCAACAATTAAGGTAGTACGAAGGATGGCATTTGGAATTTCTGTTTTAATCTTTTTAAATAGATTTAATAAATAATCCTTCATACCTCTTCTTACCATCTTCTTTAAAATATGGTCTTCAGAATGCTGAATTGGAATATCAAAATAAGGCATAACCTTATCATGTGTTTTAATAAATTCAATTAGCTCATCGGTTACAATATCTGGATATAAATATAATAAACGAATCTTAAAATCACCATCGATTTTACATAATTCCTCTAAAAGAGGTACAATCATAAGCTTCTTATCATATAAATCATAACCATATTTGGTTGTATCCTGAGAGATTAAATTAATCTCATATACACCACTTTCAACCTCTTTTTTAACTTCCTCTATAATGGATTCCATAGGCCTACTTCTTAGAGTACCACGAATTAGGGGAATTGCACAAAAGGCACAATGGTTTTGGCAGCCCTCTGAGATTTTAATATATCTCATATAGCTTGGAGTGGAATATATACGATTTAATGGAGAATATTCTCCTTGAATCTTATAATCACCCTTCATTACACCTTCAATAATCTTTGCGATATTTCTATATTCATCTATGGTTATAAAGCGATCTACTTCTGGTAGAAGCTTGATGATTTCATCCTTGTATCTTTGAGGTAGGCATCCAAGTACAACAAGCTTAGCTCCATTCTTTTTATAATCTGCCATTTGAAGAATCGTATCAATAGCTTCCTTTCTTGCAGGCTCTATAAAGGCACAGGTATTAATCAATATTAAATTTGCATCTATAGGAGATTCTACTAAGGTTATAGAATCCTTCATTGCTCCTAAAATCATTTCTGAGTCTACCTGGTTTTTAGCACAGCCTAGGCTCACCATATATACATTCATAAATTTACCTCATTACATAGCAATAACTAAAGTTGTGCATAAAATAAGTACAACAAAAGCAAATAAAATGCTCATAATACTATTCTTTCTTTGAAAAAGCATTCCAAAGATAATTCCTAAAAGTAATCCTAAGGATAATACAATTGTAGATTCTATTTGTCCAACCTTATTGCTGAAGCTTCCAAGGAATGGAATAAATATAGATAATACTGCAACAATAACTAAGGATATAAAAGCAATTAATACGCCCAAAGCAATTTGAATAAAGAAAGCAGGGAAATTGAAGGAATTAAAGGATTGCTTCTTTAAAGCTTCCTTTTCCTGCTGGTATAATATTTTCTCCTCAGGATAGAAATCCTTTGGATTAATATTATTTACTAAAGTATCATATTTCTTTAAAGCATATTGGCTCTTCTTATTAAAAAGCATAGATAAGCCTGAAGCAAGAATAAGTATAACAACTACACCTAAGGCAATATATAGGCTATAGGAATTTAATAAAATACCAAAATTATTTGCTAAAGTAGCCATCTTACCACTACCGTTTGATAGGAATTTAAACACTAAAACCATAACAAGCATTGGAATTACCATAATTAATCCCATAATAATAGAAACATTCGCAAAGCCATATTGGCCTAGTAAATTCTTTCTTTGCTTTTTAATATCATATTCCTTTTTCTTATCCTCTGGTAATATTAAATCTGGTGCATCCTTCGATACATCATCTAAGGTATCTTGGCTTCTTACCTCTTCAATGACCTCACCAGTCAAAGGATTAACCTTTTGTTCCATTCCCTCATGTGGAGTATAAAGCTTAACAACCTTTCCTTGCATATAATCCTGACAAATATAGGTTCTAGCATAAGGCTTATTTAAGTCATATTTTTCTCTATCATATTTCTTTTTAACAGAAATTAAATCATTCTTATATGCAGAGATGAAATATAAATAATTCTCATATAATCTTTTCGCTATTCCAATATAATTATCAAAGGATATAGATGAAATCTTTCTTGCGGCAATTTGATCCTTATAGCCATCATATTCCTTCTTGATTTCAACAAATCTCTTATAAATTCTTAAAGCCTTTGGCTTATAATCATATTTATCAAAATTATCTACCATCCAAAAGAAGAATGAGCCATCTACGATTCTTCTTAAATAATCCTCTTCCGTTTCCTTTGTCTTATTTAAAAGCTTTAAGGAAACAAAGGTTGGATTTTCATCATTTACGGCATCAATTACATCGGTGAATCCTGCCTTATGAGCTAAGGAAATTAAGAATGCTTCACTTCTTGCAAGATTCGAAAATCTTCTAAAGCATTCCTCACCATTAATGGCAATACTTCTTACCTTACCATCTAAGGATTCCTTTGTCTCATAGCCATAGTAGGCTACTAAGTATTTATAAGTGAATGGATTTCTAAAATTCCTTTCAATTGCACGAGAATGCTGGCATAGCTTTGGGTCAGCACCGGATGCACGGAAGGTTTTTGTAATACCTCCATCCTCTAGGAAGGCAAATAAAATATTATTTGCTGGATCTGGGTTTTCTCTTAATGCCTGTAAATAGGTTAATAAATCCATTTTTACACCAGCAATAATAATTTCCTTATGATCCGTCATTTCAAAGATCATAAAGGTTAATGCGTTACTTTTATATTTTGTTTCTGCTAAAATGTTGATATATTTTTTAACTTTTCCTTTATCACTAATTCTACTTTTAATAAATTTAATTAGCTCCTTTGTATTCGTATAGATATCATCCATACCTAAATCAAAATTATCAATATATGCTTTAGCTAAGCTACTTAAATCCGAATAGCTTTCCTGGTTAAAAACATATGATATCATAATTTCCCCCTATTATAGATCATCTGTATCTAATAATATAGTTACAGGTCCATCATTCAAAAGTTCAATTTTCATGTCCGCTCCAAAGATACCAACCTCCACATGGAAATCCATATCTCTAAGCATTTTTACAAATAAATCATAATATTCACTCGCTTTATGAAATTCCATAGCATCCGTAAATCCAGGACGGTTTCCATGCTTGCAATCTGCATAAAGTGTAAACTGGCTTATTGCAAGAATTGTACCAGAAACATCCTTAAGTGATTTATTCATTTTTCCATTTTCATCTTCAAATATTCTCAAGCCTGAAACCTTTTTTGCACATTTTTCAAGCTCTGCTAGAGTATCTGTTGTTTTAAAGCCAATAAGCAGCATAAAGCCCTTATCACACCTACCAGTAACTACTCCATCAATTGTGCAGGAAGAATATTTCACTCTTTGAACTACTACTCTCATTAATGGTTATCTCTTTCAATGTTATAAATATATTTAATCTTCTTAAGGTTAACAATCATTTTCTCTAGTGATAATAAATTATCTGTCATAACCTTAAGCTTAACTACGGCCTCTAAATTCGCATTTTGGTTTGCGTTAATAGCTAAAATGGACATACCAGATGCGGATACGGTATTCATAATTTCTACAAGTAGATTCATATTCGCTGTTGCCTCAATCTTTATCGAAACAGGATATTTTCTATCAATATTTGTAGCCCAAGCTAAAGGAATTAATCTTTCCTTTTGGAAGCTATTAATATTTTTGCAGCATAAATTATGAACAACTATTCCGTTACCCTTAGTAACATAGCCTAAAATTTCATCTCCTGGGATTGGATTACAGCAGGAACCAAGCTTTAGCTGAGGGTTCGTTAGACCTTCAACGACAACACCAGTTTCACTATTGGTTGTTAAAATTCTTTGGCTACGCTCAATTTGACGGCTTAATGCCTCCTCGGTTAGCCTTGATGGATCATTAGCCCCTAAGTATTTCGATACGACGGTCTTTGCAGATAAATTATTTTTAGCAACCTCTAAATACATATCGTCTAGGGAGCTAATATTATTCTTTTGGAATTTAAGTGCAAATTCATTATCCAAATCATAATTTGTAATTTTTTGGCTTCTAAATTCCTCATCGACCATTTGCTTACCCTGTCCAAGCAAAATATCATGATTTTGCTTATTCAAGAAGCTCTTAATCTTATGTCTTGCGTGTGTTGTTTTCGCAATTTTAAGCCAGTTTTCTGATGGGCCAAAGGAATTCTTATTCGTCTTAATTGAGATAATATCTCCTGTTTTAAGCTCATAATCTAGTGGTACAATATGATTATTTACCATGGCACCAACAGTTTTATTACCAATATTTGTATGAATCTTATATGCGAAATCCAATGGGGTTGCACCCTTAGGTAAATCGACAACCTCACCAGTTGGAGTATAAACATAAACGGTAGTATTAAGTAAATCCTCTTTTACAGTTTCTACGTATTCCTCTGCAGATGCATTTTGCGCATTTTCCTCTTCCGAAAACTTAAGTAGATCACCATACCATTTTAAGGTTTGGGCAATTTCAAATTGCTCACGCTCCTTAGAGTATTCTACATTTTCCTTATATGCCCAGTGTGCAGCGATACCATATTCTGCAATACGGTCCATTTCCTCTGTACGAATTTGTACCTCAAAGGTAAATCCATCATTAGAAATTACTGTCGTATGTAAGGATTGGTACATATTTGGCTTTGGTACGGCAATATAGTCCTTAAATCTCTTTGGTACTGGAGTATAATTCGCATGAATTAAGCCTAATACCTGATAGCATTCACCAACTGTTTTTACAATTACACGGATGGCTAAAATATCATAAATATCCTTAAAGTCCTTCTTTTGGTTTACCATTTTTTTATAAATAGAATAAATATTCTTAATTCTACCCTTGATTTGGTAATCCGTTAATCCATTTTCACCTAAGATTCTTTTGATTTCATCAATTGTATGATCTACATTAGACATACGAGCGGAGGAATCATTTTTAATTTGTGTAAGAATCTTATTGTACATTTCATTATCTACGTATCTAAGGGAGGTATCCTCAAGCTCTGCCTTGATACGGAACATACCTATCTTATGAGCAAGTGGAGCATAAATCTCAAGAGTTTCTCTTGCGATTCTTCTTTGCTTTTCTGGTGGTAGGGCATTTAATGTACGAATATTATGTAATCGATCGGCAAGCTTTACGACAATTACTCTTATATCCTTTGCCATAGCTAAAAGCATATGCTGATGATTTTCTACCTGCTTTTGCTCAAGGCTTACAAACTTAATTTGACCAACCTTGGTAACACCATCAACTATTTCAGCTACATCATCACCAAAATCTCTTGCTATATCTTCCTTTGTTGCTTGAGTATCCTCAACAACATCATGTAATAAGCCCGCACAAATCGTTGCAGGACCTACATGTAGCTCAGCTAAAATACAAGCAACATTTAAAGGATGGATGATATATGGTTCACCTGATTTTCTTAATTGACCGTTATGTAGTCTTTCGGCAACATCCCATGCTTTTCTTATTAACGCTTTAGATTCAGGCTTACGAATATAGGTTGAAAAAATCTTTTCAAGCTCTTCATATGTTGTTGCTGTAACCATAAATCCACCTCCTTTTCTTGCTTATAATGGATTATTCTCCTTCAAATTCAACTAGAGTTTTTACTTTATAATCCTTAAGTAATTCCTTACCCTTTAAATCAACTAAATCAATAACAAAGGCTAATCCAACTACCTCTGCCCCTGTCTTCTCACATAGGTGTGCTGCAGCTAAGGCAGTACCACCTGTAGCAAGTAAATCATCAACGATTAATACCTTGTCACCCTTTTTTAATGCATCCTCATGAATACATAATGTATTTGTTCCATATTCTAAGGAATATTCCTTTGTAATTTGCGCTCTTGGAAGCTTGCCAGGCTTTCTTACAGGTACAAAGCCAAGCTTTAGCTTTGCTGCAACAGGTGCACCAAATAAGAATCCTCTAGCCTCAGGTCCAACGATTATGGTTGCACCAATCTCTTGTGCAAATTTTGCAATTTCCTCTGTGGTGTATGCAAATGCTTCTCCATTTTCAAGTAGAGTTGTAATATCTCTAAACATAATTCCTTTTTTAGGAAAATCAGGAATAGTAACAATAGTATCTTTTAAATTCATTTGAATTTTACCTCCAAATTCAAAAATATATAATATTATAACATAATATTTTATATTCTTAAAGTTTTTACCCGAAATTTAAAGCATTTTCAAGGCTATTTATGGCATATTTTTTATAAATATGATAAAATGATGCAAGAGGTGAAAAGGATGAAACCATTAGCTTATAGAATCCGCCCAAAATCATTTAAAGATATCATTGGACAAGACCATTTGGTTGGACCAAAGGGTGTAATTACAAAAATGCTAGAAAATAAAACATTATTTTCTATGATTTTATATGGACCTGCAGGCTGTGGTAAAACATCCATAGCCCAAATTATAGAATCCTATTATCCATTATCTAGCTTTTCCTTTAATGCTTCTATCGATTCAAAAGCTAAGCTAAAGGAAATTGCAGATGCAACAAAATTCTATGAATCTACTATATGTGTTATCGATGAAATTCATAGAATGAAAAAGGATGTACAGGACTTCTTACTCCCTTATGTTGAATCTGGGCAATTAACCATCATAGGTCTTACAACAGAAAATCCATATAGAAGCATAAATCCTGCCGTACGTAGTAGATGTCATATTTATAGAATGAATGAAATCAAAAAGAGCGATGTCATTTTACTTCTTAAAAAGACGATTAAGGATGAAAATTTAAAGTGCATGAGTGACGATATATTAGAATATATCGCAACGGTATCCTCATCAGAAATCAGAAGTGCACTAAATATGCTTGAGGTTGCAAATATGCTAGATATAGAGGATTTAAATTTAGAAAATGTAGCCAAGCTTATAGGTAAAAAAGCTCTTCAAATCGATGAAGAGGGAGAATACTATTACGATTGTGCAAGTGCTATGATTAAATCCATTAGAGGTAGTGATCCAGATGCAGCACTTCACTATCTTGCAAGGCTTTTACAAACAGAGGATTTAGTCTTTATTACAAGAAGATTATTATGTAGTGCATATGAAGATATTGGCTTAGGTAACCCAAATGTTGGCCCTAGAGTATATGCTGCATGTGAGGCTGCATTATCCTTAGGATTACCAGAGGCAAGGCTTCCCTTAGCCTACGCTATTGTCGATTTAGCAACAAGTCCAAAATCGAATTCTACCTACCTTGCAATCGATGATGCACTTCAAGATTTAGAGAATCTTTCCTCAATGAAAATACCTCCACATATTTTAAACAAAGAATTAAAAAGTGGAAAATACGAATATAAATATCCTCATGATTATTATCATGATTATTGCCATCAGCAATATATGCCTGATGCATTACTTGGTAAAAAATATTATAAGCCTAAGGATACCTCATCCTATGAAAGATCCATTAAGGAATATTTAGAATTTTTAGATAAGCTAGAAGATAAAAAACGAGAAAATTAATTCTCGTTTTTTTCTTCTTCTATTGTTCTATTCACCATATCTAAATCTGTTGAAATTAAAACAGGGATGATAATTGGACTTCTTTTGGTTTCCTTATAAATGTAATGAGAAATTTCATTTTTTAAGCCTGTTTTATATTCACTCCAGTTAATAAATCTAGAGCATAGATATTTTTCTGAAACTAAATAGAATAATTCTTTAATTTTAGAAATTAAGGATTCACTATCCTTTGTATAGGTAAAGCCCTTCGTTACAACCTCAGGACCTAAAATGATAGTTTTCGTTCTTGGATTAATATTGGCTGTAATTAAAATAACACCATCCTGAGCTAAAAGCTCACGGTCACGCATAACAACCTCACCAACATCCTTAAATGCCTTACCATCAATCAATACCTCAGCAACAGGCACATCGCCTGTTACACCAATGTATTTTCCATCCTGGAAGGATAAGATATCTCCTTGGTCTGGAATTAATATTTCCTCATCATTATATCCAATACATTCGGCAACAATTCTTAAGGCATATTGATGACGATATTCACCAATGACAGGAATAATATATTTTGGCTCTAAAATATTGATCATTTCCTTTATTTCCTCTCTATTGGCATTAATTTGAGGTAATAAGGTTGAATTGAATTCTAATACCCTAGATGTAATATGATAAATGATATCTAAGGTCTTAGATGCCATCTTTTCAGTGCCTAGGGTAGGTGGTGTTAAAACAATAACTGTATCATTTTTAGTTAAATGGATTAAACGATCGACACCCTTTGCCATTCTTTGAAGCATAAAGAATGGTTCATGACGATTACCTGTAACTAGGATAACTAAATTCTTATCCTCGTTGGTAATTCCATTCTTCTCATCGATGAATTTTAAATTAGCAAAATTCTCCTCTGGGATATTTAAATATCCCAAATTGATAGCCTGTGCTACCATTTTTTGCGTTTTTCTTCCGATGACTGCAATCTTTCTACCATAGCCAATCGCAATATCGCAAATTTGCTGAATTCTTAAAATATCACTTGAGAATAAGGAAAATATTAATCGGTCATTGCTTTGATTGAATACATTTTTAATTCTTGTTTTAAATTCTAAAATTGTACCACGGGATTGCTCATTATTTGCACCTAAGGATTCCGTTAATAAAGCTAATACTCCTTCTTTTGCAAATACAGCTAAAGACCTGAACATATGCGCATAATCAATATGTGAATTTTGGTCAAAATTGTAATTACTTGTGTAAATGATATATCCATCATCACTCTTAAGTGCTATACCATAGCTTTCAGGTAAATTGTGGCTTACCTCAAAGAAACGAATCGTAACATCCTGAAACTTAAGTGCAGTTTTCGAAGTTACTACCTCTAAAGAGGCTTTAGAATAATCGACATTTTGGTCATCCTTTAAAATATCACCTAAAACTGCCATCGTGTATTTAGAGCCATAGATTCTTAAATCTGGCTTTTCCTTTAATAAATGGATTACTCCGCCAATGTGGTCCATATGGGCATGGGATAGGAATAATCCTTGAATTCTATCCTTATTGTCTGATAAATAGGTTAAATCGTTAACAATAATATCTACACCATAGGAATCCTGGTTTGGATATTTCATACCACAATCCATAACAAAAATCATGTTGTTAACTTCAATGACATATAAATTTTTGCCATCCTCTTGAACTCCACCAAGAGCAATAAAATTAATCTTACTCATAATAAAAAATACTGCCTTTGTTTGTTACTTTGGCTCCTCCATTCTTCATTTTTAAGAATCGTATCTTATTAGTCTTATTATACATCGTTTTTTTGGATTAAACAATAGCTTTATTCGAAAACAAAAGGCACCGAAGTGCCCTTCATCGTGTCTCGTTTAAGATTACTTAGCGAAGTGGTCAACGCCAATTTCAACAACTAAGCCCTTAGTAGCTGTGAATGTATGGTTTTCTAGATCTTCATTCCAGATTCCCTTCTCAACAGCTTCCCAATCCTTAGCAGCTAAAACCTTGAACTCAACAACAGCATTTGCATCGAACTTCTTAGAAACTTCGAACTTGCCATCAACAGCCTTTAAAGCTACGGCGTTCTTAGCATCCCAAGCACCAAGGTTTTCAGTATTACCTACTACATAAACCTTATCAGCATTTGCATTTACTGTAATCTTTACTGTTACCTGTGCGGCAGCAGCAGTTGTTTTCTTTGCAGCCATTTTCAATCCCTCCTACTATCTCAAGTATATACCA
>Ga0256407_10007152_pt1 | contig 16943 bp, 8 predicted proteins | sample RumenRJG_04DNA_FD_193489 | JGI IMG/M metagenome (GOLD analysis project Ga0256407, IMG submission 193489) | Bovine rumen microbial communities from Lethbridge, Alberta, Canada - RJG_04 | ecosystem: Host-associated > Mammals > Digestive system > Stomach > Rumen | place: Canada: Alberta | collected...
GAGCTGCAAGGACCAACGTTCCAACCCGGACCCATCTTTCTGGAGTCAGCAGACTTCGTGCCATCGGGGTACAGAGAGATAACGCCTTCGGGGTCTGTCTGAGCCTTGTAAGTGGTACCGCTGAGCTGGCCCTGGCCGCTACCCATAACCGGATGGTAGTCCACAACGAGAGGTACCGGCTTGTCGCCCTTGTAGGCGCTCGGCACGTGCATGATGAACGTACGATTCTTGCCGTCGACGTTCACAGACATCTTGTGGTCGCCAGCCTGGTAAGTCTTGCCAGTGCAGTTGATGACTTCTTCAATTTTCGCGCTGCTGGAAGAGGCTGCGCTAGATTCCGGCTTGGCAGAAGAGCTCGATGCGATTGCCTGGCTGGAGCTGGACTGCTGAGCGGAAGCGACATCCATCGTAATCTGGACGTTGCTTTCGGTAAAGCTTTTCATCGTGTAGGTGAAGTTGTTGTAGCCTTCCTTCGCGAACATGAGGGTCGGCAGCGGGTCGCCATCCTTCATGAGGGTCACGTTCTTGCCGAGCTGATAAGTGTCGCGGTTGCCATCGGCATTGATGCGGATGTATTTGGCGCCTCTAGCATTTGTTTTGTTCAAGTCGAACGTGGCGAGACCAAAAACGTTGTGGAGCGTTCTGGAGAAAGCGACCTTGCCAAGAGCGTCCATGACAGAAACGGTAAGCGTCTGGGCCTTGATGCCCGAAATGGTAATAACATTGTGGTTGAAACCGACGTGAGCCTGAACAGACTTGAGCATCTGCAAACCGACACCGTCGTCATAGGAGAGGGCGAATTTGCCATCAGCTGCCGAAACGGTTTCTAAGCCAGCATAGTTGAAAGATGAAATTTTTACACCGGAAAGAGGTTGTCCGGCCTTCGATGATACGACGCCATCGATACTCCAAGCGAAAGACAGTGAGCTGAGTGCTGCTACTGTTCCTGCAAATGCCATGGATTTAAACATGGTCATAGCGACTCCTTTTTATAGTTAAACATTCCAAACTCTATTCATCCACCCGGTCCAACCAAATCCCCACGATCTTCGCTAGACCTGTACAAAATATAGATGGATGTTTCTTAGGTGTTGCGAAATGGTGTTGTGAAAAATTATAAAGCGTTGTGAAAATTGCGAAAAGGAATTTTTACAAAAGAGGCGCGGTTTTCGACACGTTTTCGGGGTTGTAATGGGGTGTTATTGATAAAAAATCCATAAAAAGGGCGTGCGATTGCGGGTTAAAACCATGTAAATGGGATAAATTATGATTGTTAATCTTATCTAGCCTTGGTTGGAAAAGGAGTGATTATGGGATTGTTTAGTAAGATGGCGAAGTCGGCTGTGGTTTTGGCTGCTTTTGCTGTAGTGAATAGTGCAGCCGTTAAGGTCAATAACCCGATTATGTACGTCGATAGCCCGGACCCCTCGATTGTCCGCGTCGACGATGCTTATTACATGGTCACAACGACCATGCACTTTGCGCCTGGCGTGCCTGTTTTCAAGAGCACGGATTTGGCGCAGTGGCGCACTGTGGGTTATGCCTACCAGACGCTCACCAACAATGACCAGCAGAATTTGAATGGCGGCAAGGATGCCTACGGTAAGGGCTCCTGGGCATCGAGCATTCGTTATCACAAGGGATTTTTCTACGTGCTGACTCCGTCGTACACGACGGGTAAAACTCATTTGTACAAAACCGCCGACGTGGAAAGCGGCCAGTGGTCCGAAGTGCAGCTTCCGTTCTATCATGACCCCTCTTTGTTCTTCGATGACGATGGCACTGTTTGGGTGTTCTACGGCAGCGGCGACCAGATTAGCTACGTGCAGTTGAACGACGACGCTAGCGGCGTGAAGGCTGGCGGCAAGAGCGGTAAGGTTGGCGGCGTGAGCGTGAACCAGGTGACCGGCACCAGCAATTACTATGTGCAGCAAGAAGGTTCGCACATGGAAAAGGTGAACGGCGAATATTACTTGTTTACGATTTCTTGGCCGGCTGGCAAGAGCCGTAGCGAAATCGTTTACCGTTCCAAGAACCTGCTTTCTGGATTTAGCGGAAGGTATTTCCTCTCCGATAACGGTGTTGCGCAGGGTGGCATTTTCGATACTCCCGATGGCAAGTGGTATGCCCTCCTGTTCCGCGATTCCGGTCCGGTTGGCCGTATGTCGCACTTGGTCCCGATGGAATGGAAGGATGGTTGGCCGGTTCCGACGAGCGGATCCAAGGCTCCCTCGACGATTGACTTGCCGGAATCTCCGCTCCCGGGCTACGGCATGGTCACGAGTGACGATTTTGAATCTGGCGAACTTGCTCTCGAATGGCAGTTCAACCATAACCCCGATAACAAAAACTGGAGCTTGTCTGCAAATCCGGGATTTTTCCGCATTACCACGGGCCGCACGGATAGCCGTGTCGTGAATGCAAAGAACACTTTGACACAGCGTTCCTTTGGCCCTAAGAGTTCTGGCCGTACGCTTGTTGACGGCAAGGGCATGAAGGATGGAGACATGGCGGGCCTCGTTGCTTTGCAGGATGACAAGGGCTTTGTCGCGCTTGCTAAGGAAAACGGCAACTACAAGGTTGTGATGTACACTGGAAACAAGGACGGCGAAAGACAAGCTGTAAGCCAAGCTCTTTCGGACTCCAAGGTTTATTTGCGAATTGATTTCGATTTGCCCATTGACCGCGGTACTGCATATTTCTACTACAGCACCGATGGCAACACTTGGACAAAGATTGGTAGCGATGTGAAGCTCAATTATGACCTCCACATGTTCGTGGGCGTGCGCTGGGGCCTCTTCAACTTTGCGACCAAGCAGGCGGGCGGCTATGCAGACTTCGACTGGTTCAAGGTCGGTACCGATGTGAACGATGAAATTTATCTCGACGGCGCTGGTTCTGAACCTGTTCCGCAGACTCCGTTCTGTGCCGCTGGCGAAAACTGCCCCGCAATTGCGCTCCCGGGCAAGATTGAAGCCGAAAACTTTGACGTGCCGGGCAAGGGTAAAGATGGTTCCTCTTACTATGATGGCGATTCCGAGAACCACGGCGATAGCGACTATCGCAAGGGCACGGGCGTTGACCTTTACAAGAAGGCAACTGGCGTCATTGTGGGCTACAACAGCGAAGGCGACTGGCTCGAATATACCGTGAACGTAAAGGAAGCGGGAGATTACACCATGTTTGCTGCGGTTGCTGCAGCGGGCTCCACCTCGAGCTTCAAGCTCTCCTTAGATGGCAAGGACATTACCGAAGAAATCGCAGTGCCGGCAGCAAGTTCTGGCGAAGATAATTACGATGATTACAACAAGGTAAAAGCCAATGTGACGCTCCCGGCTGGTGAACATGTGCTCCGCTTTACGGTTGTTGGTTCCTGGCTTGATATCGACTACTTTACATTTGTGAAGGGTGCGAATGCAACGGATCCGGATCCCATTGTTGGCTTGGCAAAGGGCGTTCTCCATAATGTGCAAGGCGTACAGTCTTATAGCGTCTATGGTTTGAACGGTAAGTTTGTCGGTCGCGTCGATGCTTCTAGCAACTTCGATGTGCGCAGTAAGGTGAACAGCCTCGTGAAGGAAAACGGCGTGTACATCGTCAAGTCCCTCACCACCGGCACCACCCTCCGCCTCTCCGTAACAAAGTAATCTCTATAGTTTATTCATAGTTCCTCAAACACCCCCGAGACCAGGAAGTGGATGTCGGAAGCGAAGCTTACGGACATCCATTTCCTGGTCGTTTTTGTGTTCTGTAAACACCCCCAAGGTCAGGATGCACACGCTGAAATACGCAAGTATTTTTAAGCGTGTATATCCTGACCGTTTTTGGTTGTTCTTAAAACACTCCTATTACACATTTCCTCCTCTCAACCCATTGTCAAAACCGCAATGGAAAATGTTTACCGCTAAGTGATAATCGCCAATCCAAAAGGTATTTTCTTCATAGGTAAAATGGGAAATAAACCTCAAGGAGTAGAGGAATGTTTGGTAAAATTTTTAAGAAGGCGCATTGCGTCCTTTCTCTTGCCGTATTGGCGAGTCTCACCACTTTTTCATTTGCAGACAACATTAATGTGAACGGCACGAACCGTACCATGAATGTGTATGCTCCGAGAAATATCGAAAAGGGCCGTCCGCTCATCATCCAGATGCACGGTATGAATCAGGATGCCCCGTATCAGCAGAACGCCGCCAAGTGGGAGCCGATTGCCGATACCGCTCGCTTTGTGGTTGTATTCCCGAACGGTCAAAACAAGGCCTGGGACATCGGTGGCGACAAGGACATCAATTTCCTCAAGGCGATTATCAACGAAATGTACAACAAGTACGGCATTGACAAGAATCGCGTCTACGTTTCGGGATTCTCGATGGGCGGCATGATGAGCTACCATGCGGCAAACAAGATGGGCGATATGATTGCTGCCATTGCCCCGGTTTCCGGTGGCGGTGGCGTGAACTCGCCCAAGCGCGCCATGCCGATTATGCATACCCACGGCACTTCCGATGACGTGGTGAATTACAACAGCACCGTGAATACCCTCAAGGGCTGGGTCTCTGCGCAAAAATGCTCTTCAAGTTCCAAGGTCACAAAGCCGTATCCATCAAGCAAGCCGGGTTCTGCCGCCTCTCTCGAAGTCTGGAGCGGCTGCAAGGATAACGTCGAAGTCCGCTTGCTCACCATTGCAGGCAAGGGCCACTGGTATTCCATGGACGAGGCGGTCAGTGTCAATACGAGCGTCGAAATCTGGAACTTCGTGAAGAATTATTCCTTGGACGGTTCCACGCTTGCGCCCGCAATTCAAGTTCCGACCGACCGCGACAGCATTTTCAACGGCGGCTTTGATTCGACCGATGTCGCCTGGACTTTGCAGACTCACGGCAGTGCCGCCGCAACAGGCGATGTGAAAAATGGCAAGTACAATCTGGACATTACTGCCGTTGGCGACCAGAATTATCAGGTGCAGCTCATCCAGCACGACTTGCATCTCGAAAAAGGCCAGTGGTACGAAGTGAGCTTTGATGCTAGTGCCGGCGCCTCCCGCACGCTCGAAGTGAATGTGGAACAGCACACGGATCCGTGGGCAAGCTACCTCACCGAAAAGGCGAATTTTGAACTTGGCACGGAATCCAAGAAGTATTCTTTCCAGTTCCAGATGACTGCCGCGACCGACAAAGATTCTCGCTTGAGCTTTAATGCGGGCGCCTCGACAGGTACGCTTACGCTCGATAATGTTACGCTCAAGAAAATTGCGGAACCCGATCCGGGAACAATTGCGCTGGCTCCGTCTCTCCGTCTCAAAACGACCGCTGGAGTGTACAATGTTTATAGCCTTGCGGGCAAGCGCCTCGGTCTTGTTGAAATCATCGAAAACGATGTGCCGAACATGCAAAAAACGATGAAAAACGCAGGCTTTGGCAAGGGCGTCTACATCTTGCGCAGCAAAACACGCTCGTTCATGCTGCCGGTGGATCGCTAAAAAAACTCTCTCTCACCAAGAGCGCTCCCTGGCTTCGGGGGCGCTCTTTTTTTTGTTATAAAGAATAGACAACTGATTTCACATCCTCGATAAAATATTGTAGCGATGAGTATTTGAATACAGGCAACTTGCTAAAATTGCTGTTTTCTAGTGATGCTGTAAACTTTTTGAGGTATTCGGTAAAGTTGGTGAAGATTGTCATCAAGTTTTTGTTGAGTTCAACCCATTCCTTTTTATCGATGGTACATTGACATTCAATATCTATTTGCTGAATGACTACCGCTTTGGTAAAATCGATGCCGGGCAATCCTTTCTTTTCGTCTGTGTGTCTGCCTGAAGTTTTGAATATGAATGCGTATGGGTGTTTGATATTTGTTCGAAATGGAATGGCGAATAATGTTCCATTACATTCGATTATGAGAGATAGGTATGGTCTGCCTGCTTTATTTGTAAGTATTTCCTTGTGGTCTTTATGTCGTTCAAAGAAAGATTGCTTAAGAAAGACGGTTTGAGCCAGTTTCATTTTTTTCCCCTCAAAATAAAAAAGGCCGTATTTCACATATATAGCGAAATACGGCTCATCTTAGACCTTTCTTTTTTATCTTAGGTGGGCTGGTCTGCCACCCTGTCATTGGTTGACCTTTCTTTTTTATCTTAGGTGGATTGGTCTGCCACCCTGTCATCAGTAAATAATATACAAAAAGTCTGTGCAAACGTCAATATGCGTGTGCTGCTTCTCATCTTCTTATCCATCGTGGATAAAATGTCAAGGAAACTGCTGTGGTTTGGTAAAAAATTTTGCTTTTTTTGGGGTATTTTTAACTTGGGGGTAATAACAGTTAGGAACAGGAGTGCCTATGTTTGGTTTGAAGAAAAAGAATGGTTGCAAGCTTGGAGTGTTGGCAACTTTGGCTTTAACGAGTCTGGTGGGATCGGCTTTCGCTCATCCCGATAGCTTGGTGCTTACACCTCCGCTGGGATGGAACAGCTGGAACGTGTTCCACGAAAACATCAACGAAAATCAGATTAAGGAAATCGCCGATGCGATGGTCAATTCTGGCTTGAAGGATGCCGGCTACATTTACCTGAACCTGGACGATAACTGGATGGATACCAAGCGCGATGCGCAAGGCAACCTCCAGAACAACCCGAAAACATTCCCGAGCGGCATGAAGGCCTTGGCCGATTATGTCCATGAAAAGGGCCTCAAGTTCGGTCTTTATGGCGACCGTGGTAAACGTACTTGCCACCATTACAATAGCAATTGGCAAAGCGAAAGCGGCTCCAACGGAAGAGAAGAAAAGGATGCCAAGAAGCTCGCTGAATGGGGCGTAGACTACTGGAAGTACGATAACTGCGATTCTGACCCGAACACTCAGGAAAAAGATTATACCGCTATGTCCAAGGCTCTCCGCAATTCCGGACGCGACATCGTGTTCAGTATTTGCATGTGGGAATACAAGGAATGGATGCCGAAAATTGCAAACCTCTGGCGTACCACGTTTGATATCGGCCCCGCCTGGATTTCTCAGTCTTGGTATCGTGGCGTTTACGAAATTATCGATGCGAACAACAAGTATTGGCAGATTGCAAAGCCCGGTCACTGGAATGACCCGGACATGCTCGAAGTGGGCAACAACGGCCTCACTTACGAAGAACAGCGTTCCCAGATGACGATGTGGTCTATCATGGCGGCACCGATCATGATCAGTTCCGACGTGCGCAAGATGAGCAACGAGACCAAGGAACTCTACCTGAACAAGGACATGATTGCCATTAACCAGGACTCCTTGGGCGTTCAGGGCCACCGCATTTCTGACAAGAACGGCAAGCAAGTTTGGACCAAGCCTTTGAAAAATGGCGACATCGCCGTGGCTCTCCTCAACAACAACTCTTCTACCCAGACTGTCGAATGCAACTTTTCTGACATTGGCGTGGAAGGCGAAGTGGAAGTCCGCGATGCCTGGAAAAAGAAGGACTTGGGCGCACTCTCCCACGTTTCTATAGAACTTCCGGCTCACGGTTCTGCGTTGCTCCGTTTGGTGGTCAAGCCGGTTCCTCGTAAGCCGTTCAAGGATAAGGCTCTCGCTATTCCGGGTAAAATTGAAATGGAAGATTTCGATATTACTGGCGTGGGTCAGGGCAACACTAGCTACAACGAAAGTGATTCCGAAAACCATGGCGATAGCGACTATCGCCCGGGTACTGGCGTGGACTTGTACGAAAAGGCTTCTGGCATTATCGTTGGTTACAACCAGGCTGGCGAATGGCTCGAATACACCGTGAATGTTGCCAAGACGGGAACTTACACGATGAGCGCCTCCGTGGCTTCTGCAAACAGCACTTCGAGCTTCAAGCTCTCCATGGACGGCAAGGATATTACCGAAGAAATTGCCGTTCCGCAGGCAAGCTCCGGCGAAGACAATTACGATGACTACAACACGGTTGAAGCCAAAGTGAACTTGACTGAAGGCGAACACATTCTCCGCTTTACGGTGACTGGCGACTGGATGGATATCGACTGGATTGAATTTTCCGATGAAACGGTGGGGCTTGCTAAAGTTCGTCTCACGTCGTTTGAATCCGAAAATTCATACAACGTATTCGGTGCTACGGGTAAGCACCTTGGCCGCGTGGACTTGAACGGTGCTGGCTTGGCTCAGGCTCTCGAAAATGCGGGCTACGCACGTGGCACGTACATGATGCGCTCCGTCAAGGGAAACCAGATTCATCGTGTGAACGTCGCTAAGTAAAAGGCTTGGGAGGGCGTTGCCCTCTTGCAAAAAATCTCTCCTCACACATTCAAAATGCTTCGCACTCTCGCGAGGCATTTTGTGTTTTTTATCACAGCCTTTCTGACATCGAAGGCGAAAAACCAATAACCAATGACAACTGACCAATGACTAGTAACCGCTTCTTACTGTTCATGGATAAACAGTCCACAATATCTTCCTCAGAACCATAAAAAAATAAGCTTTTCAAGAATAATTTTAGAGTGTTGTTAGGGCAAACTATGTTTGGTTTTTAAAAGTGAGGTTAGGTATGAGCTTCAAAGCAATTCGTCATCTTGCCGCAGTTTCTGCACTCTTCTTAGGGGCAACTGTTGCTAACGCCGCTGATCAGGCTGCTTTCTATGTCGCACCCAATGGTAGTGATTCCAACAAGGGTACCGAAGAGGCTCCGTTCAAGACGATTACGCAGGCCCAGAAGGCTGTGCGCGCCATCAACGGCACCATGACGGGCGATATTTCCGTTGTTCTCCGTGGCGGTACCTACCAGCTTCCGAGTACGGTCAACTTCACCGAAGCTGATGGCGGCAAGGACGGCTTCTACGTCCGCTATAAAGCCTATCCGAACGAAACTCCGCTTGTCACTGGCGGTATCCCGATGTCCGGTTGGACCATTCACGATGAAAAGAATAACATCTGGAAGGTCGAAGGCGTCGAAGCCCGTTTCCGCCAGCTCTACGTGAACGGCAAGAAGGCTATTCGTGCCCGTATGCCGAACCTCAAGGACAATGGCGACCACAACTTCTTCCGCTTGAACAAGGTGGACTCTACGGGTTCTGCATTCCTCCTGAACAGCAGCGATGTCAAGTCTACGGACTGGAAGAATCCTAAGAAGGTCGAAATCCATTTGATGATCGCTTGGGCCGAAAGCATTTTGCGTCTTGACAAGATTTCCCAGCAGGGCAATACCTTCAAGTTTGAACCGCAGGATCCTGAAAGAAGCAAGCTTTTCCGCCGCAAGTACCCGATGCTCGGTACCGCATTCATGAGCAATCCGCCGAAGCAGCAGGTCTACTACCTCGAAAACGCATACGAATTTATCGACCAGCCGGGTGAATGGTACCTTGACGAATCGACCAACACGCTTTACTACAAGGCCCGTGAAGGCGAAGTTATGGGCACGGCTAATGTTGTTGCACCACGCGTCAACACGCTCTTTAGTATCCTCGGTAAGGATACGAAGAACAAAGTCGGTTACATGTCTTTCGAAGGCATCACCTTTGCCCATACAAACTACTTGCGCCCGAGCGAAGAAGGCTTCCTCGATTTGCAGGCTGCTATGTTCAACATCGAAGTCATGGCTGAAAACGGCCGTCTTGGCTCTAACAAGTTCCTCCTCTGGCGTCCGGATGCAGGCTTCCGCATCGAAAACGCACACCACATGAAGATTAAGAACTGCACCTTCACGCAGATGGCTGCAACCGGTCTTGACATGGTCTCCGGTACGAATGATGACGTCGTCGAAGGCAGCGTCTTCTACGAAATCGGTGCAAACGGCATTATGCTCGGCAAGTTCTCTCAGGACTCCCTCACCGAAATTCACATTCCGTACAATCCGACCGACAAGGAAGAAATCAGCACTCGCGATACGATCCGTTACAACCTCATCACCAACGTCACTAACGAACATCAGGGTGCTGTGGGTATTGCCGCCGGTTATCCACGCTATGTCGTGATTGAAAACAACGAAGTGTCTTATACAAACTATTCCGGCATCTCTGTGGGCTACGGCTGGACCAAGCAGCAGACTGCCATGACGAACAACAAGATCAACAAGAACAACATCCACCACATCTCCCGTTTGCTTTGCGACTCCGGCCCGATTTACACTTTGAGCAACCAGGGTACGGGTAGCGAAATCAAGGAAAACTACCTCCACGATTACGCCGCATCGGAATGGTCTGACTACTGGGTTCTCCCGATTTATCTCGATGAAGGTTCTAGTGGCTTTGCTGTCGAAAACAACTCTTACAAGAACGCACCGAGCGGCGTTGGCCGTAACGCTCCGGGTGAATTTACCGAAAAGAACAACAATGGTTACATCGCTTCTGTTGCCGAAGCTGCAGGCCTTCAGGGCGAATTCAAGAACATCGGGGATCGCATTGCTACAATCCCGCTTCCGGATTTCTCCAACGTGGTTCCGCAGGCTCCGTTTGTTGACAACATGACAATCCCGGGCACCATCGAAATGGAAAATTACGATGAAGGCGGACAGGGCGTTTCCTTCAACGACAAGGATTTTGTGAACGAAGGCGGCGTCTACCGCGAAGATGGCGTGGACATCACTCTGATTGATTCTACCGACAAGTCGAAGGGCTACGCTGTGGGTTACACGCAGGCTGGCGAATGGATGGAATACACCTTGAAGGTGACTACCGCTGGTGAATACGTGTTCCTCGCTAACGTTGCTTCTGGTCTCGAAGGCTCTAGCTTCCAGCTCTTCATGGATGGCAAGGCTATCAGCGATACGATTGTTGCCCCGAAGGGCGAAGACTGGAATACTTACGGTACCGTTGAAGGAAAGACGGCTGCTCTCGAAGCTGGTGAACATGTGCTTCGCGTGGCAATTACGGGTGCTTACCTGAACATTGACTGGATCAAGTTCGGTAAGACTAAGGAAGAAATCATTTCGATCAAGCCAAGTGTCCGTTACGGATTGAACATGGATATTTCCCGCAGTTCCTCGCTTAACGTGTTTGATATCCGTGGTCTGCATTTGGGCCGCATTCACGTGATGGGTGTACCGACGACAAGCTCTGTGATGCAGGCTATGCATGCGAAGAACTTCAAGTCCGGTGTCTACTTTGTCCAGAGCGTGAACAAGGCTTTTGGCAAGATGATTCAGGTAAAATAATTTGGTGAAATGGGGTGAAATATGAAGATGACTAGTAAAATACTTCTCGCATTCGGACTTGGTTTGGTGTCCAATGCATTTGCAGAAAACCCGATTATCCAGACGTACTATTCGCCTGACCCGGCTCCGGTTGTGTTTGGCGACACCGTCTGCGTGTACACGGGTAACGACGAAGGCGGTTCCTTCTTTACCATGCACGGCTGGCGTGTTTCTTGCACCACCGATATGGTGAACTGGACCGATATGGGCGAGCTTATCCTTTCGAACGAAAGTTTCGGCGGCAACGCCAAGAAAAACGGCGACTGGGCTGCTCAGGTGATTCGTCGCAATGGCAAATATTACTACTACGTGACTGTGGAATCGACTCGCGGTGGCCGCGCTATTAACGTCGCTGTGGCCGACAAGCCGGAAGGTCCGTTCAAGGATGCTCGTAATGGTCAGCATCTTGCAGGTCCGAACTGGGATTACATTGACCCGACCGTTTGGATTGACGATGATGGCCAGGCATGGCTCTACTGGGGCAACCCGAAGCTCTATTACGCCAAGCTCAAAGAAAACATGATTGAGTTCGATGGCGAAATCAAGGTGACGGATATGAGTCGTGGCTTCTCTCCGAGCGGAAACTCCGTTTACACAGAAGGCCCGTGGATCCACAAGCGTGACAAGAAGTATTACATGATTTACGCTTCTCATGGAGTGCCCGAAAAGATTTCTTACTCCACCAGTGATTCTCCGACGGGTCCGTGGAAGTGGGGTGGCATCATCATGGATCAGGGTAACAACACTGCATTCACGAACCACTCCGGTCTCATTGACTTCAAGGGCCGTAGCTTCTTCTTCTATCACAACCAGAAGAACGTGAGCGGTGGTGGCTATAGCCGTTCTACCGCCGTCGAAGAATTCACCTGGAATTCTGACGGCACGATTCCGACCATCAAGTCTACGAATGATGGCGTCAAGAAACCGATCAAGAACCTTGACCCGTTCACTCGCGTTGAAGCAGAAACCAAGTCTTGGGTCGGTGGCATTAACGTTGACAAGAGCGGTGGGTACACCATTATCAAGCACGTGGCAAAGCAGGGCGATAACGTCTACCTCACGAACATGGGTTCGAATTTCTATACAAAGGTTCGCTCCGTGGACATGGGCGATGGCGCAGACCGCATCATCGTTTGCACGAGAGGTAATGGCGGTAAGATTGAACTCCACGCCAAGTCCGAGACAGGTGCAACGTTTGCAACGATGAACATCCCGGCAAGCTCTAGCTGGCAAGAAAACACCTTTGACTTGAGTGATGCTGCAGGCGTTGAAGACTTGTTCTTCGTCGTGAAGCAGGGTGGTTTCGATTTCGACTACTGGTACATGGAAAGCGAAAAGACGGCTATTCCGCAGACTCCGTTCAAGGAAGTCGCATCTGCTATTCCTGGCAAGATCGAAGCTGAAGATTACGACGTGGGCGGCCACAATAAAGCCTTCTACGATAACGACCGCGAAAACAAGGGCGGCACTTACCGCGAAGATGAAGTGGATATCGTGCAAATTGATTCTACCGACAAGTCTAAGGGCTACGCTCTCGGCTACACCGAAGATGGCGAATGGGTAGAATACACGATCGATAACCAGATTGCTTCGGAATATACGCTCGTTTTGAACGTGGCGACCGCTTCTGAAGATGTCGGAGTCCAGTTCTTCATTGACGACAAGGAAATCACCGATGTCATCAAGGCGCCGCAAGGTGAAGACTGGAATACGTATAGCGAAGTCAAGGTACAGACAAAGGAAATCCCGAAGGGCGAACATGTGCTCAAGATGCAGATTGTTGGCAACTACGTGAATGTAGACTGGTTTAAGTTCTGCATGGGCTTTGACTGCGAAGATAAAGTTTCGATCCGTAGCCCTCGCGTGGAACTCCAGATTCCTGAGAAGATTTACGCCGTCTTTGGCATGACGGGCAAATTCCTCGGCAACGTCGAAGTCAACGGTCAGAGTGTTGCGAAGTCCATCCGTGCTGCAGGCTTTACGCCGGGTGTGTACATGGTCCGTGGCCTCGGTCACTCTAAGACCTTCCGCGTCCTCGTGAAGTAAAGATGTGACGATTATCGTACAAAGTTGTTAAATCTAAAATGGCCTCGTTATGGGGGCCATTTTATTTGTTATATTAAAATAAAGTAAATCAGGACTTAAATTATCTGATTTATTGTGTAGGAGGAATATGTGGAACGGAAATTTCTATATGGAATTCCTGTATGTTTTTTTTGCCGTGGGAATTCTCTTTGCTCAGCCACCAGATTCTGTAGAATCCCCGGTTTGGGTATCGCCTCATGCCGTCGTGAGCCTTTCGCAAAAAGGTGAACCGGTGGAGCTTGCTTGCTCTTTGCCGCAAGATGATCATGCTTCGTATCAATGGTATAGAAGTGAATCTAACTCCAATACAAAGGGCAATGCTATTGACGGAGCGACTTCTTTCCATTATGTTACAGATCCTTTTCAAGAAAATGGAATTCGTTTTTATTACTGTGTCGCCACATCTTCCGAGGACGTAAGCGACACTTCGAACATCTTTGCTGTTGCATATACGGGCCTGCCTACTGTTAAAATCAATACTCTTGATGGTGAAGAACCTAGTGCCGAGTATACTTATGCTCCTGATGGCTCATATGGTCGTGGTATTACGAATGCGACGAAGGTTCCTGCGTCAATGCAAATTATTGATAGTACCGGTAATCTAGTCTATGAAAGTGGCGAATATGTAAAGAAAAACAGCGGATTGACGATAAAACTTCGCGGTAATACAAGTGTCGATTTAGAAGGAAAATCTTCGTATAAGCTGAAATTGCCGAAAAAAGCCGATTTGCTCGCTTCGTTGAGTTCTCGCAGTGGAAGTTCTTTTTCGGATAAAGAATGGATTTTGCACAAGGCTACAACATCGCTTAATACTTTCGTCGGTTTTACAATTTGCGATATTGCTGGCGTGTCTTGGACTCCCAAGTATGCTTTTGTAAATGTTATCGTCAACGATGACTATCGCGGCTTGTATATGCTGATGGAAGCTGTCGATCGCAATGAGTCAAGGGTTGATGTGTCCGAGGAAGGGTACATCATTGAACGCGATGCATATTGGTGGAATGAAAATGTAAAATTCTTCACTTCGATTTATGATCAAAAATACACCTTCAAGTATCCCGACGATGACAATATTTCTGAAGAACAGTTGTCGTATATAGAAAAGTATATGAATACATTGGAGTCGCACATAAGCGATGGTTCGTATGACGATTACCTTGATGTCAAGGGCTTTGCGCGGTGGCTTTTGATACACGATTTTTTAGGTTCCTGGGATGCTGCCGGGTCCAATATTTTCTTGTCAAAGTATGATGCTACGGATAAGACAAAGCTCCGTATACTGACAAATTGGGATTTCGATTCGAATTTTATGCAAGAGGGGAAGTGGTCTCTGCAGCATATGGATGACCGTATTTATATGCCTTCGATGCTTAAAAGTTCGAATAGGGCTTTTGCGAATATGTACAAAAGCTTATATGATAGCCTTGCCCCGATTCTTTGGAAGACTCTTGAAAAAAAATGGAAAGAATTGAATAATGCGCTAGGGAGGCAGATTAATGTATCTCGTTATTGTGACCATGTTCGCTGGAATTTTCAATGGTACAATCCTGTGGAGTATGACCTTTATATTGCAGAAAAATGGTTTACGTCGCGTGAAGCGTGGCTTAAAAATGCAATAGAAAAAACTCATACGATTGTTTATGAGCTGAATGGAGGCTCGTTTGGAAATGAAATGGTTTTCCCCGATTCCATCAGGTTTACAGACCGTATTGAAGTTCCTCAACCTCAAAGGCAAGGGTATATTTTTGCGGGCTGGACGAGCGACTTTAATGCGGAACCCTTGAAAAATATGGTTTTGTATGGCGATAATGTGGTCGATCGTGTTCGATTGACGGCTAATTGGTTGCCCTGTATTTATCCCATTAAAGAGTATGATGATATGTCGTTGAAAATGGGCTATTTCGCGGGGATGGAAAAATTCCTTGTTGAAGTGTTCAGCGTGACTGGTTCGTTTTTGGGATATATTTCGCTGTACAATACGGATGTGCAGTTTATTTTGAAAACGCTTAGGAGCGCGGGGTATCCAAATGGTATATATATCCTTCGCAGCAAAGGGTCGCGTGTGAGTCATCGTGTACAGTTGAGGTGACGCAATTTTTCACTTGATGAATAGAACGTAATGAGAGTCTTGCTAGGGAATTTTAGTTAGAATATTCCGCTTTGGACACTTGGATAAAATGTCCACAGAACCTCTATCTTCCGATGAAAAATACCTCACGATTTAGGGTATTTTTTGTGTAGGAATATGAAAGGGAGGACTCTATGAAGTTCGCAAATAGATTGTCTTTGACAGTTTCTGCCGGTTTGGTTTTGGCAGCTTCTGCATTTGCTCAACCCAATGACGAGTGGAATGGCAAGCCGAGAATTTTTGGCGTGAACACGCTTACGCCGCACGTCACGTCGATGCCTTATTCGACTGTTGAAGAAGCTGTGAAGGGCGACCGCCACGCTTCGGAATGGTATCAGACGCTTTCGGGTACATGGAAATTCTACCATGTCGAAAAACCTGCTCAGCGCAACAATGATTTTTACAAGGATAATTACGATGTGTCCAAGTGGGACGATATCAAGGTCCCGAGTTCTTGGCAGCTCTTGGGCTATGACCATCCGATTTACACGAACGTTATTTATCCGTGGTCCCAGAATAACCGCGTTTCTGCACCGTATGCTCCGACGGATTTTAACCCGGTCGGTCATTATCGCCGTACGTTCACGGTTCCCGAAAACTGGGATGGCAAGCGCATCCGTTTGCACTTCGAAGGTGTCGAATCCGCTTATTACGTTTGGGTGAACGGCAATTATGTCGGCTATAGCGAAGACTCCTTTACGGGTCACGAATTCGACATCAATAAGTACCTCCGCAAGGGCGAAAATAACATCTCCGTGCAGGTGTTCCGCTGGTGCGATGGCTCTTGGCTCGAAGACCAGGACTTTATCCGTCTTTCCGGCATTATGCGTGATGTGTATATCTACGCAGTGCCGCAGGTTCACATTCAGGACTTCCAGATTGATGCGACTCTCACGAATGGCTATAAGGATGGTCTCTTGAAGACGACCGCCTGGATCTACAACTCGACCGATAAGGAATCGGGTGCTTATTCTGTAGAACTTTCCTTGTACGATGCTTCCGGTGCCGAAGTCATCAGGCCGACTTCCCAGAAGGTGTCTGGCATTGGCTCGAAGGGCGGCGAAAAGAGCGTCCACTTCGAAATCCCGTATTCTTCTCCGAAGCGCTGGTCTGCAGAAACGCCGGACCTCTATACCGCAGTGCTCACGTTCAAGGATGCTGACGGCAAGATTCTCCAGGTTGAAAGTAACAAGATTGGCTTCCGCAAGATTGAAATCAAGAAAGACAATGGTGCTCCGCGTTTGTATGTAAACGGTATGCCTGTGAAGTTCCATGGTGTGGACCGTCACGAACTCGATCCGGATAACGGACGTGCAGTGACTTACGAACGCATGGAAAAAGACATTATTCTCATGAAGCGTTTCAACATCAACGCGCTCCGTATGTCTCACTATCCGAACAATCCGGTGATGTACGATCTCTGCGATAAGTACGGTATCTACGTCATTGACGAAGCGAACGTCGAAAGTCACGGTGCAAACAATGACCTCCCGAAGAATAGTGACGACTGGCGCGCTCCGGCTGTAGACCGTATGAATACCATGGTGCAGCGCGACAAAAACCATCCGTCTA
>Ga0256407_10007153_pt1 | contig 16942 bp, 10 predicted proteins | sample RumenRJG_04DNA_FD_193489 | JGI IMG/M metagenome (GOLD analysis project Ga0256407, IMG submission 193489) | Bovine rumen microbial communities from Lethbridge, Alberta, Canada - RJG_04 | ecosystem: Host-associated > Mammals > Digestive system > Stomach > Rumen | place: Canada: Alberta...
TGTAGGACACGGCTTTGCAGGCAAAATAACCGGAATCAAATCTATTATACTATAAAAGAACCGCAGTTTCAATTGCTTTTTTGCATGTATTCATATTTTTTCCGCGGCAACCGTCATCTTTTCATAACCGCAGCGCAGATTTTGCCATATTATATATAGTATAACCATTATCTTATCTTATGGCGCTGTTTCCTTTTTGAACGCGGCTATGATGGTAATCTATTATTCAAACGTCCGATTCGCGGATTGGATCAAGCGTCACGCTTGCGGATTGGGTCAAGCGTCACGCTTGCGGACTCCATGCCGAAGCCTTCTCCCGAGGAGAAGGTGGCACACTGCCTGTGATGGCGGTAATCTTACTGTAAAAGGTTAGAAACAGATGATGTTTTGGATTCATCAAACGTCGGCGGCAGTGTGACGGAAGAGGGCAAGCGAAGCGCTTCCTGAATCGGACGGTCAGCAAAAGGACAGGTTCGCTTGCCCTCTTCCGTCACGGCACCGCAAAGCTTGTTGAAAACTTGGCGTTTGATTCATTACAAAACGCAGTGTTACAAATAACAGTCTGCTCAGGTGCCGCGCCACCTTCCCCTCGGGGGAAGGCTTTCGCACGCTGAACCGTTTCTGCGCAAAACAAGCATGACCTATTCACTATATATGTAAAAAGCAGCGCCACGCTTCCTCGATGACGTAGGGGCGCACCGATGTGTGCGCCCACGGATAGGATGCCGCCGTTTTCTTGGTACAATGGTTGGACAAGACAACATGGTCGGGCGAACACGTGGGTTCGCCCCTACGGGGTCAAGGATAATGCGATATAAACGGAAATGTCCGGCGTTTCCATAAGAGAATATCGTCGGACGCTGTGCCGAAGCCTTCTCCCGAGGAGAAGGTGGCACACTGCCTGTGATGGCGGTAATCTTACTGTAAAAGGTTAGAAACAGATGATGTTTTGGATTCATCAAACGTCGGCGGCAGTGTGACGGAAGAGGGCAAGCGAAGCGCTTCCTGAATCGGACGGTCAGCAAAAGGACAGGTTCGCTTGCCCTCTTCCGTCACGGCACCGCAAAGCTTGTTGAAAACTTGGCGTTTGATTCATTACAAAACGCAGTGTTACAAATAACAGTCTGCTCAGGTGCCGCGCCACCTTCCCCTCGGGGGAAGGCTTTCGCACGCTGAACCGTTTCTGCGCAAAACAAGCATGACCTATTCACTATATATGTAAAAAGCAGCGCCACGCTTCCTCGATGACGTAGGGGCGCACCGATGTGTGCGCCCACGGATAGGATGCCGCCGTTTTCTTGGTACAATGGTTGGACAAGACAACATGGTCGGGCGAACACGTGGGTTCGCCCCTACGGGGTCAAGGATAATGCGATATAAACGGAAATGTCCGGCGTTTCCATAAGAGAATATCGTCGGACGCTGTGCCGAAGCCTTCTCCCGAGGAGAAGGTGGCACACTGCCTGTGATGGCGGTAATCTTACTGTAAAAGGTTAGAAACAGATGATGTTTTGGATTCATCAAACGTCGGCGGCAGTGTGACGGAAGAGGGCAAGCGAAGCGCTTCCTGAATCGGACGGTCAGCAAAAGGACAGGTTCGCTTGCCCTCTTCCGTCACGGCACCGCAAAGCTTGTTGAAAACTTGGCGTTTGATTCATTACAAAACGCAGTGTTACAAATAACAGTCTGCTCAGGTGCCGCGCCACCTTCCCCTCGGGGGAAGGCTTTCGGCATGGTGTCTGACGGTATCCTCTTATAGAAAAGTCTATACGTACACACGGGTTCGCCCCAACACATAAAAAGGTAGTCGCTCTTTTCTTTTCTGACGCGGCGTTAATCTGTGTTTATCTTGAGAAAAAACCATAGCCGCGTTATGAAAGAGATAAGCAACGGTGAGGCGAAAGGCTTTTCTGACGCGGCGTTAATGATACGTTATCTTTATATGCTACTGTCCAAAGCCGCCGAAAGCGCCCACCGGCGCCCACTGGCGCCTGCCGGCGCCACAATTCTTTTGCGGAAAAATGATGTAACAAATATTTACGAAAGTGTAACCAAAGTTCTCAAAATAAAACTTTGGCGTAATCCGTAAGTTAAGCATTTTAACCGAATTTGGTATTTTTCCAAAAAGATACCGCCAAAGGGTTGACGTTTTGAGATAAAGATGGTATAATTGTTACAAAATTGTTAAAAAGCGACAGTTCCCATGTAACATTATCCGGTTACAGAATAATAAAAACTTGTTGAAAATTGGAGGTAATAGCAATGAACAGGATGAAGAAGCTCGTCGCTGTAGCACTCAGCACAGTGACGGTAGCCGGTGTCGGCGTGGTCGGCGGCAGTCTTTCCGCGGGCGCGTCCGGTACGGGTGCCGGATTGGCTGAGTATGCGCTTAACGCGTACTACGAGGGATGGAGCTATGTTTGGGGAGGCACCTCCCCGGGCGCTGTTGACTGCTCAGGCTTGATTTGGTCCTATTGCGGCGGCGACAGGCTCAACATGCGCGACGACGCGCAGGCAAACGGCAGAGATTGGGGTTATGTGTCCGACGGTATCCCGAGGGTGCACGGTCTCGGTCTTTCACGACCCAACCACGTCGGCGTCTATATCGAGGACGGTATGGAGGTTGACGCACGCGGCAGTGACTACGGCGTTTGCTACCAGCAAATCGGCGAGAACGGCTACAACAACTGGGACTGCTGGTTCAAGCTGACAGCCGTTACCTATCCCGACGAGGGCTGGGAAAGCTTCAACGGCAACTACTACTATTACGAAAACGGCGAGTATATAGTGGACACGTCCAGAACCATCGACGGCGTCACCTATTACTTTGACTCCAAGGGTCATTCGGGCACAACGCCCTCCGACACCTCGGCAACTGCAAGCGATTCAAGCGATTCAAAGCAGAGCAGCTCCGGCTCCTCGAGCGGCAAGAGCCAGCCCACCAGCTGGAGCAAGGGCTCCAACGGCGATGAGGTCGTCAAGATCCAGACCCGTCTGACGGAGCTGGGCTACTACAACGGTCCCATCGACGGTGACTTCGGCGACATGACCGACGCCGCGTTCAGAGCGTTCCAGCAGAACGCCGGTCTGACCGTTGACGGCATCGCCGGTGCAGACAGAGAGGTTCTCTACGCCGACAGCGCACCCGTTGCTGCCAAGGCGGAAGAAGCGACCGAGCCTGCCACGGAGCCTGAGCCCACCGAGGCGCCGACCGAGGCGCCCACCGAAGAACCCACCGAAGCGCCTGCCGAGCCCGAGCTCACCGAGATCGAGACGACCGACGCTCCCAAGGCTGCTCCCGTTGTTGTGGCGCAGAGCGGTGATTTCAGCGACATCGTCACTTCCATTCAGGATAAGCTCGCAGAGCTGGGCTACTTCGGACTGGAAAGCTCCGGCTTCTACGGTGACTTCACCGAAGAGGCTGTCCGCAACTTCCAGACGGCAAACGGTCTGACGGCAACAGGTTCTGTTGACGCCGCGACCTTTGAAAAGCTCTACAGCGACGACGCGGTCGAGAGCGTGCTCCCGCCCGTAGGCACCGAGCTTGTTTCTCCCATCACACCCGATGTGGAGCCGCTGACTGAGGTCGTTACCGAGCCGACCGAGCCGGAGACGACGCCTGCCACGGAGCCTGAGACCGAGGCTGTGACCGAAGCTGCACCGGAGACCGAGCCTGAAACAGAGCCCGAGACCGAAGCAGTGACGGAGGCTACGGAGGAAGAGACAGAGGCGGAGACCGAAGCGGTCGCCAATGAGATCCCCGTTTTGGAGGACAACACACCCGTGGCTGTCTTTGAGCCGGTCGAGGATCCCACCGAGGCGCCGACACAGGCTGCCACCAGAGCGGCGCTGTTCGGAGCTTCCGGCAACAAGATCACCACTACCGCTCCCACCACTCCGGCAACCACTGTTGCGCCCACAAAGGCGAACGCGGTAACGGCAAAGGCGCTGGAGGATGCCGCGGATTCTTCTTCGCAGACATCCGACATGAAAAAGAGCCCCAGCATTTGGCTCTGGCTGCTCCTTGCAGCAGCGGCCCTCGGCGTGGTTGCGTTCATCCTGCTGATGCACAGCAGAAAGCAATCCAAGTCTGAGGAATCCACCAAAGCCAACCTGAACGACCGCTGGTAATTCTTTCGCACTATCGTAAAAGTAATTGTTCATAAAAGCCGATGCAGTGTAAAAGCTGCATCGGTTTTTTGTTTTGGGATGTGGCGTTGTGATGCGTGATGCGTAGCGCGGCAGTGCAAATCGAAGCGCAGCGACCCGCCATTCCAAATCCCACATTTCAAATCCGTTAACTCCGTCGTTTTCCACAATCAACGGCGTGACCTGTACTGCTGCTTTGTGACCTCTCACAAGCTTAAAAAATGTGATAAATCTTCTCTGCCCGAAATTGCATACTTTCATGCAATTTCGGGCGATTTTTCGGGTATAGTAGAGGGGCTTTTTGCCCAAAAAACGAGAGGTGACAAAAATGGCGCGCAGACGCATGATTTCGAATGATATAACCGGTTCTTATAATTTTCAGTCGATGGAACATACCACCCAGCTGCTCTATTTTTATTTTTGCCTGAGCGCGGACGACGACGGCTTCATCGGCAATCCCTACATCTACACGAACCTGACCGGCTGCGGCGAGAACGACCTTGAAACGCTGGAACGGCGCGGCTTTGTGATCCGGTTCGCATCGGGCGTGCTCGCCGTGGTGCATTGGTACATCCACAACACGATCAAAAAGGACCGCTACAACCCGACAGTCCACAAGGCGGAGCTGGCGCAGCTGCGGCTCGAGGACAAGTGCTATGTCCGCGCGCCTCAGCCGGAAACGGAGCGGAACCAAAACGGAACCAAAACGGAACCGCAGTATAGTCAAGTCAAGTATAGTCAAGTCGAGTCCAGTCAAGTCGAGTCGAGTCAAGCCGAGTTGAGTCAAGTCGAGTCCAGTCAAGCCGAGTCGAGTCAAGCCGAGTCGAGTCAAGCCGAGTTGAGTCAAGTCGAGTCCAGTCAAGCCGAGTCGAATCAAGCCGAGTCGAATCAAAACGCATCCGGGCAAACGGAAGCGGAACAGGAAAAGATCATCCCGTTTCGGGACAGAACCGTGAAGCGACCGGTTTTTCCGCTTCGCTGTTATGATTATCTTTCTTCCTTCAATACGATTTGCAGCAGCTTACCGCCCGAAGAGGAGCTGACGGAGGGGCTTTCGCAGGCTTTGACGTATGCGGAACGGCTGATCGCACCCAAAAGACTGGAGGAGGTCTTTCGCATGGCGGCAGAATCCGACTTCCTGTCGGGACGCAGCGGCGTATGGTGCGGCTGTTCGCTCACGTGGATCCTAAAGCCCGACAACCTGCGCAAGATCCTATCCGGCAAGTACCGCAACCGCGGCAAGCCCAAGCGGCAAACGCTGGTGGAGCAGTTTGATTTGGACGAGATCGACACGCTCGATTTTATGAACGAAGCGTAAAGCATGTGGAATGAAGGGTCGCTGTGCTCCGATTTGCACCGCCGCGCTACACATTCACTCTCTATGCCTCTCCTTTCCGTGTAGGTGCGCACCCGTGTGTGCGCCCGGGTAGGAAAACACCGGCGTCCTGTCTGCGGGCGACAATGGTCGCCCCTGCGACGCGGTGGGGTGTGGAAATGTCGGCGTGCAAGGGAAGCGTTTTGTGGTGCGGAAACCGTCCTCGGGCGAACAGGTTTATCGTTATAAGGAAACGTTTTGCTGTACAGAGAACGTTTGACGATGTGAAAGCCTTCCCCCGAGGGGAAGGTGGCGCGGCACCTGAGCAGAATACTATCTGAATTGCCGCATTTTGTGATAAAACCAAACCAATAACAAACAACAAGTCATGCGGTGCCGTGACGGAAGAGGGCAAGCGAAGCGCTTCCAAAATCGGACGGTCAGCATAAGGACAGGTTCGCTTGCCCTCTTCCGTCACACTGCCGCCGACGCTTGATAAATCCAAAACATCATCTGTTTCTAACCTAATACAATAAGATCACCGCCATCACAGGCAGTGTGCCACCTTCTCCTCGGGAGAAGGCTTTGGCACGACTCCGACGGTATTCTTTTATGGAAATGGTTGGCACACATCCGGACATGATGCATTGGTTTTCTGTCATGCCGTTTTTTCGCGGAAAACGTCGGCGTCCTATCTGCGGGCGGTGTGGAAATGTCGGCGTGCAAGGGAAGCGTTTTTTGTGTGGAAACCGTCCTCGGGCGAACAGGTTTATCGTTATAAGGAAACGTTTTGCTGTACAGAGAACGTTTGACGATGTGAAAGCCTTCCCCCGAGGGGAAGGTGGCGCGGCACCTGAGCAGAATACTATCTGAATTGCCGCATTTTGTGATAAAACCAAACCAATAACAAACAACAAGTCATGCGGTGCCGTGACGGAAGAGGGCAAGCGAAGCGCTTCCAAAATCGGACGGTCAGCATAAGGACAGGTTCGCTTGCCCTCTTCCGTCACACTGCCGCCGACGCTTGATAAATCCAAAACATCATCTGTTTCTAACCTAATACAATAAGATCACCGCCATCACAGGCAGTGTGCCACCTTCTCCTCGGGAGAAGGCTTTGGCACGACTCCGACGGTATTCTTTTATGGAAATGGTTGGCACACATCCGGACATGATGCATTGGTTTTCTGTCATGCCGTTTTTTCGCGGAAAACGTCGGCGTCCTATCTGCGGGCGGTGTGGAAATGTCGGCGTGCAAGGGAAGCGTTTTTTGTGTGGAAACCGTCCTCGGGCGAACACATGGATTCGCCCCTACGGGGGCAAGGATAGTGGGATATAAATGGAAATGCTTACTCTGTGCCGATTTATTACGCATTAAGAATTTCGCATTATTATTCCAAACTCAAAATCATAATTTTATGAGCCGGTCGCCCCTGCAATCGACCTTTGACGTTCGTACACGGCATTACAAATTCGGAGCGAAGCGACCCTTCATTCCAAATTCCAAATTCCAAATTCCAAATTCAAAAAAAGAAGGCTCCCCTGCACAGAGAAGCCTCCTATAAAAAGCGTTTACATTTTCGGCGATCAAAGCTTGATTTTTTCCGCGATGTATGCGTTCAGCTCGTCGATCCTGACGCGTTCCTGCTGCATGGTGTCGCGGTCGCGGACGGTCACGCAGCCGTCGTCTGCGGAATCAAAGTCGTAGGTGATGCAGAACGGCGTGCCGATCTCGTCCTGACGGCGGTAGCGCTTGCCGATGGAGCCGGTCTCGTCAAAGTCGGTCATAAAGTCCTTGCTCAGCATGTCGGCGACCTCGCCTGCCTGTGCGCTCAGCTTTTTGCTCAGCGGCAGCACCGCAGCCTTGAACGGCGCCAGCGCCGGATGCAGGTGCATGACCACACGGGTGTCCTTTTCGTCGAGCTTTTCTTCGTCGTATGCCTCGACGACGATCGCCAGGAACAGACGCTCCACGCCCAGCGACGGCTCGATAACATAGGGCACATAGCGCTCGCCGGTCGTCTGGTCAAAGTAGTCGAGCGCCTTGCCGCTGGTGTTGATGTGCTGGGTCAGGTCGTAGTCGGTGCGGTCGGCGATGCCCCACAGCTCGCCCCAGCCGAAGGGGAAGAGGTATTCAAAGTCGGTGGTCGCCTTGGAATAGAAGCTCAGCTCCTCCTGCTCGTGGTCGCGCAGACGGAGGTTTTCGGGCTTGATGTGGAGCGAATAGAGGAAGTCGCGGCAGAAGCTGCGCCAGTAGTCAAACCACTCGAGGTCGGTGCCGGGCTTGCAGAAGAACTCCAGCTCCATCTGCTCAAACTCGCGCACACGGAAAATAAAGTTGCCGGGCGTGATCTCGTTGCGGAAGGATTTGCCGATCTGCGCCACGCCGAACGGGATCTTTTTGCGCGTGGTGCGCTGGATGTTCGCAAAGTTCACAAAGATGCCCTGCGCGGTCTCGGGACGCAGATAGAGCTCGTTTTTGGTGCCCTCGGTGACGCCCTGAAAGGTCTTGAACATCAGGTTGAACTGACGGATGTCGGTGAAATTGTGCTTGCCGCAGTCGGGACAGGGGATCTGCTTTTCTTTGATGTAATCCATCATCTGCTCGTTGCTCCAGCCGGCGACGTTGGTGCCGTCAAAGTCCTCAATCAGGTTGTCGGCGCGGTGACGGGTTTTGCACTCCTTGCAGTCCATCAGCGGGTCCGAAAAGCCGCCGAGGTGTCCCGAGGCGATCCAGGTCTGCGGATTCATCAGAATGGCGGAGTCAAGTCCCACGTTGTATTTGTTTTCCTGAACGAACTTTTTGAGCCATGCCTGCTTGATGTTGTTTTTGAGCGCCATGCCCAGCGGACCGTAGTCCCAGGTGTTGGCGAGTCCGCCGTAGATCTCGCTGCCCGGATACACAAAGCCTCTGCCCTTGCACAGCGCAACGATTTTTTCCATTGTTTTTTGAGCGTTGTCCATATCATTACCTCGCTTGATAATCAAATTTACCTCAACAATTTTACTATCTATCCGCTTGCTTGTCAAGGTTTTTCGCGCCAAAGCGTTAAATTTTGAGAGCCGCAGCCGCCCTTTGACGGGGCAGGAAAAAGTTTATTAAAATTTGTTACGGATTTTCTGAAAAACTATTGTAAAAACCGAATTTTTAATATATAATGTAATTACTCAAAATGTGAGTTATTATCAAAAAGGAGGAATTTTCGATGAGAAAATCATCAAAGGCCATCAGCCTGATCCTTTCCGGCTTGTTGGCTACATCGTGCTTTAGCATGGCTGCTATCTCGGCATCGGCGGCTCCTGTTGATTCGGAAGCGACAGGCATTGACACCGCTGCGACCAGAATAGCAAACGGTCATCAGGTAGTGTTTTTCCAGTATCCTGACGCTGTTTGGGGCCCTGTTTCGTCTGTTAAGCGCAACGCGAGAAAGTGGACGGTCAATGTTTTTTGCAACTACTATTCTATCTACGGCAACCAGAATGAAGTAAAGAGCAAATCATGGGAGGCTCCCTCCACCAGTATGATGTCGGAAAAGGCGGGCGCTAACGTCTTTTTCTTCGATATTACCGAGAGCGGACAGGGCGAGATGGAAGAGGGCGCCGAGTACGGCATCCTGTTCTCCACCAAGGCGAACGCCGGTCAGGCAGACCTGCTCCAGCCCAACACCGAAGGCTATCAGACCTGCGACCTGTATTTCAACTCCACTCTGCTCGGTCACACCTACAAGGTAGACGAGCCTGCTGTTGTTCGTGAGAACACCGCAAACTCCCAGAAGATCGACTATCTTGCGCACTCCGACAATGGCGTCGGCGCTCCGCTGAGAAAGGTTTCGACCCTCTGCGCTTACATCGACGGTATGAATCCCGGCAACGCGCCTGCTTCTCTCGAAATGGCAAACGCATTGCAGACCTATCTTCCCAACCCCGTCAACGAGCCTTCGTTCACATGGACGAAGATCGCTCCGGTTCTGCAGAGATTCGGCACCACCAACAAGGAAGTTTATGACACATATGTAGAGAAGTTCAGCGATAAGCTCGCGGAAGCTGTTCCCTATGAGCATGTTGACGGCGCGGACGACCTCAAGTCTGACGGCACACTGAAGGATGTCTACAGATATTCTTCCATCACCACCACCACTGTTGAGGACGGTGTTGAGCAGACCAAGACCGTTAAGTATCCGTGGCTCGACCTCGTAAGAGAGAGACTGAACCTGACCGAAGAGCCCACCGAGGCTCCGACCGAAGCTCCGACCGAAGCTCCGACCGAGCTCGAAGAAGTAGCTGTTCACGCTGAGGATCACAGCATCGTGCAGGCGGGCAACCCGCTTCCCAACTATGTTGCAGATGATGATACCTACACGGTAGAAACCGTTTGGTCTCCTGCTGACGCAACAGCTGCTTACAGCACCACCTACACCCTTACCGCGACCTTTACCCCCGCAGACGGCTATGTCTTCACCGATAATACCGCTGCTAAGATCGGTACCTATCAGACAGATGTACCGTTTGATAACGTTCAGTTTACGGACGGCAAGATCGTTGCTACCACCTCCTTCACCACGGAGGCTGAACCCACCGAGGCTCCGACCGAGGCTCCCACTGAGGCTCCCACTGAGGCTCCTACCGAGGCTCCCACTGAGGCTCCCACTGAGGCTCCTACCGAGGCTCCTACCGAGGCTCCCACTGAGGCTCCGACCGAGGCTCCCACCGAAGCTCCCACCGAAGCTCCTGTTGAGGAAGACGTCTACATCGTAGCAGGCTCCGAGCCTGAGATCTTCGGCACCGGCTGGGACGGCACCAACGAAGCCAACAAGATGACCAAGCAGGAGAACGGCACCTACACCAAGGATTACACCGTTGACAAGGCTTATACCGCTGTTCAGCTCAAGGCTGTCAAGAACGGTTCCGAGTGGATCGGCGACGAGACCGGCAACAACGTGACCTTCAACCTCACAGGCCCCGGCACCTTTACGGTTACCTATGATCCCGAAGCGAATGTTACTTCCGTAAGCGGCGACATCGTAGAGATCATCGCTGAGCTTGATTACGAATTCGTAAATGCAGTCGGTAACGGCGAGGGCAACTGGCTGAACGGCGCTGCATGGGATCCTGCTTATGAAGTCAACAAAATGAACAAGGTTGCGGATGACGTTTGGGAGATCGAGTTCACCAACGTACCCGACGGCTTTGAGCGTCAGATCAAGTTTGCTATCGACGGCGCTTGGACCCACAACTTCGGCGGCGTGTTCACCGAGAGCGGCGTGGAGACCGAGGCTGTTTACAACGGCGACAACATCACCTTTGATACCGACGACGTTTGCACCGTTAAGGCACAGCTCGACCTGCGTGAATTCAACTTCGCCACCAAGGAAGGCGCCAAGTTCACCCTGACCATCGACTACGAAGGCGGCGACGAAGGCGGCATCTACGGCGATGTGGACGGCGACGGCGTTGTGACCGCACAGGATGCAACCAAGATCCAGAGAAGAGGCGTTGAGCTCGAAAAATTCGACGCAACGCAGGAAGCACTGGCTGACGTTAACGGCGACGGCAGAGTTTCGATTCTCGATGTAACCTGCATCCAGAGATATTTGGCTGAGATGACCGAGGGCATCGGCAAAACCGGTCAGAAGGCCTGAGATCACAGCAAATAGATTCTAAAGCACTTATTTGACCCTACAGAGTCGGCTCTTCGGAGCCGGCTCTTTTTTTGAGTTGAGCTTTAATACTGTTCTCTAATAAAATCCGTTAACATCTGTTGCGTTAAATTCGGAATCAAGCGCAGAAATCGTTAATAATGAAATCATCTTTCAAAAAAATCAGCCTGCTGATCTGTTTGATCGGCAGGCGATTTTCTATATCAATTTATTTGTACAACCGGACAAAAAAGCTGACAGCGCAATTTGCACACCTGAATGATGCGGTATTGCCTTACAAATTTTTCACTCTCCACTCAAATCCTTCCGCTCATCGGCACATACGGCACCACCGTGCCGCTGGCGAGCGACTTTGGCACGTCGATGATGCGCTGGTTGGAGGAGCCGCGGAATTGCAGGCTGATGTTATAGAGCGCCTGCACAAATTCGCCGTCCACGAGCACGTCGATCAGCGAGAGCATCTCGTCGGTCTCGGCGCAGCGTGCGCGGCTGTCGGCGAGCAGCTCCGTGTCGAACAGATAGCCCGTGTAGCACCAGATGGTCTTTTGGGGGAACTGCGCCTTGACGCGCCGCAAAAACGGCAGCAGCGCCGCTTGGTTCTGCGGCTCAAACGGCTCGCCGCCCAGCAGCGACAGTCCGTTGATATAGTCGGGCGCCAGCTCTTTGAGCAGCAGCGCCTCGGTCTCGGCGGTAAAGGGCTTGCCGAAGGAAAAATCCCAGGTCTCCCTGTTAAAGCAGTTTTTGCAGTGGTGGGTGCAGCCCGACACGAACAGCGACACGCGCACGCCCTCGCCGTTGGCTATATCAAAATTCTTTATTTCTCCGTAATTCATCCTTATTCACCATGCGCAAAAGGCTCCCTGCATCAGGAAGCCCTTTCGCCTTATTTTATCAGAGATGCAGTACGCGTTCCCGAATCTCCTGTGTTCTTCCCTGGTTCCAGAACTGCGTGCCGATATAGCCGCAGGTCCTGCGCGCGACGTTCATCTTGTCCTGATCGCGGTTGTGGCAGTTGGGGCACTCCCAAACCAGCTTGCCGTCCTCCTCGACGATCCGGATCTCGCCGTCGTAGCCGCACACCTGGCAGTAGTCGCTCTTGGTGTTCAGCTCCGCATACATAATGTTTTCGTAGATAAACTTCATCACCTGCAAAACGGCCGGCAGATTCTGCTGCATGTTCGGCACCTCCACATAGCTGATGGCGCCGCCGGGCGAGAGTGCCTGGAACTCGCTTTCGAGCTTGAGCTTGTCAAACGCCGAGATGTTCTCGGTGACGTGCACATGGTAGCTGTTGGTGATGTAGTTGCGGTCGGTCACGCCCTTGATGATGCCAAAGCGCTTTTGCAGGCACTTGGCAAATTTGTAGGTCGTGCTCTCAAGCGGCGTGCCGTAGATGCTGTAGTCGATGTTCTCGGCTGCCTTCCACTTGGCGCAGTAGGCGTTGAGCTGCTTCATGATCTCCAGACCGAGCGCCTTGCCCTCTTCCTCGGTGAGCTTTTTGCCGATCAGGCTGTAAACGCACTCCCACAGTCCGGCATAGCCGAGCGAAATGGTGGAATAGCCGCCGTAGAGCAGCGGGTCGATCGTCTCGCCCTTTTTGAGACGCGCCAACGCGCCGTACTGCCACAAAATCGGCGCCGCGTCGGACAGGGTGCCCTTGAGACGCTCGTGACGTGCCTGCAAAGCGCGGTGACAAAGCTCCATGCGCTCGTCAAAGATCTGCCAGAATTTGGTCATGTCGCGGTTCGCGGACAAGCCGATGTCCACGAGGTTGACCGTGACAACACCCTGGTTGAAGCGGCCGTAATATTTGTGCTTGCCCGGCACATAGTTGAGCGCGTGCGCGATGTTGCCCACGCCGGCGTCGGTAAAGCGGTCGGGCGTCAAAAAGCTGCGGCAGCCCATGCAGGTGTAGACGTCGCCCTTGAGCTCGAGCATCACCTTTTCGGAGATATAGTCGGGCACCATGCGCTTGGCGGTACACTTTGCCGCCAGCTCGGTGAGGTACCAATACTTGCTGTCCTCGTGAACGTTGTCCTCCTCCAGCACATAGATCAGCTTGGGGAACGCCGGCGTGATCCACACGCCCGCCTCGTTCTTGACGCCGATGTAGCGCTGCTTGAGGGTCTCCTCGATGATCAGGGCAAGGTCCGCCTTTTGCTGCTCGTTTTCGGCTTCGTTGAGGTACATATACACCGTGACGAACGGCGCCTGTCCGTTGGTGGTCAGCAGGGTGACGACCTGATACTGGATCGTCTGCACGCCGCGGTTGACCTCCTTGCGCAGACGTTCCTCCACGATGGCGCTCAGCTTTTCTTCGCTGACCTCCACGCCCATCTCCTCGATCTCGGCAAGGGTCTCCTTGCGGAGCTTTTCGCGCGAGACCTGCACAAACGGCGCCAGATGGGTCAGGCTGATGCTCTGACCGCCGTACTGGTTGCTCGCCACCTGCGCGATGATCTGGGTCGCAATGTTGCAGGCGGTCGAAAAGCTGTGGGGCTTTTCGATCAGCGTGTCGCTGATGACGGTGCCGTTTTGGAGCATATCCTCGAGGTTGACGAGGTCGCAGTTGTGCATATGCTGGGCAAAATAATCGGAATCGTGAAAATGGATCAAGCCCTGCTTGTCAGCCTCCACGATGTCGGGAGAGAGCAGCATTCTGCGCGTCAGGTCGCGGCTGACCTCGCCTGCCATGTAGTCGCGCTGTACGCTGTTGACGGTCGGGTTCTTGTTGGAATTTTCCTGTTTTACTTCTTCGTTGTTGCATTCGATCAGCGAAAGAATGCGGTTGTCGGTGGTGTTCGCCTTGCGGATCAGGGAGCGGTTGTAGCGGTAGCGTACATAGCGGCGCGCCAGCTCAAAGGCGCCCTTTGCCATCAGCTGATCCTCCACCATGTCCTGTATCTCCTCAACGGACACGGCGCGCTTGATCTTGTTGCATTTATACTCCACATAATCGGCGATGTCGATGATCTGTTCATCGGTGAGAAACGGCGTGTCGGATGAATTGTTCGCCTTGCGGACGGCGTTGATGATCTTGTCAACGTTGAATGTCTCTTCCGAACCGTTTCGCTTAATGATCTTCATGGTTCTGACCTTCCTTTATCACGTTAATTTCGTTAAAATCATTTTAGAACGGTTCTGTGACCGTGCGAGATTTATTATACATCATCTGTGCGAAAAATGCAAGCCCTTTTTGAGCCAACAACACAATATATAGTGCTCTAAAAAAGAAATTAACACATGATATTGGAATTTTGTAACCGCTTGACAAAAGCTTGACACACCTCGAAAACGGCGTAGCCATGCGGTTTTTGGGGTGTGTCGTCCAAAATCTGACAGCGCGGGGGCTGTCAAACCTGATGAAATTTTCAGTGCCGGAAATTTATTTGCGGATCTTTCGGGACACTATATCCTGTGGTGCTCCGCCGCTGCGCACACTATTTTCGATCGCCGCTCCTGCGTGAAAAGACACAGCCGCAGTAATTTTGGCGATAGAGGTCGTATTCGCGTGAGAGCTCGATGGAGCGCTTGTAGCCCTCGCGTTTCTTAAAGTCGCTCCACAGCCACGGCACGCCGTATGCTGCGCCCATCTCGGCGCCGATCTCGTTGAGCAGCGCGGCGTTTTTGAGCGGACTGATGGTCAGGGTGGTGGTAAAGTAGTCAAAGCCCAGCTCCTTTGCCTTTTGGGCGGTCGCCCTGAGCCGCAGCCGAAAGCACTCCCGACACCGCAAGCCGCCCTCCGGCTCCTGCTCCAAGCCCTTGACCGCGGCAAAAAACTCCTCGGGATGGTAGGCGCTCTCGGTGAGCCTGACGGGATGCTTGAATTCCTTTAGAGAGAGGAACCGTTTTTCCTCGCGCAGCCGGTATGCATATTCCTCTTTGATCGAGATATTCGGATTGTAGTAGTAGACCGTGATGTCAAAATAGTCGGAAAGATATTCGAGGCAGTAGCTCGAGCACGGCGCGCAGCAGACGTGCAGCAGCAGCTTGGGCACCTCACCGGCTCGTTGGTGCTGCGCGATCACGCGGTCGAGCTCCTTTTGATAATTCATCTTGTTCATAGGCGCACCAAATATGCCAGCAGCTCGGCTGCCGTGTCGGCAACAAAGGGAGCGCCCGCGTTTTGCAGCTCCGCCTTGCCGCGAAAGCCCCAGCTCACGCCTGCCATCTGCATGCCGCCGTTTTGCGCGGTGAACACGTCTACGTCGCTGTCGCCGACATAGACGCATGACTCCGGCTCTGCGCCGTGCAGCGCCAATATCGCATGCAGCGCGGCGCCGTCGGGCTTGCAGGGAAACCCGGGCTTTTGACCCCACGCCTCGGCAAAGGTGTGGTGCGGAAATGCTTTTTGCAGGATCCTGCCGACAAACTCGTCCGGCTTGTTGGAGAGCACCGCCGTCAAAATGCCGTGCGCCGCCAAGCCGTCGAGCAGCGCGCCGCAGCCCGGATAAGCCGCGGTGTTGTCGTGACAGTGGAGGGCGTATTCTCTGTTGAATACCTCCGTTACCCGATCGAATTTTTCGCTGTCGTCAGCCGCATCGCCCATGGCACGCCTGACGAGCATCGTCCTGCCGTTGCCGACAAAGGTGCGGTAGCGCTCCACCGGATGCGCAGGCAGACCGACGGCGCGCAGACCTCTATTGACATTGAGCGCCAAGTCGGTCAGCGAATCGACCAGCGTGCCGTCGAGGTCGAAGATCACCATTTTAATCATCAGTTCAGCCCCTTTTCCATCTGAAAGAGGATCGCGCGGCAGGGCGCTGCCTCCAGACCGCCGAGCTTGACGGGAAAGGCGCAGAGGTCATATTCGCCGTCGTCCACCGCGTCGAGATCCAAATTTTCGAGCACCACGATACCGGCACGCGCCAGCTCGCGGTGCGGCTTGACCTCGTCATAGGCAGGCGCAATGGAATCGGCGTCGGTGCCGACCAGCACCACCTTGCTCTCCGCCAGCACAATGGCGGCGGAGTGCGACAAAAACGTCTTGCCGTTACCGTGAAAAAGGACCCTGCGCTTGCAGTAGGGCAGCAAGCGCTCCATATCGTTGCCGGTCAAAATGCCCTCCACGCTGATGACCGTGCACTTGCCGTAGAAGGTGTTGAGCCGCATATCGTCCACCGGACTGCCCTCCTCCCAAAAATGGAGCGGCGCGTCGATATGCGTACCGGCGTGGACGCACATCGAAACAGCGGACAGGTTGTATTCGTCCCCGTTCTCCATGCTCCGAACCGCCGTCACCTCGGTTTCGGGGTCGCCCTCATACACAGGCGTCGTCAGCGTATCGCGTGAAATATCGTGAATGATCATACCATTTCCCCCTTTTCTATATATTATTGTAGCACACGCCGGAGGATTTTGCAAGGCAAGCGTGACGCTTGATCCAATCCGCGAATCGGACGTTTGAATAATAGATTACCGCCATCGCCGCGCTATAAAAAGCAATAACGACCGCTGTCGGCAGCGTGACGCTGCACCCGGTCCGCGAATCGGACGATTGATAGTTCGGTTACCTGCAAAGCCGCGTGATAAAAGGCTACGTGGGTTTATACTGACCTCAGAAAAAAGTAGGCAATTTGAGTTTAGTATTAGATAACGTTCAGGTGTAGGCGTGCATGGTGTCACGCTGTGCTGTCTGAACGGTTTTGCCGTTGAAAACGGCGGCGCACTTTTCGAAAACGTTGCCGTCAAAAAAGAAGGATCATACGATCACCGAACCGCCACTGGGGTTGGTGTTAGCTTGGAGTAACTGGTCAAAAAGGGGAGAATGTCTGAAAATTATGCAGACAAAATAAAATGCACGTTTCTTTTTTCGGCTCCG
>Ga0256407_10007158_pt1 | contig 16933 bp, 8 predicted proteins | sample RumenRJG_04DNA_FD_193489 | JGI IMG/M metagenome (GOLD analysis project Ga0256407, IMG submission 193489) | Bovine rumen microbial communities from Lethbridge, Alberta, Canada - RJG_04 | ecosystem: Host-associated > Mammals > Digestive system > Stomach > Rumen | place: Canada: Alberta | collected...
ATAATTGATAAAATTTATTATTTTTAATTTAAAAAAATAAATATATAAAAAATATTTAAATATATTATTATGACTGAAAAAAAGAATGTAAAAAAAAAATTATCATTTATAAAAGAAATTAAACTAAAACAATCAAGTAATAATATAATTGCATCAATGGCAGTTTTCCCTTCAGGGAAAATAATTTCTGTTTCAATAAATCAATCAATAACTATTTACAATAATAATTTTGATATATATCAAAATATTGAAAAATCCCATAATGATAAAGTAAATTATGTCAATATCAAGGATGAAAATAATTTTATTACATGTTCATGTGATAAATGTATTAAAACTTGGGTTAAAAATGGAGAAATATATCAATTAAATAAAATAATTTCAAATGCCCATACAAGTCAAATAAATAAAGTTTTATATTTTAATGAAAATATTATATCATGTTCAAATGATAGTACAGTGAAATTATGGGAAGAAAATTTAAATAATAATAATTATCAATTAAAATTAATTTTAAATCATTTAAAAAGTGTTTGTTCTATTTTATTAATAAAAGAAAATAATATTTTTATATCTTCAGGATTATCTGGAACAAGATTTTATAATTTAAATAACTTTGAATTTATTTTTGAAATAAAAGATACTTGGTGTGGTTCATGGAATGCATTATGTAAAATTGATAATGATAAAATAATTGTTCAAGAAGAACAAAATTTATTATTAAATATTATTTCAATTTCTGAAAAAAAAATAATTAATAAAATAAAATGTAATTATATTACTTTAGGAATAATTTCAATTGAAGATAAAGGAATAATTTTAATTGGTGCTAATAAAAATATTATTGTTTATGAAAATAAAAATAATTATAAATATTTACAATATATAGAGCAAGCACATGATAATTATATTATAGGATTTCAACAATTAAAAAATGGATTAATTGTATCTTATTCATTTGATGAATCAATTAAAATTTGGACATTTAATTAAAATTATTTAGTTATATTTTATTTTTTTTATATAAAATTTTTTTTAAAATGTTCAATGATTCAACAGATAATTATTTATATATAAAAGAAAATAAAAAATCAATCAAACACAAAAATAATGTATATTTTATTTAAATTTATTGAAGAATAATTGCTTAGTTAGTGAATATTTTTATAGTACATTAGCAAGAAAAGAATTTGAAAAAATGAAAATTAATTCAGAAAATAAAAAAAATCCAAAATTACATCAAATTAATATTATGAATAAACTCATCAATGTATTTTTAATTTATTACTTTTAGAGTAAAATGAATAAATCTTATGCAAACAAAATGGTTTTTTTACTTAATCAAAAATATATTCAAAATTATTCTAAATCAAGAAATAAATTAAAAAAAGCTAAATTAAAATATGATGAAAGAAAAAATTTATATTTAAGTTTACCTAAATTAAACTCAAATAATAATTCAGAAAATGAAATTATTTTTGAAGATAATCATAATATTTTATTAAATAAATTAAATTTTTCTTTGGAAAAAGATAAAGAAAATGAAAAGGAAATTGAACAAAGAAATAAAAATAAATATAATTTCAATTATCAATCAAAAAGTACAAAGAATATTTTATCTAAAAATATGAAAAGAGAATATTTCTCTTCATCAAATAATTTATCTCTAAATCTAATAGACTTTAATGATATAAAATTGAAAGTTAGACGTTTAAAAAATTTAAATAAAAAAATAATTCCTGATAATATATTTAAAACAATAGATAATAAAAATTTATATTTTTATCATAAAAATAAAAATGAAGATAAAAATAATTTAATTCAAGAAAATTTAATTTTAAAAGAACAATCAAAAAATAATATGGAAAAAATAAGAAAAGGTTTAATAGTATTAAATGAATTGGCAAAAGAATCATCTTCATTAGATACGAAAACTAATCCATTAAGAAGGAAAACTACTTTAAAAAGAATATTTTCATTTAATTCAAAAATATAAAAAACAATAAATATTTTATCTAATTATATATTTTAAATTAAAAAATAATAAAACTATTTTTTAAAAAAATAAAATATCTAATCCTTTATCTTTGAATATATAATTTTTAAATGTAATCCAAAAAAAAGAGAAGCAGAAAAAAATAAAATAGGAATAATATAAGGAGAAACTTCAATTCTTTTTTCAAATTCCAAAGGCATTAAAAAAGAATTAGCAATAAAAGCAAAAATACAAGGAAATATTGTTAATATAATTAACCAAATTTTAGCTTTAAAAATAGGATATAATGATATAGTATGTAATATTGCAAAACAAATAACTGGAATAAAAAGTATATAACAAGGAATAAATAAAATTAACCAAGAACTTCCATTTTTAGGATCATCTAATTTTTCTCCTATTTGCTTGAAAAAAATAATAAATAAAAATCCAAAAAAAAATTTATTTATAATGAATGTAATATTCATACATGTATTTGAGTATAAACTTCTATATTTTTCACTTTTTATTTTTATTTCACTAAGTTTATCATTTAAGGGATATTTTTTTATATAATAATTTAGCTTTTTTTTATTTTTTTTACATTTCTTTTTTATTTTTTTTTTTATTAAAACATAAATACTATGACAAATAGTAACTCCATAAAAAAGTGATGAAGAAATAGAAAATATTACTTCAAATTTTGTATTTTGAAAAACAATAATTTTAATAAAATATGGTAATAAAAATAAAATTATTCCTTCTAAACCAATTTCAAATATATTATGCTTATAATATTTCATTCTTAATTTTAATTTTTTACTAAAAGTATGAATATTTTCTTCAGTGGCATATTTTAAATTTACTTTACTTTTATTTATAATATCATTAAATAATTTTTTTTTATTTATTTTTCTATATTTATAAATTATTAATATTGTAATTGATAAAATACAAGTTATTAGAGAAGGAATTGATAAAATCCAAATAAGAGTTTTTTTTGTTTGTTTTTTAAAAACATTTGTACAACTCATTGCAATTAAGAGACTTTGAATATCAATTTCCATTAAAATAAAAAAAAATACATATATCATTATAAGTCTTTTATTATCTATGTAAAAATTTTTATAAATTAAATCAATTTTATCTGTTATTTCTTTTATTTCATTTTCATTATTTTGTTCAAAAAAATTTTGTTTTTTGAATATTATTTCTGTCAAACTATAAACATAAATTAATATTTAATAGATTACGGTTTTTCAGAGTTTTGAATTATTTTATGTAATAAAATGTTTTGATTTTTTATATTATGATATATTGATTTTGAGCATTGATTTAAATTTATTACATCTTTTGTTGAAAGGTAATTTGAAATTTTTTGAGTGATTTTTTTTTCCATAATTAAATCTTCTAAATTTTTTGCCATTTAAGATTTATTATTTTAATTTAAATCAGATTAAAATTACATTCTACGAATAAAAAAATCCTCTTTTTTTTATTGATAAATAATAAATAAAAATCAAAAAAATATTATTTTTTTTCAATATATTTAAAATATTATTGTTATAAATAACTATTATTATAATTTTTTAATCAACTATCATATAAAAGATAATATTATTAAGAAATTATATATTTAATATAATAAAAAAATTTTATTTTAAAATATTTTCAATATTATGGAAAAATGTTTTCATAAAATCAATATTTTCCAAAAATAAAATATGAGCAGTTCTCCCAATAAAAGTATCAAAATTTTTTTCTTGAATCACAAAATTAACATCAACTCTTTTTAAAGTATTATTTGTAATTTTAGATAAAATATTAAAAGCCATATTTCTATAATTTTCAGTTTTAATATCTTTTAAATTTGAATTACTGCTAATTTCAATTCTAGAACTTTCATAAGGAGAATAATTATCTTGATGACTAGATAATAAATAAACATAATTAAACCAATTTAAACCTTCAAATTCAGAAATTTTATATAAACAAGTTTCTTGTAGATTTTCATTATCATTTTGTAATAATTGTTGTAAACTTTTTGAACCTTTCCATCTATTTAAAAACCACATTCCAGTTTTTATTAATTTACTATCAGAAAATGCATAACCTAAATGAGGTGAAGATAATGATATATATAAATATAATTTTTCTTTATATTCTTTTAAATATGGTAATGCACTTCTTATAATAACTCCTCCTATTGAATGACCAATAAATGATATTTTTTTAAATATTAATCCATTATCCCATTCTTTAATATATTTTTCTACTTCAAAAGCTAAATTTTTACCCATTTGAAATAAATCATTTCCAGTATCATCTTGATTTGAAATTGATGATAAAAATACTATTGATGGATTTATTAAAGCAATTTCATTTTTTATTATTCTCATATCATTTGAATTTCCTTCAAATCCATGTACTAATATTATTAAATGAAGACCTAATTTTTGATTATTTTTATAACTTTTTAAACTTTTAATATTATTTATGCCTAAATTATCTTTTAATTGATCTTCTTCTCTTTCTATTAAAATATTTGAATCTAATAATGATTTTTTATCTGTACTTTGATTTATTTTTTTTATGTATGTTTCTTCAAAGATTATTGGGAAAATTGATGGGTTTATTTTAAAATTGGAAATTTCTATTATTGGTCTTTTATATATTTTTTTTAAATTTTCTCTTTTTTCTAATGCTGTTGACATATTTAAATTTTGTAAATTTTTTTCAATGGGGAATAATAAACTATAAGTGTCTGTTATATTTATTTTTGCTTTTTCTACAAATTTAAATAAACCTTCTTTTAATTCTTTTTTAAAATCTAATTTAAAAATAAAATTAACTGAAAGAGGAAAATTTCTTATTAATTCTATATATTTATGCCAAATATTTCCTATTTGAGTACTAATATAATTTATTTCTTTAAATATTCTAAAACCAATATATTCTTTTGAAGTATCTTTTATTCTCTTTGATAAATTTTGAATTTGAGAAAAAATTTCATTTAAATCATCTTCATTATTTAATTTTATTTTTTCTTCTTTTTCATCTGTAAAAATTAATAATGGTTGAGTATTTATTAAATTTGAAAATTCTGCTTTCATATTTTCATCAATTAATTTATTAGTTAATTTATTTAATTTCTTTTTTAAATAAACATATGATGAAATTAAATTTAAAACATATTTATTATACAAATTATCAATTATATTATTTGGAATATTTGAAGGAATTTCAGTATTTTCATCATAAAAAAAATTAGTTAAACTATTGAATTTATAACTATTTAATAAATCAAATTTTTCTTCTTTTTCATTGTTTTTATCATCATTTTTTTCTTTAGGATCTTCAATAGCAAAAGGAAAAAAATTTTTAGAAATTCTTAATTTAAAATCAGATAAAATCTTATGAATAGAAATATTTAATAAACTAGAAAAATTATCATAATAAACAATTGGTATATAACTTTCAATAAAGTTTTTTGATATTCCTTCATTAATAATATTAACATTAACAAAATGTAATTTTTTAAATTTAATTCCTTTTAAAAAATTACTAACATTAGAACTATTATTAAAATCAGAATATTCAATATAAAATCTAACATTTATTTCAATATCATTTAAATTTATATTACTAGGAATTTCTAATCTAAAATAACAAAATTCATCTAATTCAATTTCTTCATCAGCATATCTTATAATAAAACTTTTAGTAATATATTCATAATTATTTTCAAGAATTTTTGGATTTATAATACAATGTGCTCTAATTGTTTCTTCATCTGTTTGAGACATATTTTCTAAAACTTTTGATTCAGTAAAATAATATGGTACTGCATAATATCTTTTATTATTAAAATTTGTAAATATTTTGGTTTTGATGTTATATATTCCTTGATTTACTAAATCAATATTTTTATATGTGTGATAATGAATTACAAAATCATATAAGTAATTTATTGACATTTGTTTTTAATTCTTTTTTTATATTTTTTTTGAAAATATTTTAAATAATAAATTTAGTTTTTTGAAAATTAATGGCTGATAATATAAATGATAATTATAAAAATTCTCAATTTGTAATTAAAAATTTAGTTAATTATATTTATTCTTGCAATGAAATTGAAGTTAATAAAGAAAATTGTGTAAATTATTTGCATGAAAATACAAATTATAATATTAATGAAGAGGAAATAAATAATATATTTGATTTCACATTTGGAAAAAAAGAAATAATAAATAAACAAGATGCTTTAAATAAATTATCATCATTATTTCATAATGAAGAAAATAAAAAAAGTAAATCAAAACATTCTAAAAATAATAATAATAATATTAAAGGATTAGTATTTCCAAAAAATAAAATTTCAATACCAACAATTAGTCTTCCATCACATAATATAAATAATAAAAAAGATTATAAAAATGAAATAATATTTGATACTAAAAATATTATTAAATCTCAAAAAAAAAAGCCATTAGCAGCTGAAAAAATAATGATAAATAAATTAAATAATCCTTCAAATCATAATAAAATTTTTGATAAGATTAATAATTTTAAAAATGAATTTTTTTCTTTTAAAATTCCTCCTAAAAATAATTCACCTACTCCTTTACCAATTAATATTAAACCATTAGAATATGAAATTGAAAATAAAAATTATAATATTAATTATAATAATGATGACAAAAAAAAATATAGAGAAGAATTTGTTATTAAGGATTATAATTTAAATGATTTAAAACAAAGAAAAGAATATATTAATGATATTAGAGGAAAATTACAAAATTTTGCTCAAGATAGAAAAGAAAGAGATAATAATTTTAAAAATGATATTAATGTTTTTAATAATATTCATGAAATGATTGAAAAAATTCAATCTAAAAACAAAAAGTAAATATTAGGTAAATATTATTTTTATTGTTAATTTAATTTATTTAACATAAGGATTTGAGTTAATATATATTAAAATTAAATAAAAATATTTTATTTTATTATAATTTTTAAAAAAAGAAAATTTAAAAATTTTATTTTAATTTTGATTATCAATTTCATTTTTCCAATCTTCCAAAATATTTTTTTGTTCATCCCAATTCTTTAATAAATTATCATATTGTTTTTTCCTTTTCTCAAGATAATTAATTCCTTCATTTAATTCTTTTTCTAATCCATTTAATTGTTCAATTTTTCTTTCAATATTTTCTCTTAATTTACAATATTCAATATATTTATCATATTTTTCAATAAAATTAAGTTTAACTTTTCTTTTTAAATAATAATCTTCTTTATCTTCTTCTTCATCATAAAAATAAACATATAATTCTAAATAAAATTCTTTTACATCATCATCTTTTATTTTTTGACAAACATCAAAATAATCATAAGAAGTTAAAGAAAGCATCCATAAAAATGGATTTTTCACAATATTATTATGTTCATTTATTTCATTATCATTATATTTTTTTTTTTCAATAGTGTCTGGATTAATTTTTTCAAAAATTGGTTCTGCTATAGTTTTTTCATTTTCTAAATTACTTATTTTTTTATCATTTAATTGTGTTTTTAATGATTGTTTTAATAATTCAAATCTTTCTTTTTCAATTAAATGATTATAAAATTCAGATAAAATTATTTTATTAATTGGTTCTAAAGAATCATTTTCTCTTTTTAAAAATTTATGATATGCATAATCATATTTATGATTAATGTCTGATAATTTAGATTTAATATCACTTAAATTTTGTTCAAAAATTTTAAAAAAGATTTTATGTTTATCAATAATATTAACTCTGTATTCTCTAAAATATTTTAATAAATCTTGGAAATTATTTATTTTTTCAATTTTTTGAATTTTTTCATTTGATTCTTTATTCCTTTTTTTTAATTCATTAGTTGCTTGATTTACAAATTCTTTAACAGGAGGAAACATTAAAGTAATTTCTGCTTTTTCTTCAGGAGTTAAAAATTTAAATACATCTAATTTTTCAAAATAATTTTTTAAAAAATCTTTTTCTTTCATTTCTGAAATAAAATCAATTTGATTTTCATTATTTTCATCAATTAATCCATTATATCCTAAAAATAAATTTCTTAATTCATTTATTTTCTCTTTTGAATGTTTTTTATTACTTAATCTAGTCCAAATTTTAGGAAAAATAATAGGATAATTTTCAAATTTTAATAATTCTTCATTTGTAAATTTATCAGGTTCTTCAAGTAAATAATCTTTAATTTTTTCATTTTCATTTAAAAGATATTTATTATTAAAATAAAATGAATTTGATTTTTCAAATTTTTCTTTTTCAAAAAATATATCTTTTACATTTATTTTTTCATTTTGGAAAATATGTTGTATAATATAAATTATAGAAGAATTTTTTGGTAAATCATATTCTAATATTTCTTTATCCCAAGTTTCTTTATTTAATTCATATAAATTGAAAAATAAAGTAAGATATAATGAAATATTATTTGGACTTGTATCAATTTCATCATTTTCATTTTCTTCATCTTCTCTTTTTTTTATCATTATTAAGTTTTTTTCATAATCTAAAACTATTTTATTACATTTAGAATTATCCCTTATTTTTCTAATTAATTTTTTATTATTACTTATAAAAATTGAATATAAAGTTGACCATATGAAATATTTATAATATAATGAATATGCTGTTTCATTAACTTTTGCAATATTTAATTGAGGAACAATTAAATTTTTTTTATTATTAACTTCTTTTTTTTTATTTCCTTCATTTTTATTTTCTTCATTTTCATCATTTTCATTTTTATTTTCTTCATTTTCTTCTCTTTCAATTTCATTTTTAATTTCAATATTAGAACCTTTAAGTTCAAAAGGTTTATTTATTTTTTCTACAATTTTATTCCAAAATTCCTTAATTTTATCTTCAGTAAGTAATTTACTTAAATTATTAAGATCAATATTATTTGTATATTTTCTTTTAGTATGAATATAATAACCAAGATAAATATCAAGATCATCTTCATTATCAGGTAAATAAAAATATTTAATAACTAAATCATATATTTCTCCTGATAATTTATCAAATTGTTTTTGATTTTCTTTACATCTTTCACATCTTTCTTTTAAAAGATAACATTTTTGAATTGATAAACAAGGAAGTATTTGATTGAAATTTCTTTTATATTTTGATAAGACACTTGGTATTAAAAAAAAGTCTTTTTGTCTTACATTTTCTAATTGATCTAAGAAACATTCTTTACTAAATCTTGGTATTCTATTTTTATTAAATTTTTCTTTATCTGGCTTATCTCTTCTATCTTTGTAATATATGTCTATATTTGAATCGAAATAATAATAATATTTATCAAAGAGATTTGGTTTGAAAAATGGATTATTTTTTCCTTTGAAATTATCCTTAAATGTTGTTAAAAATCCACTTTTCCATTTTATGTCTTTTATTATTTTATTTTCTGGAATTATTTCTTTATTTTCATTATCATTTGTTCTTATTCTATCTTCTAATTTATGTTTTTTTTTTTTTTTTTTTTCACTTAATTTTATTACAAATTCAAATTCTGTATTAAATAAATATCCAATATAAACTATAATTTTATGATATATTGATATGTTATCCATTAAATCTTTATCATCATTTGAAATATTATTTTCTATAATAGTATTGTTATTTTTTACTTTTTTTGGAAAATCAATTTCATTTCCACCTGTAAATTCTTTGAGTTTATTTAAGAAATTTCTATTCACTATTTTTTTGGAACCATAATCAATTATATCATTTTCATATATTTCAAGATTTTTTTGATATTCATCCATATATTTATATATTTTTTTTTGATATTTATAACAAACTTCTTTAAAAATTTTTAATTTCTCTCTTAAAATTTTAATTATTGTTGCAATAATATTATAATTAGTTGAATCATTTCCTAAATTTTTTACTTGTCTACTTTTAACTTCATGATAACCTTCAATTAAAATAGAATAAAAGAAATTTAATAATACTAAATAATTTACTGTTGTAAAGAAGAATAAAAATAAAGGATTAAAAGTGACATTATCAATATAAGATACATCATATGGTCTAATTTTCCCAGCTAAAATAACAAAAACATCCAATAAACCTGATCCAATAGTTTGAAAAGTTTTTAAATCTTGTGAAAATAAACCATAAGCAAAGAAGACAAATCCTAAATTAATAATAAATAAAAATATTAAATATAAAATAATTGTTAATTTTTGCTTTTCGAAAATTGCAAAAACTAAATAAATCGATTTTGAAAATTTTAAATATTGAATTAATCTTACAAAAATAATAAATAAATTTATTGCTTGCCAATTAATATATCTTTTATATAATGTATATAAATGATTTACTCTAAATAAATTATAATCAAATTCACCTTTTTTTTTTGAAAAATTCTGATTTAAATCTAATTCATTAGTAACTTTTATTATATAAAACCATAAAATAAACATAGATAAAGAAATTGCAGAAGAAAATAAATCTAAGAAACTAAAAATATCACTTGTAATATAACTTATTATCGATGTAATAATAAACCAACATAAAATTATTGTTTTCCAAATAAAATTAATTATAGAAAAGAAAATAATTTTGATAATTAAAAAGAAACCTTTTTCATTTTGATAATTACTAACATTAAACTGATAAAATTTATTTATTAATGGTGAATCTTTAAAAATTTCATAATTACCAGAATTATAATATGAATTAATAATTTGTTTCCTAATTAACAACCAAATAGCATATAAAATTTTAAAAAAGAAATAAAAAAATAAAATATAACAAACAATAGTAATAATAGTAATATTAAAATCATTATAAGTAATAAATCTATTAACAGGAATAATATGAGCAAATAATTCTTTTCTCATAGCACCTGAAGGATGATATAATAAATTAATAATAAAATAAAGAATAAAATCATAATTTAAACTAACAATAAAAAAATCAAGAGTAGTTCTCCCAAGATTACTTTTAGAAATAATATTAATATAATTTGAAAAATCATGATTTTTATATGGACATTTATCATAAATAAAACCAACATATCCACTACAAGAATTAATAGTATAATTTTCACCTTCTTTATAATATTTTATATTTGTTCTATCATCAGTATTTGAAATATCTCCAAAAAATTCATATTTATAAGGACATTTTTTATCTTTTAAAAATCCTGATCCACCTTTCGTTCTAATTGGATAGAATTCTTTTTCGTAACTCTTATCATTTGTTATAAAATTATATAATCTTGATGTAATTCTAAAATATGGTTCAGTATTATATTCTTTACTACCTGTTTTAAAGAATGTATATCCTGGGATCAATTCTGGATTTATTGATATTGAATTTGAATTTGAACAATCATATATTGAATTAAAAAAATTTTTTGGGAAACTTTCTTTCATTTCATTAAGAGTTTTAGAATTATTATTAAAATCTGAAAAATATTTTTCTAAAACATGAGAATATGCAAAATATTGTATTTTTTCTCTATTATATAATCTTAATTGTGTATATACCATTGTAATTGACATTCCTATAAATATTATATATAATATTGCATCTGTTAATGTATCAAAATCTTTTGATGCATTTAATTTTAATTCTTCTACATAATCTTTTAATATATTTTTTCTTATTATTTTAAAGTTATTTTCTTTTTTTCTTTCAAAATCTTCTAAATTTATTAAATTTTTCCTAAAGAAACTTAAACAATCTAAATTTGATAAATTATATTTTATTATTTTGTAATAATTCTTTTTTGCCATTTTTGACATCAATTCAACACCTGTTTCCTCTGCTTTTTCTTTTTCTTTTTCTTTTTCTTTTTCCTTTTCCTTTTCTATAAATACTCCTTGTTCTTTTTCTTCATTTTCTTTTCTTTTTTTTTCTTCTTCTTTAATAATATCTTCAGGCTCTCTACACAAAAGTAAGTTTTTTAACTTATTATATAAATTAAGAGCAGATTCAATAGTCATCATAAAAACAGCATCATTAAGCATTTGTTGTTTATTTTTAACATCTTTAAAAGTACTAATAATTAAGCAAAGGAAAACATTACATAAAATAATATTAAAAACAATGAAAACAACAGCCAATAAATAAGGAGTAATAAATGCACTTTCTCCAAGATATTCAAAATCAAATTTATAATAAAAAATACCCATAAATAACATATAAACAGAAAGAAAGGCTTGTCCTAATTCATAATATGAATGAGTATATACACCAAAAACTCCATGAAACATAAAAACTAATCCTATTATGATTACAAATATTAAAAAGAATAATGAAATTAATTCAATTGATGCTTTTGAAAAAGTTTCAAATACTATTCCTAAAGCTGGGAATGATCTATAGAAAAAAATAAGTAATTTTACAAATAAAAGAAACATACATATTGAAGTGTAGATTCTATAATTTCTAATATTTCGACCTATTTTTATCCATTTTGCAAAATCTCTTTCTTCTTCACAAATAATAGGAAAAACATCTTTTCTCAATAAAATTGAACAATAAAACCAAATAATGGAAACAATTGCTAAAATAGATGTTATTAAATCAATAAAATCTGAAGCTTCAAATGTATTTATACTATATTTAAAGAAGTTAATTATATGATTTGAAAATAATCTTATTATTCTAAATGTATCGTAAATTACTGATAATAAGTAAAAAATATTTAAAATTATTAATACAATTCTAACTTTTCCTTTATTTAAAAACATTTTTATTCCTTCAAAACTTCTTGAATATTCAATTTTTCCAAGAGTATCAAATTTAAATTTTATTCTTTCAATTAAAGCAATTTCATAATCATTATTATATAACATTAAATTAATATATAATTCTGTTAATGGTTCATCCATTATAGACTTAAATAGTTTATTAGAATCCTCAAATTTAGTATTATTTAATTGAGGTTCAAAATATATTTGATTTGTATCTTTTTCTAATAAATCTTCTGAATTTCGTTTATTGAAATTTTCAGTTTTATCAATTTTTGGTTTTTGACCAAAATATCCTGCTGAAGTTTGAAATAATTTATTTCCTTTTGTATCTTTTTTTCCTATTTTATAATTTAAACTCATTCCACTAAAAATATTTGAATTAATTACATAATAATATTTTGGATTGTTATTTGGAAAAGGGTTTGGATTTGAAAAACTCAATTTTGATTCAGATAAAGTATAATTATAAGTATTATTCACATTAAATATTTGTTTAATGAAATTTTCTGATATATAATTTTTAACCAAATCTTTACTATATAATAAATCTAAATCATCATACTTAAATAAATTATATAAATTTTGTCTTTGAATATAAAAAATTTGTTGTGGAATAAAAAATAAAAAATTAATTAGAAATAAAATAGTACTAAGTAAAACAATAAAAAAAACCATCATACTAGAACTTATAATATCTTCATTTGATTTTTCTTTATTTTCACAAAATAAAATAATATCATCAAAATAGAATAATTCTTTATATGATTTATTACTACTATTATTAATATTTGTTATAAATTTATTCATTTTTTCTCCAATATTTGTTTCTGTAACTCCATCTTTTTCAATTATTCTTAACAAATTAATTGAAGGAATAAATTCAATTAATTGTCCTTCATATCCAAAAAAAATAGAATAACAATTATTACTACTATCATACTGAATTTTTTCTAAATCATCTTGAAAAATATCAGTTACTATTTTATTATGTCTTTTATTTAATTCTTCATCATTTTCAAAAATTTTAGTTAAATCTTCAAAATTTAATTGATCATTTAATTGATTATATTTTTCATTGAATCTATTTAAAAATTCATTCATTGGTCCATTTATTAATTTAGGATTTTTTTGATTCATAAAGCCTGTAAAAGCAAGTTCTAAAAAACTAAGACCAGAATCATTATCAATTTTATATTCAAAATATTTTTTTTTATCTTCTAATTTATTATTATTTGAATCCTTTAATTCTTCATCTGATTTATTTTCATTTTCTTTATCTTCAATATTATTTTCTTTTTCATCTATTATAATTTCATTTCTATGATAAGGTTGTAAAATTTTTATACCAGAACCTTTAAATAAATCTTTCACTTCTACATAATTTTTTTTTAAATCATAATAATATTGACTATCATCATTTATTTTTACAATTGCAAATAATAATTGTTCGTCTGTGTATGATTTATCAAAATTATATAAATCTGTTAATCTTCTTATATTAACTAAATTTGATACTCCCATTGCATCAAAATATAATTTTAAAAATTCTTCTCTTATTAATACTTTCTTCCAATGAAGTTCTGAATGTTGAGATGTTTCATCATTCATTTTTAATCTTATATTAATTTATTTTTTTATTTTATTTTTAAAATAGATGTTTTAATTTATTATTATTTATAAGATTTTTTTATTTCTTTAATTATTTTATTTATTTATTTTTTTTAATGAAAATATTTTTATTTTTTATTATTCTTTAGGGATAATATTTGTTAAATAATATAATATCAATTCACTTTGAGAAAGAGCTTTTTCCAAATTATTTTTTTCAATTAAATTTATAATATCTGGAATCATTTCTTGTTTTATATGAGATAATAAATAAATATAATCAACATCTCTAAATACAACTGGTAATTCAATATCTAATTTTTTTTCTTTTTTATATATAAAATCCTTTAATAAATTAGTTGTTTGTTGTTTAAATTCAATAGGAACTGGAAGTGGATTTGATATTATTACTTGTTCTTTTTTTTGATTTGTATTTTGAATATTTTTATTTTCTTGATTTTTATTTATATTTACTTTATTATTATTATGGTTATTATTATTGAAAGAACTTTTTCTTTGATTATTATCAGATATATTTTTTTGAGGATTTCCTTTTAATTCACCTAACATTTTTTCAATTTCTAATTCTTCTTTATCTTTTTTTTTTACTATTATTTTCCTTTGAGGTAGTATAGATTGAGTTTTTGGTTTTGGTGGAATATATCTGTAACTATAATTATTATTATATTGTTGTTGAACTTGTTTTTGATATTCAAGTAATTTAGGATCTATTTTTTGTTGATTTTGATTATTATAATTATTAAATCCACCAAATTCTTGTTGATTATATTGTTGATTGAAATTACCAAATTGATTATTAAATAAATTATTATTTTGTTGATTTGGATTATTAATATCATTATTATTATTATTGTTAATATTATTAATATTAATATTATTGTTAATATTATTAATATTATTATTATTGTTAATATTATTAATATTATTATTATTAAATTGTTCATATGGATTTTGAATATTTGTATTTATTTGAGAATAATTAGAATTTATATCAATTACTTTTTGTTCATTTTTTATTGCTTTACTGAAAGACTGTGTTAATTTAGAATATGGATTATTTACCTTATTATCAATATAATTAGTTGCCACTGTATTTCCAGTTTTTGAATTACTATTATTATTATCTTTATTCACAATTTGATCTTTTTTTATATTATGTAAATTATAATTATTCACCTTAGGAATAATAGATTTATTATTATTATTTCCATCAGAAACAAAAAGAGTTAATTTTTTAATTAAATTAAAATCTTTTTTATTCTCAGTTTGATTTTGATTAACATTATTTCTATTTATCATAACAGAATTAGAAAGAGATTGTTTATTAAAATTAATATTTTGATTATTAATATTATTATTATAATCCCCTAATAATTCATTACATATTTGACTATCAGTTCTTAAATCAACAGGTTCATCTTTTTCTTTTTTAATATCATTAGAAAGTTGTTCAATTTCTTTATCAATTCCAGTTTTAGGTTTATTTTCAAAATCTTTTTTGGCAGTAATAATTTGAATACATCTATATTTACATAAAGTTTGAAATTTTTGTATATTTTCATCTTTTTCTTTCCAACAATCAATTAAATCACTCATATCATTAATTAATCTATAAACTGCAATTAATTGTAAATAATTAGAAAAATCATGTTGTATTATTTTATCATTAAAATCTTCTTCTGCTGCTTCGAAAGATTTTTCTATAAAGTTGATAAAATCTTCATATTTACATAATTTATCTGCATTGAAATTTAATGATATTTGTTTTGATTTTTCTAATCCACAAATTGAATTTAAAAATTCTTCTGATTTTTGTTTTATTTCTGGTGATGAATGGGATAAATCATATATTTTTTTTATTAGGAATTTTCTTAATAAAATATTTAAATCTGGACTAAATTCTGATATTGATTTTCCATGTACTAAATAAAAAAATTTATATTTTTCTAAAAGTTGAGATGGGGATAATTGATTTTTTTCTTTTTTTGAATTATGATTATTTTCTTCTGACATTTTTTTTTTTAATTTTATTTTTTTATTGTATTATTATAATTAATAATATATATATTTTCTATTTTATTTTTTTTTTGGATTTTATAAATCATTGAAAAATGCTTTTCTTCTTTCTGTTTCTATTAAGTTATTGGATTTTCTTTTTTTACCTAATGTTTTTATTTTTTTTGATTTCTTTTTTTTCTTTGATGAATCACTACTCATACTTGAATCATCATCTGAACTTTCATCTTTATCATTATTTTTTTCTCCATTTTCACTTTCAATTAAATTAATATCATTATTTAATTTTTCCATATTCTCATTAATATTATAATCTTCTTTTTCATCATCTTCATCTTCTTCATTTTCTTCATCTTCTTCATTTTCATCATCTTCTTCATTTTCTTCATCTTCAATAATTTCTTCACTAATATCAGGAATATCATTTTCATTAATTTTTCTTTTTATTAATTTTATATTTCCTTTATCTTCTTTTTTATTATCTTTTATTTTTTTTTTATTAATATTATTTCCCTTTTTTTTATTTTTATTATTATTTTCTT
>Ga0256407_10007159_pt1 | contig 16931 bp, 14 predicted proteins | sample RumenRJG_04DNA_FD_193489 | JGI IMG/M metagenome (GOLD analysis project Ga0256407, IMG submission 193489) | Bovine rumen microbial communities from Lethbridge, Alberta, Canada - RJG_04 | ecosystem: Host-associated > Mammals > Digestive system > Stomach > Rumen | place: Canada: Alberta...
ACAATATGACTGTTTAAAAGGAAATTTCCCTAAAGAAGCAAATGAGTTAGCCTTAGTAGTGGACGATAGAAATCGTGTAAATGTGTCTTACTTATATTCTTTAGGTTTTGATGTTAATACATCAGTAGTTTCTGATGTGACATTCTCATTTGACGATGTTTTAAATAAAACATTTAAATATATCCCAACTCAATCAAGTTTAAATCCTGACATTTCCTATTACGTTAAAAATGATTCTAATAATACATATCATATAACTTATAAAAATGCTCAACAGTTATATGAAGGTTCTAATTTCGAATTAAAGATTACCGGTATTTTAAGACAAAAAGAAGCTTATGATAGAGTAGCTTTAAGACAAGGAATTATTTACACTCCAGCATTTGAAGAGAAAGTCTTGAGTGACGCTAATAGTTCTAATATTGTTATTGATCAAAAGAAAGCAGGAGAAGTTCCTGCTATTAGAATTGATAGTGGTGACTTAGAACCATCAGGCTATACGAAAGTTAATGTTAGTGAGGCTATTAATAGAATTAATGGTTTGGATTTAAGCTCTGCTAATGTTAATTATCCAACTATCTTTGTTGATAACGGTGAGAAATTTGAAATTAGTGGTACCGTTGTTAAAAAAGGCGAATGGGATAATAAACATGGAGTGGGTGAAGTCTACTTATCTGATTCTCCAATCACAGACGAAGAAGAGCGAGAACATATTGAATCTACTTGTTTACAAGTAATAAGAATGGATAATGAACGTCTATTTAGTTTGATTATTGAAAACGAAACTAAAATAAATGTCGTGACTTCTTTATCCGCTCACGTAAAAGTATCTGGTAGTGATAAAACGATAGATGCATATAAAGCTGGCGATATTCGTAATGTTTTAGATAGTCGCGGCTTTAGAGATACCGCTACTAGATCTCAAGTTTATTATTATGAAGCGAGTCTTCATGAACTTGGTTCACTAGAACAAGTGACTGAATTAGACTATTACACTATTGACTATAATAGCAGAGTCAGAATTAAAGACTATTTTAAGAAATATATATTTGATTATTCAATTGAGCCAACTGGTGTATCTGGATATGACTATTTAGAAAATGCAAGTGTGCAATTTGATGGTGCGTTATCATTAATGACTTCTGTCTTGTATGTATTTGCTATTATCTCGGTATTAGTTAGTGCAATTCTTAACGCGATATTAACATTCATTTCTGTTAGACAAAGAACTAATGAAATTGGTCTATTAAGATCTTTAGGGGCTAGAAGAAAAGATATTGCGGTTATGGTGGAGACTGAATCTCTATTTTGTGGGTTATTTGGTGGACTATTAAGTATCCTTGTTACTTTAATTATAATTAGCCCTGTTAACGTTATTATCACTAACGCCATTTATAAATATAAATTCTATCTTATTTCTACAGTGAAATTTGATTTAGAAGGATATCAGTGGTGGGTAGCCCCAATTTGTATTGGTTTAGGCATATTAACTGCGGTAATTTCCGCCTTAATTCCTTCAATTTTAGCAAGTAGAAAAGATCCAGCTAAGGCAATAAATGAATAAAAAATAGGAATTAATCGTTATGAATTATATAAATGGATATGAACGATATTTAGGAGAACCAAACACCATTCATCCTAATGCGAGAGTCTACTATAAATATTTTCATATAGACACTAATAATTCATTTACTAATAGGTTAATAAGAGTCTATATTCCATCAACCTATGATTTTCATAATCCAGACCATAGATTTAAAGTCATTTATATGTTTGATGGTAAGAATTTATTTGATGACTATACCTCTTTTGTGGGCGAATGGGGAATTGATGAATCTATCGAATTGATGATTGAGCAAAGAATAAATGATGGGTATATCGTTGTAGGAATTGACGCTCCTGAAACTGATATTGATCGCTCTTTAGAAATGAGTCCAACCGGAATAAAAAGAAATAAAAAATATCCACCTCATGGAGATGGGTATGCCCATAAGTTAGGCAGATTTATTATGAATGTTGTAAAGCCAGACATTGATAAAACTTTCTATACGATTTCAGATTATTCTGGAGTTGGTGGTTCTTCTATGGGTGGATTAATGGCCTTTTATATGGCGGTAGAATATAAATACGACTTTAAGTTCTGCTTATCTTTTTCGCCAGCATTTTTCTTATTTAGATGGGATAATTTCAAAACTTATCTAGATAGAAAAGTTGATGACTCGCTTCCAAAAATTTATTTCTATATCGGCGGACAAGGATTTGAAAGAATATTCGTTGAAACTACATTAAGAGTGTACAATTATCTTTTAGATAAAGGCTATTCTCATGAGCAAATAAAACTTATTTATGATTCTGATAAAGAACATAATGAAAGAGATTGGAGAGAATACTTTCCAAAGACGCTTTTAAGAATTGATTAATTTTATATTGCTATTAGCAACATAATCTTGTAATATCATTAAGCAAACTTTCTTAGGCGAAGAACAGTCCTAGGCGGAAGGAGAAAGAAAAAATGAAAAAAGGAATTCACCCAGTTTATCACAGATGCACAGTTACATGTGTTAGCTGCGGAGCAACATTTGAAACTGGATCTACTGAAAAAGAAATTAGAGTTGATACATGCTCTAATTGCCACCCATTTTACACTGGCAAACAAAGATATGTCCAAGCAGACGGACGTGTCGACAGATTCAACCGTAAATACGGACTTAAATAAGAAAATAACCGGCTTGCCGGTTCTTTTTTACACTTATGAAGAAAAGATTTTATATTACTACACCAATTTATTATCCAAGCGCCAAGTTACATATTGGCCATGCTTATTGCACAACTCTTTGTGATGTTTTAGCGCGTTCTAAAAGAGAAAGAGGATATGAGACCTATTTCCTTACTGGCGCAGATGAACACGGCCTAAAAATTGAAAAAAACGCTGAAGCCAAAGGAGTTACTCCGCAAGCATTTGTTGATGAAATAGTGGAAGGCTTCTATAAACTTTGGGATTTATTAAAAATCACTAATGATGATTTTATTAGAACCACCCAAGCTAGACATGAACACGTTGTTCAAACTGTATTTACTAGAATGTTAAATAAAGGCGATATTTATCTTGGCAAATACGAAGGCTGGTATTGTAGATATTGTGAAGCTTTCTGGACTGACACTCAAGTTGGCAAAGACCATATTTGTCCAGACTGTAATAGAGAAGTACAAAAGGCAGAAGAAGAAGCATATTTCTTCAAAACAAGCAAATATGTTGATTCACTTTTAAAATTCTATGACGAGAATCCAAAGTTCTTGATTCCTGAATCTCGTAAAAATGAAATGATTAATACATTCATTAAACCAGGATTAGAAGACTTATGTGTTTCTAGAACATCGTTCTCTTGGGGTGTACCGGTTTTAGAAAATAAGAAACATGTTGTCTATGTTTGGCTTGACGCTTTAACTAATTATATTTCTGCTTTAGGCTATTGCTCTGATAATGAAGAATTATTTAAAAAATTCTGGCAAGACGAAGATACAGAAATTATCCATATTTTAGGAGCGGATATTACTAGATTCCATGCGATTTATTGGCCAATGTTCCTTGAATCATTAGGATTAAGAAAACCTGATCGAGAATTTGTCCATGGCCTACTAATGATGAAAGATTCTAAGATGTCTAAATCTAAAGGCAATGTCGTTGATCCATATCCACTTGTAGAACGTTATGGAGTGGACGCGGTAAGATATTATCTTACTAGAGAAATTAATTTTGGTAGCGATGGTAGCTTCTCTCCTGAACAATTTGTGGAAAGAATTAACGCTGATTTAGCTAATTCATATGGTAATTTATTAAATAGAACTATCTCAATGATTGGCAAGTACTTTGATGGAGTTATTCCTGAATATAAAGGCCAAGTTAACGAATTTGATGCATCTTTAGAAAGCATGATTGATGTTACTATTTCTAGCTATGAAAAAGCGATGGATGATCTAAAGATTACTGATGCGATTATCTATGTTAATGAATTAGTTAATAGAGCAAATAAATATATTGATGAAACAACTCCATGGGCTCTTGCTAAAGACGAAGCTAAAAAAGATGAACTTGCTAGTGTGATGAATCATCTTGCTAGAGCAATTTATGTGGCTAGCAGACTCTATCACCCAGTATTAGTTACTGCTTCTGACAAAGCTTTTGAACAATTAGGTCTTACTAGTAGTGGTTATGAAAACATTAATGATAAACATTTATTAGATAATCTTAAAACTGTTAAGGGAAATCCATTATTCCCAAGATTAGATCCTAATATCGAAGTTCCATTCATTAATGGATTAATGGCAAAATAAAAGCACCTTTGGTGCTTTTTTCTTAATTAATTTAATTATTGAATTTCTTTTTCTTTAACACTATTAAAGTAAATGACCATAATAGGAAAAAGGAAGACATAGGCTAAGTAGTGGATTGTTTCAATAAATGAATACAAAACAAAGCTTAAATAACCAAGCGAAACAGTTAATGTTAAACCTGGTTGTTTTTTAAATGATTTAAAGATGACATATCCCGAATAGACTAATAAAGCTAAATATGCAACTAGGAATAATATTCCGCCTTCTGCTAATAAACCAATATAAGAGGAGTGGGATGGGAAAACATAATCGTTATGAGAAACAATATTCATTGGCATTAACATGGTGTTAAATGTACCAAAGCCTCTTCCGATTACCCACCAACCGTTTTGCATTAATTGATAGGAGTTATCCCAAATATAGGTTCTAGTATCTAAAGTTTTGCCTCCTCCAATAATAGAGTCAACTAATGTATAAATCTTTCCGAAAACTTTCCCTTTTGTAATGTAGGCAGTGCCAAATAATAATCCAACAACAACGACAACAGAAACAATAGAAATAAGCGTGATTTGATTGCGTTTTTTATGATTTTTATATGTTGCAATGAGTCGATATATGACGTAAATAAAGATAGAAATTGCAGAAATTAATAAACCAGTTTTACATAAACTAAAAATCATGTTGATATAGAAAAATGCTGCTAGTAAATAGAAATACCATTTCTTAGTAAATTCATGACAAATAAGAGAGAAAGTTACTGCAACCATCATCATCATTCCATATGCATTTCTATGCAAGATGAAACTTTGTACAGCAAAGTCATATAAAGTTGCACCTTCTGGTCTATTAATCTTCAATACATATTTAAAGAAGCCAATATATTTATCAAACTCCGCTATATATCCATAAACAATTAAGACAATAGCAAAACCAAAGAATAAATATCCTAAATATTTGATAAATGATACTGATGTGAATCTTTTTGGTAAAACAAATAAGCCAATATAAATTAATAAGGCTGCTGCAATTAATTCAAAGATAAAGAACATCTTGTGAAAAGATGAAATGATTAATGGAACGGCAACATTTTGGCCGATTACATAATCGACTTCATTAACAGTATAATCCATTCTTACAATTACATTTTCAACATGTAAAGATGGCTGAATTGTAATAGCAATGATATTAATTAACACTAATGTTACTAATGTGCAGATAACGATAGAATTTAATTTACTAAATTCATTTCGCTTCTTCCATACTTCCTCATATAAGTAATATCCCCAAAATCCAAGCATTGCTATAAAGCAAATTATTGCTGCCCACATTGGAATAGCGACGTTATTTGGATCTGGGTTTTGCATGAATAATTGGCCAAATATCAATAGCACTGCAAAAGGAATCATTCCTAGTACAAACGATAGGTCAGTCCATCTAAGTTGTAATGATTTAATAAATGATTTCATATTTTTTAACAGCCTTAAAATTCAAAACTTAATTCATAGATTCTTACTCTTTGTGACGCAAACGCAGTAATGTTAAGTATTTCGCTATTAATATCAAATTTTTGCTCACAAATAGGCGGTACGACTGGTATTGTATATCCATAATCGTCATAAGAATAAGTTATATTAACTAGAGACGACATCACTTGTTCGTTTATTTCTAAAGTAGGTTCATCAGGAACATATTCACTTGTTTCTTCATTCCATTTTTGACTATCGTATGTTGGATATATGTGGGTGTCCTCTTGATATCCAGATGTTAAATTATAATATTGTTGAGCTTTAATTGTTACTGATTTAATTTTTTTGGCAAATGTTATTGTTATCTCGCCATCATAGTTTTGACTAGCCAACACAAGCCCTTGGGCACTTCCAAAATCTCCAGGATAACTGCTGTTAACGAGTCTTACCCTGTTATTTTCAGTGCATTCAAAAGACTCAGCTTGATTAGAGCAGCTCGAATTAATGTAACTTAATATTTTGGTTTTGAATGTAGGATCTGAGCTTTGAATCTGCTCAACGCCGCCTAAATCATATTTTGAAAAGTCGACTTTATATGTTTCTGAAGGGTCTACTGGTCCTCCTTCGGCATTGCCACATCCTGAAAAAAGTAACGAACATAGTAATAGAGTTAATAATTTAGTCTTCATTAATTTAGTCCTTTTAAATTACATAATATAATTTAGCATAAATAAATGTATAATGTTAGAGCATGGTGAAGAAAAATATTATTCGCGGAAAATGTGTTGATATCTCTAGCGAAGGTAAAGGTGTAATTAAAACAGTCTATGGAGTAGTGTTCGTAGATTCTTTACTTTTAGGAGAAGAAGCAGAGATAGAAATTACTTACGCTGGAAAAGGCGTTTCTTATGGAGTGGTTAAAAAATTAATTACTATGTCGAAAGATCGAATAACTCCGAAATGTCCAATCTCTACAGCCTGTGGTGGATGTTGCTTCCAAAACGCTACATATGAATATGAATTAAGATATAAAAAACATAAAGTTGAAGAAGCGTTAAAACGCATTGGTCACTTAGAAGGAGTAAAAGTAAATAATGTTTTAGGAACGAATAACCCTGAACATTATCGAAATAAGATTCAAGTTCCATTTGCTAAAGACCATAAGAAAGTCATTTACGGCTTTTATAAATCTAAAACACATAAAATCATTCCTCTTAAACAGTGCAATATCGAAGATGAAAAAGCTGGCCCGATTTTAGAGTCCATTGCTAGATTAATGGAAAAATATCATATCGATCCATATAACGAAGATTATCGAACTGGTATTATTCGCCATGTTTTAATTAGAACTAGTAAATCCACAAATGAAGTGATGGTGGTCCTTGTTTCTAATGTAGACACCTTCCCTGGACGTAACAATTTTGTTAAAGAATTAGTGAAAATTAGACCAGAGATTTCTACTGTTATTCAAAACACAAATAAAAGGGACACAAATGTAATTTTAGGCGAATCAGATAAAGTGCTTTTTGGTAGAGGATTTATTACTGATGATATACTTGGATTAAAGTTTAATATTTCATGTCGTAGTTTCTTCCAAGTTAACCCAATACAAGTGGAAATTCTTTACAAAACTGCCCTAAATTTCGCAAAATTGAGCAAAAATGATACTTTATTAGATGCATATGCTGGGGTGTGTACAATCGGTTTGTTGGCAGCTCCTCATGTTAAAAAAGTGACATCTGTAGAGTTAGAAAAAAGTGCGGTTATAAATGGCATCAATAATGCTAGATTAAATAGTATAAATAACATCGAGATTATAGAGGCAGATTGCACTGAATATATTAATAAAGAACTTCCTAAATTTGATGTTGTAATTATGGATCCACCTAGAAAAGGATCAACACCAGAATTTTTATCTGCAATTAAAAAGATTAAGCCATCTAGATTAGTTTATATTTCATGTGATCCTGCAACTTTAGCAAGAGACTTAGAAATATTGAGTGACACTTTTAATATAGAAGAAGTTCAACCAGTTGATATGTTTAGCCGAAGCTTTCATGTTGAAACTGTTGTAATGCTAAACCTTAAATAATTGATACGATGTAATTAGTAAAATATTATTATTCAAAATCGTCTAAAAAGCATTCTTCTATAATAGAATGTTAAAAGGTGCTACTAAATTGTTTAAATAATTATGAAAAATATCGAAAAATACTTCATAGCAAAAAAGATGTATTCTATAAAGAATAGCGGTAATAACAAAGTAGTTTTATAAATTATTATTTATCGTAATCATCAAGGTAGGAGTGATAAACTCCCCCTTTTTTATATCCGAGGATCATATCTAAAGTCACATTATTAGGAGCTTTAAATAGATTCTCTTCAATTTGAGGAATATCTTTCTTTAGTGATTTGATTAACTCTTTAATAAATCTTCTTCGACCCACAATTTCATCTCTGTTGGCTTCTGCTAATTTACAAGCACATTGCAGAAAATGTAAATCGTGGTGCTTAGCAAATCTAATAATGTCTTTTTCTCTAACAAAGTACATTGGTCTAATTAATTCCATTCCTTCATAATTTGTGGAGTGGAGTTTAGGAAGCATGGTTTGGAAACTTCCTGAAGATAATAAATTCATTAAAGTGGTTTCAATAACATCGTCATAGTGATGTCCTAGAGCAATCTTATTACAGCCCATACTTTTAGCGATATTATATAAAGCGCCTCTTCTCATTTTTGCACATAAAAAACATGGGCTTTTGGCTTGCATATTGGCAATTTCAAAAATGTCTGTTTGATGTATTTCGGCGGGGATTTGTAGAGTTTTTAAGTTACTTTTGATTAATTCTAAGTTATCTACGTTATAACCAGGATTCATTACTAAAAACTTGAGCTCAAAGTTATAATTCATGAACTTCTTTAAGCACATAAAAAGTTTAGCGAGAACCATGCTGTCTTTACCACCTGAAATACAAACGCAGACTGAATCGCCATCTTTTAAAAGCTGATAGTCGTGGAATGCCTTAATAAATTTAGACCAAATTGAGGCTCTAAAAGTTGTAGTAAGACTATTTTCATAAATATCGACATCACATTTTTTCATGCGTATCATTATAACAATTTATTTTCCTTTATATATAATATTAATATTCATCGGGGGTATTTAAGATGAAAATAGGAAATACACCTTTAAAAGAGTTAAAGGAAATTGAACGTCATTTTAATTTGAAGGCAAAATTATTTGCTAAATATGAGAAATATAATCCTGCAGGAAGCGTCAAAGATCGTATCGCTTTAGAAATGATTGAGGATGCTGAAAAAGAAGGCAAATTAAAAGCTGGATCAGTAATTATAGAACCAACTAGTGGTAATACTGGAATTGGCTTAGCTTATGTTGGTAAGCTCAAAGGATATCGAGTTATCTTAACGATGCCTGAAAGTATGTCGATAGAAAGACGTAACATATTAAAATCATATGGAGCAGAGTTAGTGTTAACTGAAGCTTCGAAAGGAATGAAAGGGGCGATTGCTAAAGCTAATGAATTAAAAGAAGGGATTCCTAATTCTATTATTCTTGGTCAATTTGATAATCCAAGTAACCCTAAAGCCCATTACCGCACAACTGGACCAGAAATATATAGCCAGACCGATAAAGAAGTAGCGGCTTTTGTTGCAGGAGTTGGTACTGGTGGCACAGTCTCTGGAGTTGGTAAATACTTAAAAGAACAAAATAAAAATATTCATATAGTAGCGGTGGAGCCATTATCTTCTCCAATGATTTCTAAAGGAGAAGCTGGACCACATCAAATTCAAGGTATTGGGGCTGGCTTTATTCCTAATACTTTAGATAGAAGCGTTATTGATGAAGTAATCACAGTGAGTAATGATGAGGCTTTTGAAATGGGTCAACTTCATAATGAACTAGAAAAAGACGGAGTAGGTATATCTTCAGGAGCAGCTTTAGCAGCCGCTATTAGACTAGCGCAAAAAGAAGAGTATAATAAAAAAGTCATTGTCGTTTTATTCCCTGATGGTATCGATAGATATCTATCAACAAGACTTTGCAAGAAAGAAGATTAATAAATGAAACAAATGCGTTTATACCTTTACATCACTTTAAGTGTCTTTTTAGCGTTATTTATCGTTGGAACTTTTTTAGATCTACAAATTAATACCGCTTTATATTCTCAAAGAAACACTTTTGGATTAGTTGTCTCAGTCATTGGCACCACTCCTGGATATGGAATGTTTGCAATCATCGGAGGTGGTTTCCTCACTTTATTCTTTAAAAAAGAAGAATATAAGAAATGGGTAAGAATTTTGTTTTTAGTAGCGATGTTAGGCTGTTTAGGAGCGTCCACTTATTTTGCTGGAAGAGAATTCTTTGGGCCTAATGGATTTTATTGGGTCGCTAAAAAATTCTGGGGATATTTTATTTCCTTACCTGTTATGGTGGGCCTTACTTGTTTTGGCTATTTATTAATGAGAAACGTTGATAATAAGAATCTCTGGATTATTCTTTTGGTTGCTCTTGTGGCTTTTGCCTTTGCTTTAACTGCAGGAGTCACTTTATTTAAAGTTATTTTCCATAGACCAAGATTTAGAGCGATTGAATCTACAATGATTCCTTATTACCCATGGTATGAAAGATGCTCTAGCTATAAAGGATATATGGAGACCTTTGGTTTGACTTCAGAAGAATTTAAATCATTCCCAAGCGGACACGCTGCAGCATCAATGGGCGTACCTTTAATTGCTGTTTTCTTACCATTAATCGATGAAAAATATAGAAAATACCGTTTACCAGTCTTTATTTGCGGATTAGTTTTTGCTTTATTAGTAATGTTCTCCCGTATGTTAGTTGGGGCTCACTTCTTGAGTGACGTCTCTATGGGTGCGATGCTTGTTACTATCTGTATGGTTATTGGAGCGGAAATACTTCATTCACTTAAGAAATTTAATCTTTGATTTTCCAATAGATAGAGACTATAGTATTGAAAGTATTTATCAGAAAGGAAGAATATTATGGTAAAAAGATTTGCTGCTGAAGCTGTTGCCACTATGATCTTAGTTTTACTTGGTTGTGGTACCGCTATGGCCTTCACTTTTAAAGGTGAACTTAACTATGGTGGTATTGTTGCCGTTGCTGGCGCCTTTGGTGTTTCTATTGTCATCTTAGCTTACACCCTTGGTCCTATTTCTGGTGGTCACGCTAACCCAGCTGTTAGCTTTGCTAAAGCTCTTAACAAGGAAATTACTTGGAAAGAATTTGGCATTTACTGCTGCGCTCAAGTTTTAGGTGCTTTTGTTGGTTCCTTATTACTTGCTATGGTTATGTGGGCTTGGAAAGATGGCGTTGCTGGACAAACTACATTACTTGGTCAAGGTGCCACAGCTTTAACCCCACATTTTGCCTCTGAAACATTCTGGACTGCAGAAGGTAATGCTACATTCTTAAATGTTTTCTTATCAACAATGGCAGAAATGGGATTAACATTCTTATTTGTCTTTGCTGTTTTAGGCTTAACAAGCAAGAAAGAATGGTCAAGTTTTGCAGGCTTAGGCATTGGTTTAGTCTTATTTGGCGTTCACCTCTGTGGAATTCCTCTAACCGGAACATCTGTTAACCCAGCAAGAGCCTTATCCGCTGAAGTATTTGCTATGTTCAATGGCGAAGATGTCGGACTCAAAGCTCTTAACTTAATCCCAGCTATCGTTGGACCATTCTTAGGTTCATTCGCCGCTTGGAGTGCATGGCACGGATTCTTCGGAAAAAAATCCCAAGAAAAAGCTGCATAATTGATTTATTAATCAACATAAAGGAGCGGAAACGCTCTTTTTTTGTTGCTAATTAGAGGTGTAAATGCTATTATTTATTTAAAAGGAAATTTACAAAAAATGAAAAAGGCTTCAAAGGTTTTATTCTTAATTGGTGGTATTGTCGGTATTCTTGCCGCTATTGTCTTCTTGGCAGTTGGTATTGTTTTACTTAGTGTTGGAGTTCTTGCTACTTCACCTGATATTCCTGAATGGGCACAGAAAATCATTAATGATATTCTTGCTCAAAATCCAGGTCTTACCGTTGCACAAGTCGCTGATACCCTTAAAGCATCGGGTGCAGTCTTAATCGTTTTCTTTGTTATTGCTGTTGCGGCTGTTGTTTTATCATTCATCTGCTCTTCCAAAGAAAACAGACCTCTTGCACTTCTTATTGTTGCTACAGCTTTTGCCGCTGCTGGTGGAACTGTATTCAGCATTCTTGGTGGTATCTTTGGTATTATCAATTGGGCACAAGAAAGAAAAGCGCAAACCCCAGCTGCTTAATTTAAGTAGTTTATAAAGATGATGCTCGTAGTTTTCTATGAGCATTTTCTTTTGTCTAAAGATCTCTAAGTGGTAAGATAATTAAGAAGGTGATGTATATGAAAGAGCCAAAATTATCGGAAGTGAAGAAGTTTTTGCATTCACTTTTAAAAATGAATAAGAAATATGTAACAAGTGAAAGATTATCTAAAGTAGTGGGCATATACCCAGAAATCATTAATGAACAATTATCTTATTTTGAACCTACTTTGAATATGGATCCTGAATATAACTTAATGGAACTTGTTCCTATTTTAAAAAAGTATGTTATTGATAAAGAAGAAGAAAAATCATCTACTTTAATTAAAAAACCAGCGATTAAAAAAGCTACTTTAGAACAATATGATTCAGTATCTGATTTTATTTATAAAAGAATGACTTTAGTGGGCGGACTTTTAGATAGAAACGTTGTCTTAAGCGACACTGATTTAAGGATACTAAAAAAGCTAATCACTGAAGAACAACAAAGGCGAAAGAAAAAATAAAAAATAGAGGGTAACGGGAAAAAACGTTACCTTTTTTCTTTAAGGTAATTTTTACCTTGAAAGTATTCTTACACGCGTGTATATTTAACTTGGTTATTTTTTGGAGGATAAACATAATGGAAGTTAAAAAGACAATGCTTTCCGTTGATGGAAATACAGCGGCAGCGTTAGAATCTTACAACTTTATTGAAGTTGCTGGTATTTATCCAATTACTCCTTCTAGCCCAATGGCAGAAGTGATTGATGTGGAAGCTAGCAAAGGAAGAAAAAACTATTTTGGAAGTGTAGTTAAAGTTAGCGAAATGCAATCTGAAGCTGGTGCATCTGGAGCGGTCCACGGTGCTCTTCAAGCTGGTGCATTAGCCGCCACTTACACAGCCAGCCAAGGATTATTATTAATGATCCCAAATATTTATAAGTGGGCTGGTGAATTATTACCTGTTGTTTTACATGTTTCTGCAAGAAGCTTAGCAACAAGGTCATTATCTATCTTTGGTGATCACCAAGATATTTATGCAATTAGACAAACTGGTGTCTGTATGATTTGCTCTCACTCAGTTCAAGAAATTGCTGACTTAACTCCTGTTGCTCACTTAGTAGCAATTGATGCAGAAACCCCTGTCTGTCATTTCTTTGATGGATTTAGAACTTCTCACGAAATTCAAAACGTTGAATTCGTTGATGAAAATGAATGGAAGAAATTACTTCCAATGGATAAAGTCGAGAAATTTAGAGCTCGTGCTTTAAACCCACACACTCACCCAGTAACTCGTGGTGGAGCCGAAAATGATGACATCTACTTCCAAGGTAGAGAAGCTCAAAACGCTCATTATGACAAAGTCGTTGAATATGCTGAAAAATATTTCAAAGAAGCAAGTAGACTTACTGGTAGAGAATACGCTCCATTTACTTATTACGGAGCAAAAGACGCTGAAAGAGTGATCGTTGCTATGGGTAGTGTTACTGAAACTGCTAAAGAAGTTATCGATGAACTTAAAGGCGAAAAAATTGGTGTTGTTAAAGTTCACTTATATAGACCTTTCTCTGCTAAACACTTATTAGCGGTTTTACCAAAAACCACCAAAAGAATTGCGGTCTTAGATAGAACTAAAGAAATGGGCGCTACTGGTGAACCATTATACTTAGATGTCGTATCTGTGATTAAACAAGCTGGATTAGATATCGAAGTTATCGGAGGAAGATATGGTTTATCTTCTAAAGATACTCAACCAAAAGATGTGAAAGCCGTCTTTGATTTCTTAGCCTCTGACAAGAGACATCATGATTTCACCGTTTCTATTAACGATGATTTAACTCATAAATCTATTCCTGTAGATGATAATTTCCACGTTAAAGCAGATTATACATCTTGCCTATTCTACGGCTTAGGAAGTGATGGAACCGTCTCCGCTAATAAATCCTCCATTAAAATTATTGGAGATGCGACCGGACAATATGCACAAGCATATTTCGCCTATGACTCTAGAAAAGCGGGTGGTGTTACTAGATCACACTTAAGATTTGGTAAGACCCCAATTAGAAGTGCGTATTATGTACAAAACGCGAACTTCATTTCTTGTAGCTTAGATACATATCTATTCAAATTTGACATGATCAAGAACTTAAAAGAAGGTGGAACCTTCTTACTTAACACAGATATGTCTGATGAAGATCTTGTGAGATTAATGCCAAATAGAGCGAAATATCAACTCGCTAAGAAACACGCTAAATTCTATGTTATTGATGCGAATAAGATTGCTAGTGAAATCGGTATGGGTAGACACACCAATACCATCTTACAAGCCTCTTTCTTCTATCTTAATCAAGACATTATGCCATATGCAGAAGCCAATAAATGGATGAAGAAATTCGCTGAAAAATCTTACGCTAAAAAGGGCCAAGAAGTTGTCGAACTTAACTGGAAGGCAATTGACGCTGGTACTGAAGGCTTAAGAGAAGTAAAAGTTGATCCAAAATGGGCTGAACTCGAACCAAAATTCGATAGACCATTAACTGGTGATGAATATTTTGATTCTTATGTTGCTGTTATGGGTAACTTAGGCGGAGATGATTTACCAGTTTCTAAATTCACTGAATTTGAATTATTAGACGGTACAATGAATCCAAATATTACCTATAAAGAACAAAGAAGTATTGCTGATAGAGTTCCACTTTGGCACAAAGAAAATTGTATTCAATGTAACCAATGTGCATTCGTCTGTCCACATGCCACAATTAGACCATTCTTATTAAATGAAGAAGAACTCGCTAAGGCACCTGCTTTAGTTAAAGAAGATGTCAAACCTGCAATGGGCGTTCCAGGACATCAATATAGAATCCAAGTTTCCCCACGTAACTGTGTCGGTTGTGGACTTTGTGTTGCGGAATGTAACGCTAATAAGACTGGTAAGATCGCTCTAGAGATGGTGGAAGCCAAATCTCAATTTGGTCAAGAAGAAGCTGCTGAATATTTATTCAAACACGTTTCTTATAAAGCTGATAAATTACCAGCTGCATTACAAGCGACACCTAAAGGTGTTGGTTTCATGATGCCATATATGGAAATTTCTGGCGCTTGTGCTGGATGTGGAGAAACTCCTTACTATAGACTTGTTTCCCAATTATTTGGTAAAGATATGTTAGTGGCTAACGCTACTGGATGTTCCTCCATTTATAGTGGATCTACTCCACTTACTCCATTCTGTACCGATAAAGAAGGTCAAGGTATTGCCTGGGCTAACTCATTATTTGAAGATAATGCTGAATTCGGATATGGTATGAGAGTGGCAACAGACTCTAAACTTAAAGCCGCGATTGCCATCTTAGATAGTAGAAAAGAAGAAGTTGAACCAGAACTCAAAGCTAAAATTGAAGAATATTTCGAACATATCAAAGATAGAGCAGCCTCTAGAAAGATTGTTCCTGAATTAGTGGCTTTAGTTAAAGCCTCTAAAGATGAAGAAGTGAAGAAAGTCTTAGCTTACGAAAGAGATTTACAAGATAAATCTGTATGGATTATTGGTGGAGATGGTTGGTCATATGATATCGGTTATGGTGGACTTGATCACGTTATCGCTAATGAAGAAGATGTTAATATCTTAGTCCTTGATACCGAGGTTTATTCCAATACCGGCGGACAATCTTCTAAATCAAGCCAAACTGGTAGTATTGCTAAATTTACCGCTAGTGGTAAACTCACTCCTAAAAAGAATTTAGCTTTAATCGCTATGAGTTATGGTAATGTCTATGTTGCTCAAATCGCTTTAGGTAGTAACCCAGTGGCTGCTATTAAAGCCTTAAAAGAAGCTGAAAGTTATAATGGACCATCCCTTGTTATCTGTTATGCACCATGTGCTAACCACGGTATTAAGGGCGGACTTGCTAACTCTATGAAGCAAGAGAAGAAAGCTGTTGAATGTGGTTATTTCCAACTCTTTAGATATGATCCACGTTTAGTCGCTGAAGGTAAACCAGGCTTAACTATTGATATGAAAGAGCCAGACTACTCTCTATTTAGAGACTTCATTATGACTGAAACTAGATTCTCTCAACTTCCAAAAGTCAATCCTGAGCACGCTGAAGAATTATTAACTAAAGCGGAAAAATACGCTCAAGATAGATGGAACAGAATTAAGAAATTTGGACTTTAATCATATCTCTATAACATCTATAAATTTTATTAAAATAAAAGTTGAACTAGTTTTTTAAAAGTAGTTTAATATAGGAAAGGTTGGAAACGATATGAAAAAAAGTGAAAGACAAGTAGAAGTATTAATCGAATCATTAATCGAAGTTTCCGAGATTGAAAAAGTTATTGCTTCTTTACCTAGAGGCTACATTTCTGTGAAAGTTATTTCCGGACATAAATATTATTACCGTCAATGGAGAGAAGGTTCTAAAATCATCTCTAGTTATGTTCCAGAAAGCTATCTTAATGTCGTTAAACAAAAGATTGAGATTCGTAAACAAAACGAAGAACTTCTTAAAATCTTAAAGAAAGATTATAAGAAAGCCGAAAAAGCTGTTCTTAAAGCTGGCGAAGTGAGTCCTGAAGAAATTGCTAAAGCAAAAGAAAAGGTCTCTAGCTTAAGTGAAGAAGAACTTGCTAATAGACCACAAGTGGTCAAAGAATTAAAAGAACAATTACTTGCATAAGTATTATAATTCAAGAAACTAAACTCCAAGAAATTGGAGTTTTTTCTTATTTTTATATAAATATAATGGTAGAATTATTGCTATGAATAAATTAGTAGTTTTAGCAGGTGTACCAGGGAGTGGAAAAAG
>Ga0256407_10007160_pt1 | contig 16930 bp, 14 predicted proteins | sample RumenRJG_04DNA_FD_193489 | JGI IMG/M metagenome (GOLD analysis project Ga0256407, IMG submission 193489) | Bovine rumen microbial communities from Lethbridge, Alberta, Canada - RJG_04 | ecosystem: Host-associated > Mammals > Digestive system > Stomach > Rumen | place: Canada: Alberta...
GACCCTGCTGCTCATCGCGTTCATCGTCAACATTCTTCTGGTCCGCTTCAACAAGATCACGAAGTGCCGCACCCTGTTCACCACCGGCCACGTCCAGGTGCAGCAGGCTGCCACCGCTTACTGGCTGATCATGTTCGCTCTGCCGCAGCTGCTTGACAACGATGTGGCTCTGATGGTCGTCATGGCTGTCATCCTGGGCGCTTACTGGGCAGTCGGTTCCAACCTGACTGTCAAGCCCATGCAGGAACTCTCCGACGGCGCGGGCTTCGCCATTGCCCATCAGCAGATGTTCGGAATCCGTCTCGGCTATTTCCTTGCCGACAAGATCTTCGGAACCAACGGCGGAAAGAGAAAGAAGGAGATCCACAAGGTCGGCGATATGGAAATGCCCGGTTTCTTCTCCATCTTCAACGAGAACATGGTATGTACCGCTATCCTCATGACCGCTTTCTTCGGCGTCATCATGGCGATCATCGGCAAGCCCTTCTTTGTTGAGCACGGCTCCACCAAGGATACCGAGAACTTCGTGTTCTACTGCTTCAACACGTCCCTGAACTTCGCTGTCTATCTGGCGATCCTGCAGCTGGGCGTCCGTACCTTCGTCACCGAGCTGACCGCTTCCTTCCAGGGTATCGCTGACAAGCTTCTTCCGTCTTCCGTCCCGGGCGTGGACTGCGCAGTCTGCTTCGGTTTCGGCGATTCCAACGCTGTTACCTTCGGCTTCCTGGCAGGTCTTGTGGGCCAGCTGGTCGCTATCATTGCCCTGATCGTCATGGGCTCCCCGACCATCATCATCTGCGGATTCGTTCCGGTCTTCTTCGACAACGCGACCATCGGCCTTGTTGCCAATGAAAAGGGCGGACTTCCGGCCTGCCTGGTGATCCCGTTCGTCTCCGGCCTCATCCAGGTGTTCGGCGCTGCTTTCATCGCAGGCTGGGTCGGCATGGCAGCTTACGGCGGATACCTCGGCATGTTTGACTGGGATACCGTGTGGCCGGCATTCACCGTCGTGATGCGCTTCCTCGGCTACGCAGGCGTCGCTATCGTCGTGATCGTCCTGCTTGCCATCCCGCAGATCGAGTACAAGATGGATCCGGAAGGCTACTTCCTGATCACTGAGGACTACGAGGCTTACAAAGAGCATATCGGCAAAACAGAGTAAGTATGTGGTATACTGAAACAAACAAAAGAGCATAAATAAAAATGGTCCGGCTGAGGAGTGCCGGATGTGAAAGGAGAAATCAAAATGGCTAAACTGGATGGAAAGAAGCTGCTTGCTTGCTGCGCGAATGGCGCCGGATCTTCCCTGATGATGGAGAACGCGATCAAGAAAGTCATGACCAGAAACGGAATCAAGCCGGCTGAGCTGAGGCACTGCCCGGTCTCCGAGGGAAAGACCGCTGCCCGCAACTACGACGTGGTGTTCTGCGCGAAGACCTTCGTCAAGACTTTTGAGGGATGCGAGAAGAACGGAACCGTCCTGATCCCGCTGAAGAACGTGATGTCCGACAAGGAGATCGAAGCTGCGCTGAAAGAAGCAGGCCTTCTGGAGTAAGGATCTGATATACGTCTGAATGAAAGGGGGCCCGGTCAGAAGACCGGGCCCCTGCGTCTTGATAATACCTGAATGAAGCCAAAGGGGGGCGAGTCCATGAAAAACAACCGGGACGCAGTTCTTGGAAGACAGCTGAATATCCTGCAGATGGTGCGGGAGAAGGGCGAAGTGCGGACGGAAGATATGGCGGAAATGTTCAATACATCGCTGATGACGATCCGCCGGGATTTCCAGACACTGGAAGGCCAGAAGCTGATCTACCGCACCCACGGGGGCGCCTGTTCCCTGGATCATGCAGTGAAAACAGGCTCAGACGCGCTGAACATCAACTATTACAGGGACCGCATTTCCGAGTTTGCTTCCAGATACATTTCGGATGGCGACCGGATCTTCATCAACGGAAGCCGCACGGCGCTGAATATGCTGAGGTATGTCGGAAACCGCCGGGTCACGGTCTTTACGAACAACGGCTGGGCCATCGGGGAGTCCTATCCCCCGGGGGTCACGATCCGGTTCAGCGGAGGGGAGCTCCGCAGCAGGATCATGACCGGGGAACTGGCCATGCGGAACCTGCTGGAAATGGAAGCGGTGAAGGCGTTCATCGGCTGCGCCGCGGTCTATGAGGACGGGGAGTTCCGTTACGATATTCCCACGGAGATCGGGATCAACGAGGCGATGTTCGCAAGAACGAAAAAAGATATCTATGTTCTGGCGGATCACACCAAGATCAGGGGAAAAGAGAGCGACGAATCCCAGCGGTACGGAAGCTGCATGTACGATTATCCGATCACACTGGTCACGGACAGCCGGGCGGATGCTGACGCCGTCAAAAAGCTGATGCGGTCGGGACTGAAGGTCGTCCAGGTTCCGGGATAAGAAGACAGGAGGAAACAACATGGACAACTTCTCGCAGCTTCTGCTGTATATTCCCGGGATCATTATTTTCCTTGTGGGATCGGGACAGACGCGGACCTGGCTCCGGAGTCTGGGACCGGGAGGAGCCATGCAGGGCACGGTCTTAAAGACCGAGCATGTGGTGAAGAAAGACGCGAAGGGACGCGAGACCTTCGATTACTATAATACGACGGTGGAATACCGGGACCAGAAGGGCCATATGAACCGGAACATGCTGAAATCCCCTGTGGAATACGCGGTAGGACAGCGGCTCATCGTGACCAAAGGACCGGACGGGAACCTTGCCTTTGCCGAGGCCGGAGGGGAGAATCTGTTTCATCCGCTGGTGATGATGATCGGAGGGGCGCTCCTGATCATACTGGCGCTGGAAGAGAACAGGGGGCATGAAGTCCCGGCCATGGCGTGCCTCGCGGCAGTTCTGGCCGGCGCCGGCATCAGCCTCGTGTGGAAGTGGCTGGACTACCGGAAAAGAAGGCTCCAGGAGCTGCCCGCCGTGATCACAGGATTGTACAGCAGACAGATCTCGAAAGAGTCGAAGATCGTGAAAGCCGCGCGGTTCACCTACTACCCGGTGGTGCGCTACACTCTGGACGGCAAGGAGAATGTGCGCCGCTGCAATGTGAACTCCGAGCGGGAGAAGAGCTTCAAGGTGGGCGATACCATCACCCTTTACTATGATCCGGAGACCGGCGAAGTACTGGAAAAGAACGCGCGGCTCTGGATGCTCATCGCGGGAATTCTGCTGGCGGGCGCCGGCATCCTGGCAGGGATATCGATCCTGAGCGTGCTGTAAAAACGAGCCTGCCGCACTAACCAAATGCTAGTGCGGCAGGCTCGTCTCTTCTGATGCGCCTGGGCGTTTTCCGGTATGTTTGAAGATAATTGTACCCCTGTTAAGAGGATTCCCAAGAGAGTTTTGGGGGCCCTGAAAGCTTTTTTGGGCGGTTTTTAAGCAATTTCCGAATCTTGTACCCTTTTTTGCTTATTATGTACCTTTGTTTTATTCAAAAAAGGGAACAAAATTCAGAAAATGGGGTGGAAACGCCCAAACAGCAGTCTCAAAAGCAAAAAACTGGGGCCCTGGAGGATTCAAAAGGGGTACAAATAATGAAAAAACCTCGAAAAACGCCCGGAATAGTCTTGCGACAGACCCTGGACAGTCCCTTACCGTCCTTCCCCCTTCGCCTTGCCTGCGAGATAATCGATAAACTGCTGGGCGGCGCGGCCGGAGTAGCCGCCGTGCTCGATCTCCCAGCGCTTCGCCAGAACTTCCAGCTCCTTGTCGTCGATGCGGATCTCGGGATGACGCGCTGCCAGGGCGTGGACGATATTCATATACTCCTTCGGACCCGGGCGGAAGAAGCCGATGGCGATGCCGAAGCGGTTCGCCAGGGAGAGCTTCTCCTGCACGGTATCGCTGTGGTGGATGTCGTCCGAGTCGAGGCTGGACTTATCCTGGAAGGATTCCCGCACCAGGTGGCGGCGGTTCGAGGTGGCGTAGATCAGCACGTTTTCCGGCTTCGGTTCCAGGCCGCCCTCGATGATGGCCTTCAGGTACTTGTACTCCAGCTCCGATTCCTCGAAGGAGAGATCGTCCATGTAGATGATGAAGCGGTAGTTCCGGTTCTTGATCTCGTTGATGATCCGGGAGAGATCCTTGAACTGGTGCTTGTAGATCTCGATCATCCGGAGGCCCCGGGCGTAGTACATGTTCAGGATCGCCTTGATGCTGGTGGATTTTCCGGTGCCGGCGTCGCCGTACAGGAGCACGTTGTTCGCCTCACGGCCTTCGATAAAGGCCTCGGTGTTCTCGATCAGCGCTTCCTTCTGCCATTCGCAGCCGATCAGATCGTCCAGGGTCACGTTCGCGGTGTTGGTGATGGGGATCAGGAATTCGGTCCTCTGATCCTGTTCCTGTTCCGTGCCGATGCGGAAGGCCTTGTTCAGGCCGAATTTGCCCACGCCGTAGCGCGCATAGAAATCCGTCACCACCCGGAACATCTCTTCCACGTCCGCCGTCTTCTCAATGGCTTCGGAGAGCTCCTGCACTTTCTCACTGACGTTCTTGTTGTAGATGTTCTCCTTCTTCGCCAGGGCCCGGAAATTCTGGATCACGGTGAAGCAGTTCAGGCCGAGCCCGCTTTCCAGACGGGAGAAATCATAGTCGAAGAGATCCTTGAAGATCTGCAGGTCGCTCTTCACGAACTGGTTCACGCTCCCTTCGCCCGCGCCGGCCTTTTCGGAGACCAGGGTGAAGGGCGTTTCTGTCATGGCAAGCAGAAAGGCGAGATAATTGTGCCACAGGTTTTTGTTGAAGCCGTACATGGTGGCGATGTCCAGGAGACGGTGGATCTCATGCAGGACCTCACGGCTCAGGATCTCCGGCTTTTCGCCGCCTTCGTCGAAGCGGCGGCAGATGCCGGCCAGACGGTACAGGATCGAGTCCTCGCCAATATTTGAGTAGATAATGAGTTTCGAAGTGAGCCGGTACATAGGTGAACCTCCGTTTCATAAAGCGATGCAGCTGAGTTTTATTATAAAATATGAGAAGACAAAAAGAAATGCCTCAGCGCTTTCTTCCGGAGAAGAGCGCTGAGGCTGTTTTTTATATGATGATCACGCGGTAATTTCAAGTCCCGTCCGCGGGACTTGCGCGCCGCATGTGTATCTACAGGATGTTCAGGACGCGAGGGCATGCAGCCTCACGCTGTTATATTCGTGGAGTCCATCGAGGATCTCCTTTTCGGTCTCCATTCCGAAGCCGTCCACGCGGACGATGTGTTCGTGGCTGATGCCGTCCACGGAGCCCATGCCGACGGTCCTTCTGAGGAAGCGCTCTGCTTTGCTGAAGGAGAGGAGCAGGGGAAGACGGGTCAGCTGCTCCAGGGCGGCGACGATGCCGTAGGCGCCCCAGTTGGAGACAGTGGCGATGACCAGAATGTCGGCCTTTACTTCCGCGGGGACCAGGCCCAGTCTGGTCCGCACTGCTTCTGCCACGTTCCCCATGCCGATCTCGTTTCCGCCGTCTCCCACACCGATGGTGGGAATGGTCCCGAGGGCCTTTAAGAACAGGGCGTCGCAGGGAGCGGTGCCGGCGCTGATGTCGACGTGGCGCATGTTCGCGTAGATGCCGTTCAGGTCGCGGCCGCAGCGCTCGACGGAGATCAGACCCACGGGCTGGTATTTTTCAAGGATCGCATCGGCAGCGGCATCATCCGCGTCAAGATCCATATACTCGACGGCGATGTCTTCAGCCTCAAAGTAACCTTCGCAGTAGCGGTCTGTGACGATCACCGGGAAGAAGCCGAGCTTCCTGAGGGCTCCGGCGAGAGCCATGGTGCCCAGGGGGCCGTCGGTCTCCGCGTAGCCTGCCACGTAGAATCCGGTGGTGAGGAGGACCGTGCCTCTCTTCCAGCTGAGGATCTTCTCCGCTGCATTGAGACAGTAATTCTCCGGCAGCAGTTCCCGCAGGACAGGCATGCCGCGCCTGGAATACTTAAGTATGATGTCTTCGATGGATTCCTGTCTCATGGTGAAGCTCCTTTATCTTTTCCGGTCTTCCGGATCGTTGTGTTCCTTGTTTACAGCTGAAGTTTAATACTCAGTTATACAGTTTGCAAACTGATTTAAACCGATATAATATACAGTATAAAGACTGTGTAACAGGAGGAAAAGGTCATGAACCTGCTGCCGATGACATATTTTATCGAGGTCGTAAAACAGGAAGGGATCTCAAGGGCCGCGGAGACGCTGCAGATCACACAGCAGACACTCAGCACCCACATTGCTTCGCTGGAAAAGGAACTGGACTGCAGGCTGTTTGTCCGGCGGCCGAAATTCCGGCTGACGGCGGAGGGGGAACTGTTTTATGAGTACTGCCGGAGATTTGTGGGGCTGGACCGGAGCATGCGGCAGGAGATCCGGGAGATGTCCGGCGAGGTGGCGGGCACGGTGCGGGTCGGGATCTCCCAGACCAGGAGCGTCATCCTGATGCCCCGGATCATGTCGGGGTTCCGGACAAAGTATCCGAAAGTAAAGGTCTTCCTGTCGGAGCTCACGAACGACGAGCTTCTGAACAGGATCGGGAACGACGCGCTGGACCTGGTCATCGGGGACGTATCGGAAGAGCGGCCGGACCTGGAGGTGCAGGAGCTGTACCGCGAACAGATGGTGATGGTGATCCCGGGAACGCCGGAATACACGCCGCTGGCGGAAGCGTTCCGAAAGTCCGGGGAGCTGAAGGAGCTCGTGAACTGGCCGATGATCTCGAACTCCAGAAACGATATCGTGGGCAGGTACATCAACCGCGTGCTGCTGCAGAACCACATCCCGCCGAATATCGCGGCGATGTCGGACATCGCGGAGACCTGCCTCCGGCTCTGCGCCGAGGGGGTCGGGGTCTATCTCTGTCCGGACCTGTACATCCGGTATTTTAAGAATATCGTAGCCCGGTGCGTCATCCTGCCTCTTCCCTACAGCTATATGATCCACATGGCGGCGCGGACCCTGCCGGGAAGGCAGGCGGCGACGGAGAAGTTCATGGAATATGTGGAACAGAAAATAAAGGGTGTGCTATAATCGGTAAAATCGGGTTACATAAACTGTCAGGGGATGTAAGAGTATGGATGAAATGGAAAACAGCACACAGAAGAACAGCCACGGGCCGCTGCTGATCGCGGTGGCGGTGCTGCTTGTGACGGCGATCGCAGGTGTGAATTACCTGTCCGGACAGAAGAGCGGGGCGGCAGCTCAGAGCAGCGCAGCGATAAGCGCAGCAGAGGAGACCTCCGGCGCTGCGGCGGGCGGGGAAACAGGGCCGGGAGCATCCGCCGCGGAATCAGGCGAACAGGACACCCGCCCGATGCTGTCTCCGCCGCCGGGAGAGACGGGCAGTGTCGAGACGGAGGCAGCTCCGGAGAAGAACGCGGAGGTCGTGGAACAGCTTCCGGGTGCGGAGACACAGGATCCGGAAGCGGACCCCGGCGTCATCGTGGCGCAGGATGAGAACTACGGGAAAGTGGTCTTTGAGCCCCACTGCGTGGATTCCACAAAGCCCTCCAGGCTCATTGCCTCCACAGGTATCGAGTTCAACGGAAAACGGCTGAAGGACGACGCGGATTATACCCCATGGTACGAATTTGAGTTCGGAAAGGGCGAGGACTACCACGACCTTCACGGCGTCGTCACCTTCCGCGGAAACAACTGGCGCGACGATCCGACCTTCGGACTTGCAAACTTCAAGGAAAAGACCATCGAACCGGTCTGGAAAAAGGGCACCGGCACACTGAAGCACGGGGACAAGCTGTGGACCGGCAGCGGCTGGACCGGGCAGCCCCTTCTCATGAAGTGGCCCCGGGACGTGAAGCAGCACATGAACATGTACGAGAGTGCGAAGGAAAAGGATGACCTGGTGGAGGTGGTCTATGCCTGCATGGACGGTAAGATCTATTTCCTGGACCTGGTGACGGGAGATGCCACCAGGGATCCCATCGACCTCGGCTTCACCTTTAAGGGGGCGGGAGCTCTGGACCCCCGCGGCTATCCTATCCTTTACGTGGGTGCGGGCTATGACAGCAGCAAGGGAAAGGCGCGGGTCTTCATCGTGAACCTGCTGGACGGCAGCGTCATGCACACCTTCGGAAACCAGGATCCCTTCTCCCTCCGCGGGAATCTGAGCTATTTCGATTCCTCGCCGCTGGTGGACGCGGACTCGGACACCCTGATCTACGCGGGAGAAAACGGCATCCTCTATCTGATCCAGCTGAACACACAGTTTGACAGAGAGGCGGGGACGCTTTCCATCGCCCCCGGAAACACCGCGAAGTGGCACTATTCAGGACAGCGGACCAGGAGCGGCGCCTACTGGGTCGGCATGGAGACCAGCCCCGCGGTCTACGGGCACTACCTCTTCGTCGCGGACAACGGCGGCAACCTGATGTGTCTTGACCTCTCAACACTGCAGCTGGTCTGGGTGCAGGATATCCTGGACGATTCCAACTCGACGCCGGTGCTTTCCGAGGAGAACGGGCACCTGTACGTCTATGTCAGCACTTCCTTCCATCTGGGATGGAGAAGCTCGGGCACTGCGCCGGTGCCGGTGTGGAAGATCGACGCGGAGACAGGAGAGATCGTGTGGCAGCATGATTACCAGTGCTCCTCCGTTTCCGGCGTCTCCGGCGGTGTGCAGTCCACGATCGCAACGGGAAAGAGAGGGCTCTCGGACTACATTTATGTGACCGTGTCAAGGACCGGCGGCGGAGGGAACGGCGTCCTGGCCTGCCTCGATAAAAAGACCGGGGAGACTGTCTGGGAGCACAAGGCGCCCTACGCGTGGTCATCACCCGTCTGCGTCTACAACGAAGACGGCAGCGGAGCGGTGTTCTATGCCGTCAGTTCCGGAAAAATGTACCTGCTGGACGGCGTGACCGGGGAAGAACTGAGCTCCCTGGCCGTGACGGACGGGACCATCGAGGCAAGCCCCGCTGTCTACGAGAACCGTGTCGTGATCGGCACCCGGGGACAGAGCATCCGCGGGCTGGTGCTGAAATAAGATCTGTTTTTCAGTCCCCCCAGGCTCGGGGTGCTGGATAGTTATCAAATCTTAAGAACTCTGTCCGTGGGAAAAACGACCTGCCTGTCATATACTTGATACATCAGACGGACAGACCTGCATATCAGGAACGGCATCCAAGGAGACAGGAGAAGGAGATATGGCAGCGAAACAATACAGAGAATGCAGCAGAAGGATTCTGGCCGCGGCAGTGGCTTTTATGCTGGGCCTTGCGGCGGCAGTGCCTGCCATGGCGGACACTGCGGTGGTAGGCGCGGCGCCGGGAGCGGCAGCGGCGGAAGAGACTGCGGCGGCAGAGGGACCGGCAGCGGCGGAGACTGCAGCAGCAGAGACCACGGCGCAGGTACAGCCGGCAGCGGCGGAGACGACGGCGCCGGCAGCGGAAACAGCAGCGGCAGAGACATCAGCCGCAGTGCAGACTGCCGCACCCGCGGTGTCAGGGCCTTCGGGCGCAGCGGCGTCAGCCCCCGGAAGAGGGGAGGACGCCCACGAGGGCGGTTTCTGGACCGGCTTCAACGGCGGACCGGGCGTGGCGATGCAGGGCGGCGCCGGCACGGCGTCCCAGTCACAGTATCCGGTCAGGGCCGCGGCAGTGAAGACAGACGGCTACTATTTCAATGACAGCAATGGAATGTATACCTATCAGGCACTGGAGTCGGACCTGAACGCCCTGAAGTCGAACTACAGCGGCGTCACCACGGCAGTGCTCTGCCAGACACCGGACGGCCGCCAGCTTTACCATGTGATCATCGGCAACCAGAACGCGGGAAAGAAGCTTCTGGTGACAGCCTCCATGCACGCCCGGGAGTACATCACCTCCAAGGTAGTGATGCGGCAGATGAAAAAGCTTCTGGATGAAAAGAAGGCGGGAGACACCTCTCTTGACAATGTGTGCGTGCATTTCGTGCCGATGATGGATCCGGACGGCGTGGCCATTTCCCAGTACGGGATCGACGGCATGCAGACCTCTGTCATGCGGGACACGGTGCGGAACATCATGAAGAGCTGGGCGGAATGGGAGATCCTGACCAACCAGGACAAATACAACTGGTATCTGAACAAGTGGAAGAACACCGCCAAGGGCGTGGACCTGAACCAAAACTTCCCGACGGACACATGGAGCACGCTGAACGACGCGAGGAACAAGCCCTCCAGCGATATGTACAAAGGACCATCGGCAGGGTCCGAAGCGGAGACCCGGGCTATGATGGAGCTGGTGAACAAATACGGTTACACTGCGGTGGTAAACTATCACGCCCAGGGCGAGATCATCTACGCGGACGATGACGCTGCTTCAGAAGCAGTGCGGAACCGCTGCAACGCGATGGGAGCCGTTGTGAAGGGCGTCACGGGCTACATTCTTCCGGAGCCCCACGAAGGTTCCTATGACGACGGCGCCTTCAAGAGCTGGCTGAACGTGAAGAAAGGGATCCCGGCGATCACCGTGGAAGTCGGATCAGGCACCTGCCCCCTTCCGGAGACGGATATCAGCAGCATCTGGGAAAAGAACAAGGGCGTGCTGAACGCACTCATCGCGGATATGATGAACTGGTGAGGAGGAGAGGAGACAGGGGACGGTTCTCTGTCTCCTCGATGAAGTCTTGATTCCGCCCGGTTTTCTGGTAAGATAAGGGTGTTGGGAACGCACGAAGAAAGAGTGCCGGAGACGGCGCTCTTTTTTACGGTATACATTCGGAGGAAGATATGCTGGAGCTTAAGAACATCACATTTCAAGTAGAAGAAGAGCAGGGCGGAAACAAGGAGATCATCCGCGACATCAGCCTCGTCATCCCGGACAATCAGTTCGTCGTGATCACGGGACCGAACGGCGGCGGTAAATCCACGCTGGCCCGCCTGATCGCAGGCATTGAGAAGCCGGAGTCCGGGCAGATCCTGCTGGACGGGACGGATATCACAGATATGAGCGTCACCGAGAGGGCGCGGCACGGGATCAGCTTTGCTTTCCAGCAGCCGGTCCGTTTCAAGGGGATCCAGGTGATCGACCTGATCCGTCTTGCCGCGGGGAAAAATATTTCCGTCTCCGGCGCCTGTGAGTACCTGGCTTCTGTGGGACTCTGCGCCCGGGACTACATCCAGCGCGAGGTCAACTCCAGCCTTTCCGGCGGCGAGCTGAAGCGCATCGAGATCGCCACAGTGCTGGCCAGAAAGACCAGGCTTTCCGTATTTGACGAGCCGGAGGCCGGTATCGACCTCTGGAGTTTCCAGAGCCTGATCCAGGTGTTCGAGAACATGAGAAAGACCATCAAGGACAGCTCCATCCTCATCATCTCCCACCAGGAGCGTATCCTGGAGATCGCCGACCAGATCGTGGTGCTTGCGGACGGAAAGATCTCGAAGCAGGGCCCGCGGGAGGAGATCCTGCCGCAGCTTATCGGTACGTCGTCCGCAGTGACCGCATGTCAGAGATTACAGTAAGGGGGTGATGTCATGCTGCAGATCAGAGAACTTGACGAGATCCAGAAGAGGCTTTTAAGAGAAGTCGCAGACCTTCACAATATTCCGGAGGGCGCCTACAATATCCGCGCCAACGGCCAGTCCGCGGGACGCCAGAGCTCCGCGAACATCGACATCGTCCCGAAGGAGGGCGGCTCCGGGCTGGATATCTATGTAAAGCCCGGGACAAAGAACGAAAGCGTGCACATCCCGGTGGTCATGACCCAGAGCGGGCTCACAGAGCTGGTGTACAATGATTTCCATATCGGCGAGGGCGCGGACGTGTTCATCGTGGCGGGCTGCGGCATCGACAACTGCGGCAACGCCAACTCCGAGCACGACGGCATCCACCGCTTCTATGTGGGTAAGAACGCGAAGGTGAAGTATGTGGAGAAGCACTACGGCTCCGGCGACGGCACCGGCAAGCGGATCCTGAATCCCGGCACGGAAGTGTACATGGAAGAGAACAGCACCGCGGAGATGGAGATGGTGCAGATCAAGGGCGTGGATTCCACAGAGCGCACGACCACGGCGGAGCTTGCCGCGGGCGCGAAGCTGGTGGTGCGGGAGCGCCTGATGACCCACGGGAATCAGTATGCCACCAGCAAGTACGTGGTGAACCTGAACGGCGAGGGCGCCAGCGCGGACGTGGTCTCCCGCTCTGTGGCGAGGGATGAGTCCTTCCAGCTCTTCGACGCAAAGATCGCGGGAAATGCCGCCTGCAGCGGCCATACCGAGTGTGATTCCATCATCATGGACAAGGGGCGTATTCTTGCAGTCCCGTCGCTGGAGGCGAACAATGTGGACGCAGCGCTGGTGCACGAAGCAGCCATCGGAAAGATCGCCGGCGACCAGATCATCAAGCTCATGACTCTGGGACTGACAGAGGCGGAGGCCGAGGAGCAGATCATCAACGGTTTCCTGAAGTAACGGGACGGCAAAGGAATTCAGTATTTTTATGAAGCGGTTATCAGTCATGCGGCTGGCCCTTGGCTATGCCGGCATGTTTTTCGGCGCAGGCTTTGTGTCGGGACAGGAGATCCGGCAGTTCTTCGTTGTATACGGAATTGCCGGCCTTTTTGGTCTCGTTCTGTCTGCGCTTCTTTTTTTTGCTGTGGGGGTCCTGTTCTTCGAGACGGCGCAGCAGTCCCCGGAGCAGACGGTGGGAGAACTGCTGGTCCCCGGGTATCACCCCCTTCTTTCCGGAGCCGTGGATCTCGCGGAGGATGTCCTTCTGTTCGGGGTGGTGGTCATCATGACTGCGGGAGCGGGAGCCATGGTGCAGCAGGTCACCGGATGGTCCGCGGCAGCGGCGGGATTCGTGTTCGCTGTGGTGCTTTTCGCGGCGTCGCTTAAGAACATGCGCTCCGTGATGATGGTCTTTTCCGTGCTCGCGCCCTGTCTCACGGTCTGTGCCGTGGCAGTGGCGGTCTTTGTGCTGCTCCGGTACGGCGGCGCCGCCGGGACAGCCGGAGCAGCGGTGGGGGAAGCCGCTGCGGAGACAGCTGCAGGGGCGGCGGAGACCTCCGGCTCCCCGCTCTTAAAGGGCCCCTGGAGCTCCGCGGTCCTCTACGCCGTATACAATCTCTTTGGTTCCTTCAGCATCATGCTGGCCATGCTGCCGCTGCTCCCGGACCGGAAGAAGACGGCGGCGGGAATGGCTCTGGGCAGCCTCTTTCTTCTGATTCCGGCGGAGTGCGTGGCAGCCTCCATGCTGGCAGTACCCGGAAGTATGGCGGAGGAGGTCCCCACCGCGTATCTTGCGGGACTCATCTCTCCCTGGTTCAGGAACATCTACAGCGTCCTCATGCTCTCCGGCATGGCTTCCGCCGCTCTGGGCTGTCTGGTGGGATTCCTGGAGCAGCTGAAGCTCTGGCGCGGTTCGGGCGGATTTCCCTACCGCCGGATCTCCTTTGCAGTCTGCATCCTTGCCTGGGCACTGAGCCTGGCAGGCTTCGGCAGCCTGGTCGGCTTCATCTACCCCCTCTTCGGCTATATCGGGATCCCCTGCGTCGCGTACCTCCTGATCCGGGGCGCCGGAGCGGTCCGTTCAGGCCGGACGCGGAGAGCATAGAACTTTCGTGCAGTGTGCGGTGCATCTGTACTGCTTTCTTTATTTATTCCAGACCTGCGGATGGTCATCTTTTACAGAATGCACCTTTACTTTATTCTAGCAACGTGATAACATACAAAAGTGATTTTCTTTCAATTAAGTAAGATAAAAACCGATATATACAGGGGGAGGATTTTTTACATGATGAAGAAAAGTATTGCTATGATGCTGGCACTGGTCATGGGTGCTTCTCTCGCAGCCTGCGGCGGAAGCAGCACAGCCACCACCGCGGCTCCGGCAGCGACGGAGGCTGCGAAGACGGAAGAGACGAAGGCTGAGGAGACGAAGGCTGAGGAGACCAAAGCGGAAGAAACATCTGCCGAGGCAAAGACTGAGGAGACCACCGCTGAGACAGCGGCTGAAGCGAAGGACGCTCCGTTCATCTTTCTCGATGAAGAGCTGGGCGTCGAGTCCTACGCCATCGGCTTCCGCATGGATGACCAGGAGCTCGCGGACACCGTCAGCGGCGCTGTAAAGGCTATGGTCAAGGACGGCACCTATGAGAAGATCGGCGAGAAATATCCTGATATCAAGGATTATCTCTGCCTGAAGGCAGAGGATATTGATCCGGCGGAGATCCCTGAGAAGGGATCCGGCGATCCGGGCTTCACCTTCAAACACGGCTTTGACCTGGACTATCCGCCCTATTCCTATCGTCAGGACGACGGCACGGTCGGCGGCTTCGACGTCGAGCTTGCCCAGGCAGTCTGCGAGTACATGGGCTGGGGCTATGAGCCGGTCCCCTTCAACTGGGACGCGAAGGATATGGAGCTGAACGCGGGAAGCTGCGACTGCATCTGGTCCGGATTCACCAAGGAAGGCCGCGAGGACAAGTACGCCTGGGGTGTCACCTATTCCAACAACACCCAGGGCATCCTGGTCCCGGCAGATTCCGACATCAAGACCCTTGCGGATCTCAGCGGAAAGATCGTCGGCGTGCAGACCGCGACCTCTGCAGCGGATATGCTGGAGGATTCCAGAAAGGATCTGGCGGACACCTTCGGCGAGCTGAGAGTTTATGAGACCTACACGGTCGCGTTCAACGACCTGAAGGCAGGCGCCATCGACGCTATCGCTATCGACATGACTGCGGGTACGTTCCTTGTATCCAACGAAATGAAGTGAGTTTTATCAGGCGGCGCCCCGGCTCAGTTTCTGCCGGGGCGCGCGTTTTCATCTCCTGAAAGAACCCGTGGAAAAATAACATACGCGAGGATTTCCTATGACAGTATCAACCATGCTCACAACGATGGCGGAAGGAATGGTCCGCACCTGTGGGATCTTCTTCCTGACGCTGCTTTTTTCCCTTCCCCTCGGCATGATCATCATGCTGCTCAGGCGCTCCCGTATTACCATCGTGAGTGAAGTGATGAAGGTCCTTCTCGCGATCGTCCGCGGGACGCCGCTGATGCTTCAGCTCCTGGTCTGGTATTTCGGTCCTTACTATCTTTTCGGGATCTCGATCCGGGGATACCGCTTCCCTGCGATCATCATTGGTTTCTCTGTAAACTACGCATGCTATTTCGCGGAGATCTTCCGCGGCGGCATCGAGGCCATCCCGGTGGGACAGTACGAAGCGGCAGAGGTCCTCGGCTACAATAAGAGCCAGACCTTTTTCCATATCATCCTTCCGCAGATGATCAAGACCATCCTGCCTTCCATGACGAACGAGGTCATCACCCTCGTGAAGGACACCTCCATGGCGTTTACGCTGGCCTACAACGAGATGTTCTCGCTGGCGAAGCAGATCGCCGCTTCCCAGACGTCCTTCACTCCCTTTGTGATCGCCGGCATCTTCTACTTTGTGGCGAACTATCTGGTGGCGTTCGGAATGGAGCGGATCGAGAAGGCATTCGACTATTACCACTGATCCTGGAGGAAAACTATGATCTTTGAAATGAAAAATATCCGCAAGGCCTTCGGGCAGACCGAGGTCCTGAAGGACATCAGCATGAACGTGGACTCCGGCGAAGTGGTCAGCATTATCGGCCCCAGCGGCTCGGGAAAGAGTACCCTGCTCCGCTGCGGCACCTTCCTGGAGCAGATCGACGGCGGCGAGATCCGCTACATGGACCAGACTGCCATTGCTGCCGGAGACGGGGGACCTGATCCCTATGCCGACAAGGCAAAGCTTGAAAAGAACCGCCAGTATTTCGGCCTGGTGTTCCAGCAGTTCAACCTGTTTCCGCACTTCTCCGTCATGAAGAACGTGACGGACGCGCCCATCCGGGTGCAGAAGCGGCCCAAAGAGCAGGTGATGGAGGAAGCGAAGGAGCTGCTCCGGAAGATGGGGCTCTCCGAGCGCGCGGACGCCTATCCCTGCCAGCTTTCCGGCGGCCAGCAGCAGCGTGTGGCCATCGCCCGGGCCCTGGCTTTGAAGCCCAGCATGCTGTTCTTTGACGAGCCCACCAGTGCCCTGGATCCCGAACTCACGGGAGAAGTGCTGAAGGTCATCCGCCAGCTGGCGGAGGAAAAGATGACCATGGTGGTGGTGACGCACGAAATGCCCTTCGCCCGGGCAGTCTCGAACCGCGTGATCTTCATGGACGGCGGCGTGATCGTGGAGCAGGGGGATCCGGAGAAGGTGTTCGGAGATCCGACCCAGGAGAGAACGAAGCAGTTCTTAAGGAATTATCAGAGATAGAAAGCGTGAACAGTTTGAAAACATGGGAAATTGACTACGCAGTCATGGACCCCACTGGAAATATAACGATCCTGGTTGAGACGCCCGTTCCCGAGGCGTCTCAGCCTTTTGCCGCAGCGCGTCTTATGGAGCTTGAGCCGGCGGCGGAGCAGGTGGGATTCCTTTCTTCCGGCCGGGACGGTGCGGAGCTTTCCCTCCGCATGGCGGGCGGAGAGTTCTGCGGCAACGCTTCCATGAGCGCCGCGGTTTATGGTGAGATCCGGAAGAACGGAGATAAAGGAAGTGCGCGGGAGATCCTGCTTAATGTCTCCGGGGCGGCGGAACCGGTGAAAGTCCGGGTGGAGGCATTGACGGGGTCGGGTACGGATGACGGACCGCAGTTCCGCGGCACTGTGGAGATGCCCCGGCCCCTGAGGATCCGGCGGGCAGAGCTTTCTCTGGAAGAAGAGGAGGCAGAGATCCCGGCAGTGGAATTTGAGGGGATCACGCATCTCATCATCAGAGAAGACGCGGGCGATGCCGCCGGCCGGGACCGCGCGGCAAGGATCCGGCAGGATGCGGAGCGCCTTGCGCCGCTGTGGTGCAAGGCTCTCGGTGCGGAAGCCCTGGGGCTCATGTTCCTGAACGAGGCGGAAGGGACCATGAAGCCGCTGGTGTACGTTCCCGCGGCGGGGACTC
>Ga0256407_10007161_pt1 | contig 16929 bp, 15 predicted proteins | sample RumenRJG_04DNA_FD_193489 | JGI IMG/M metagenome (GOLD analysis project Ga0256407, IMG submission 193489) | Bovine rumen microbial communities from Lethbridge, Alberta, Canada - RJG_04 | ecosystem: Host-associated > Mammals > Digestive system > Stomach > Rumen | place: Canada: Alberta...
TCCGGCCTCATTGAGCACCGATATTAGTGTTCCCTCGCCATAGTTGGCCTCGCGGGTAGTGTTGATGGTACTGACATTCGACACTTGGCAACAGTTGCCTATGTTGACATCATTGATAAAGTTGCCAATATTCTCAATGAGACATTGGTCTCCGATGGTGACATTGCGCAGTGTTGCATTGTTGATGCCACAATGCTTGACAAAGCCTTCGGTGACCTCGACAGTACCTTTGGTACTGCCAATTCTGGCCCAGCCATAAAAAGTCACCCGGTGACATGCTTCGGGCTCAAAACCTTTGGCCACCATCACCAGTTTCCAGTCCTCGGCCTGGCAGCCATTGCTCTGCATGATTTTTATCTCATCCTCGTTGAGGCTTCTGTATTTCTTCATACCTTGTTAGAATTGAGTGCCACAAAATTACAACAAAGTATCTAGAATTTAGGATTCCAAAGAATCTTTAACCAAACATCACTGATTTCAGCGATATCTTGAACCAATTTAATATTTGTTCAACAATATTTAAAAGCATTTGATGTGGTCATAAAATAGCGAGGGGTCATGACTCTGCACGAGTCATGACCCCTCTGCAACTCAGGGTTGCTTAACGTGAGTTCGATGAAAAAGTCGATTAAACTTTAGCGAACGACCTTCGAAACGTTGGTAGTGCCATCGGCATAGCGAGTGACAACGACATTGACACCGTTGAAGGGCACATTGCTCATGCGACCAGACATGTCAAGGTAGTTGACGGCAACAACGCTCTTGCTGGCGTTGACGTTCTCAACAGCTGTTTTGGGCGAGAGAGTAACATTGACCAGAATGTCGTTGCTCTGGTTGCCGAAATTCATGACTGCCTCATACTGCTCATCCAGATTATTCTCACCATAGACAACATTGATAGTGCAGTTCTTGGTGTAGTCAAGACCCTCAATGACAAATTCGCCATTCTCATCGCTGGTGGCGGTGAAGTCCTCACCACCATTCTGGCTGATAACGATCTGAGCGCCAGAAACGGCCTTACCATCTCTGACAACGGTGCCAAACACATCGTGGGTGTAGTAGTCCAGCTGGTAAGCGGGCAGCGTGTTGGGCTGCAGATCCAGAGCCTCAACGATAGCCTCGAAAGCAGTCTGATAAGCAGCAGGAACCTTAGCGTTCTCAGTGCTCATGCCAGTGTAGAAGGGGAAGAAGCTGTTGCGATAGACAGCGGGAACCTCCAGCTCGGCCTCGGTGACCTCAAAGTTGAACTTGACATCCTCAGGGGTCGACATGTTGAGCGTGATGTAAGCGCCCTCGCCCAGATAGTAGAAAGGCTTAACATCAAACGGCAGCTCGACAATGTAACCATCCTGACCCTGCTCGGGCATGGTCATCTCGGTCATGTTGGCCACTCTGAAGTCCTCGACGGGCAGCGGCATTTCGCTGAGCGACAGGTCGATGTTGCGCAGGATAGTCTCGTTAGTGTTCTCGGCATAAGCCTCGATACCCATGGTGCGGTTGGCCTCAAGGTTGGTGCCATTGAGCATCAGCTTGTTGACCTCAGCAAACTTGGGAAGTCCATCCAAGTCCTGAGTAGTGGTGAGGCACTCGACCTGGAAGCTGTTGAGCTTCAAGTTAACACCCTCAACCAGCATACCAGCCTGGTTCGAAATGATCTGGCGCTCATCGGCCTTGGGAGCCTTGACGAACGATTTCACAGTCTGCTCGGCGGTGGTAGTCCACTCAATGCCCTGAGCATTCACGGCACCGGCAAAAGCCGAAGCCATCATTGCAAAGATAAAAATCTTTTTCATAAAACAAGAATTTTTTAAAAAAACTATACAAATAAATAATAACTCACTAATTACAGGAATGCTGAGATGTCATCATCAATGACAAAACATATCAAACGAAATCCAGCACAATAACTACGGTCATGGCACTCAACCGCACATGACATGAGAGCCCGTTTTGGCCTCTCCATCCAGTCAATAGTTCTAGTTTCTAAAACTTAAAACTCAAAATCACCACAGCAAGCCGCTATGAATCAGCAACTTTGGAGGTCATGAGTAAAAGAAACTATTACTACACGCTGCAAAGGTAATAATTTATTTTGGAACTAGAGCAATTTTTTTCAAAAAAAATTACTATTTTGTAGCGTTTTTTCAAATCAGGTAGGACTCAACATTATTTACACTCATCAGAACCTATACCCCATTGAAAGCGTGAAAGCAAGATTCCGCACATTGACACCGCTCGCTTCCATGACCGACCGCACACCCAGATTGGCTCTGGCCTCAGCCACCCAGTGACGAGTGATATCGAACGATGCGGCCACAGGTATCATCACATCGCACTTGCGTGTGTGCTTGGTGAATTTGACATACCTGTTGCCATTCTTGGCCCCTGCCGCCACGCGATAGGCCGGCTCTACACCGGCCTTGATGGTCCAGCGCTTAGCGACATGGAAGTCTGCCATCACAGGCACACCGACGTAGCCAATGAGCAGCGTGCTGGCCGATGTGGGGACATCGCTGTGGATGTTCGACCCGATGAGCAAACCTTCCACACCCAGCTGGACTCCCCACTTGGGTGAGAAGCGGTATTCCACGTCCACACCAGCCACAGCCCCAACACGCAACCGCGATCCGGTGGCCTGCTTGCCCCACATGGTGCTAGCAGTCATGCCCAGGCGCGGCATCACAGTCACCTTGCGCACCTGTTCCTGCACTTGCTCCTGCCCTGCGGCATGAGCCATTGCCATGATGGCAATGCAACAGATTATCCAACGTCTCATAGTTCTAGTTGTCATTTGTTATAGTCTGGCACGTTACACACCAAGCGTACAGCTTGTCAATTATTCACCAATTCCCAGCATGAGGTTAATGCAGACATTCACATCGGCGATATCAACCTTGCCGTCGCCTGTCAGGTCGGGGTCGTTGACGCAGTCGGCAGCGGTCCACTGTCCGAGCATGACGTTGATCAGGGCGTTGATGTCTGCAATGTCCACAATGCCATCACCCGTCAGGTCGCCGGGCTTGGCCGGTGCGCCATCCTGCTGCAAGGTGAAGGTCAGGTCAATGTCATTGTCGATTGAGCCGAACGATGCCAGCACCTCGTCCTGCCCGCATGTGGCACTCTTGGCTACGATGCGATACTGGTGGGTGTAGTCAACATTCTTCACCTCGATTGCAGTGCCCGGTGTCACAGCAAAGAAGCCATCGGCATCACGCGTCACGCCCTGCACCTCAACAATCCGCTTGGCAGTCTCGTCATAGATGTAGAGCAATGGACGACCGTCAGGCTGGCCATCGGTGATGTCATCCTGTGCGATGGGGTTCCCGCTGCGATCCAGGAGATTCACAACCACAGTGATGTCGTTGGTGTAATATTTCCACCTGAATGCAGGCAGCTGATAAGACTCAGCCGAGACCATGTCATCGACCTCGACCGATGGGCCGCTAGTCGCCGGCCCGCCATAACCATAGTTGCCCGTGCGATAGAAAGTGGCGATTTCAGTTTGAGCCGACGAGCAAAGGAAGTTCAAATCAATCATCTTTCTATAACCAGCTCTACTAAAAATGGTCATAAGTATATTCTCACCTTTATTTTCAAAGGGTTTTGTTTGAAAAAAATCGATATCAAACATTGTAAGGGGTGCCAGCTCGGTCGCATTGCTTGGGAAGAAGCACTCAATTGCGTCACAATATCGCCAATCATCAGTTAATTGGTCGAGATATCCATTATGCAAATAACCATCATTCACACCAGTATTCGAGATAGAGGTTGCACTTGTATTTTTCATCCAGCACTTGAACTCCATTCTATTGTTAAATTGCTGATTGTAAAATCCATCAAGTTGAAAACCTACAATTTTAGCTCCAATAGGAACTCCAATACTCCCATTACTCAAATCGTTTTGGGTTATCATGCAATCAACATACAGATTGCTTACTACTGCAGTATCTGAAACTCCATAAACAGACGTAATCAGATAGTTGATGTAATGCAGCCATGAGTTGGTTGTCTTCTGGAAAGTGAGCATCTTTCCCGGAGTGTTCAGGTTGCTAGTCACATAATTCTCATTGTGGTTGGCGGTAGCATGAGCTGCGACAGCCAGCAGGCAACAAGTGATCAGTGTGATAAAATTTTTAGACTTCATACTTTTATTAATTGAGGATTGAAAAATTATGGATTGAGGATCAAATTATCAGTTAAGGCCAAAGTCTTATTGCGTTCCGATTCCATGTCTCGAATCTGGAAAATGGTTGTCGGTTGCACTGCAGCTAAAATCAAAAAGCTAATAAACTATTCAGACCATGGCAGATTTGATGGTGTCGACGATATAACGCACATCGTCATCGGTTACATACGGTCCTGATGGCAAACACATGCCAATCTTGAACAGCCCCTCCGAGACACCATTGACGTATGCCGGCACATTCTTGTAAACCGGTTGTTTGTGCATCGGTTTCCATAGCGGCCGCGCCTCGATCTGTGCCTGATCCATCAGCACTCGCAGCGCCTCCACATTGTCATTTGGCTGGCAGTCAGTTGTGGCCGACGAGGCGACATGAATCACCCCCGCAGCCCCTCCCACGGCACCCTTGACGATGGTCTTATAAGCGTTCTCCTGACCCTTGATTTTAACATCCGGGTCTATGGTGAGTGTACACAGCCAATAGTTGCTATCATACTCCCCCGTGGCAGGCTGAGCATGCATAGTGATGCCGTTCACATCACCAAGCAATTGCTCATAGAGTGATTGTACATGCCTGTGGTGTTTCAGATGATCGTTCACAACAGTCATCTGTCCTCTGCCAATGCCAGCGCAGATGTTGCTCATGCGATAGTTATACCCAATCTTCTCATGCTGGTAATAAGGGTAACTCTCGCGATACTGCGTGGCATACATCATGATTTCACGCCACTCCTCCTCGTTGGCCGTGACTAGCGCGCCCCCACCCGAGGTGGTAATCATCTTGTTTCCGTTGAACGACAGAACGCCATACTTGCCAAAAGTACCCAACACCCGGCCATTGTACCTTGAGCCAAACCCTTCGGCGGCATCCTCCACCACCGGGATGCCATACTTTTCAGCAATCTCCATGACGCGGTCGGCCTTGTAAGGCATGCCATACAGAGCCACCGGCACAATCGCCGCGGGCTTCTTGCCCGTCTTGGCGATACGGTCGAGAATCGCTTTCTCCATCAAGTCGGGATCAATATTCCAAGTGTCTGGCTCTGAGTCAACCAAAACGGGTGTCGCGCCCAGGTAAGTGACGGGGTGTGTCGAGGCACAGAAAGTGAAGCTCTGCACAATCACTTCGTCACCAGCCTTCACGCCGGCCGCCAACAATCCGAGATGCACCGCTGCAGTGCCAGACGACAGTGCCACCACACGCTTGCCCTCGCCGACGAACCGTTCCAGGTCTTTCTCAAACCCATTCACATTCGGTCCCAGTGGCACCACCCAGTTGGTGTCAAATGCCTCCTGGACATATTTTTGTTCCCAACCCTGCTCGCTCATGTGAGCCAGACACAAATATATTCTTTTCCTTTCACTCATATCTCCGTTCGTTAATTATCATTTAGTTTTAGATCAACTCTCCGGCATATTTCATTTTCTTTCCCAGCACAGTACAGAATATCATCTGAATGTCCTTAATGAAAGAGTAATTCCGATAATAATAGTAATTGAGTCGCACTTTGTCGGGATAGATAACCGTGTCGTTATACTCTACTGCAATCTCTTGCCTAGCTCGAGTATCACCTTCGGCCTGTTTCTTCGCCACATACTCAGAAATCATCTCATCTTCTAGACGATACTTTAATGTGGCCGGTCCAGTGATGCCAGGACGGAGCTTCAGCACATCGCGGTCATTTCCTTGTAGCCTGTCGGCATATCCCGGCACATCAGGCCTGGGGCCAACAAAACTCATATTCCCAACCAGCACGTCCCACAATTCGGGGAACTCGTCCAGCTTATAATGTCGCAACACCGCCCCCAATGGTGTGATGCGCTTATCACCTGCCACACTCACGGGTGAGCCGTCATGCTTCACCCTCATAGTGCGGAACTTGTGGCAGTTGAACAATTTGCCGTCCTTGCCCACTCGTTTCTGGACAAAGAAGACGGGGCCACCTGGCATCTTTACTTTAATCAGGACTGCCACGACAGCAAGGACTGGCCACAAAACAGCCAGCCCCAGAAAAGCAGCAATCCTGTCAAACAACCACTTAACAATCATAACTTGATAAAAGGCAATTTCAGAATACCCATCAGGCTTCCCCATCCATAAGAGAGATGCAGTACAAAAAACGTAGCCAGCAGATAAAAGATGTTAAGATGCTTCTGAATGGCGAGTTTCACACTGACGGAAAGCAAAAGCCCCAGATAGGCCAACAACGAAGCCACAGAGACCCAAACAAAAGGCCACCAAACCAACGCCAGCAGTGTGGGAACTATCAGTGACAACAAGAACAGCAATGGAATGAAGTGTCGCAACGATAATGAAGAGAACATATTGGTATAATACACAGTCAAGATATTCCATTTGCCGTTCGCATAGTTGTTTTTAGCAAGTGCAGTCCATGTCTCACGAGCAAGATAAGTACAATAAGTATCAGGCAAAATATAAATCTTACCGCCACCACGGATGATGCGTTTATTCAATTCAATGTCTTGATTCCGGACTAAACGCTCATTGTACTTGCCATATTTCTCAAAGACCTCTTTGGGCCAGCAACCGAAAGGGACGGTTTCAACTTCTTGTTCACGGTCTATGCCCGTGCGGAAAGTTGAATTACCAACTCCGAACTTGTTTCCCAGCACTTCACGTATTGCCAACGTCTTAGGTGTCTTATTGAGGACATCCGTCTTGCAGACAGTTCCAACATTGTCGGCTCTTAACCTTTTTAACCCATCCACAAGAACTGAGAAATAGTCTGGTTGGTAAGAGGCGTGTGCATCAAGGCGCATGATGACATCGCCACGGGCTTGCTCGATGCCGCGGTTCATCGCACACGGCACAATTCTGTCAGGATTATCAATCAATCGGATGAAAGGATATCGAGTGGTATAATCCGCTACAACCTCTCTCGTACGGTCCTTGCTCATCCCATCCACGAGCAAGATTTCCAGGTCATCCTTTGGGTAATCCTGTCGCAACAGCGAGTCAAGGAACTGCGCTATATACTTCTCCTCGTTATATATCGGACAAACTACTGATAGCATCATTTTAATAGCTATTTGTTCCTGACAAACATTGCTTTCACAGATTCATATCTATTGCCCAACACTTTCTTAACCTGTTCTAACACATACCAGCGCAGATACATGGCCCTTTGATGTCTAGGGTCTGTGGCTAGCCTAACGACATCCTCAACAGTCATATCACGATGCACAACATAACGACCGACAACATTTTGCCCGTCTTTTTGTCTCACTTTCGTCGTTGGAACTGAGGTGTATAAATCCAAGATACCAGAACGCAATGCGGAGGCATTCAATTCTTTAGATCCATAGCCGTTCGGAATTGACGCACTCTTAACATCATGCCCAAGTATATCACACAATATACTGCAAGAGTTACACCATTCTATATCCATCTCTGCACTCGACAGAGCTGCAAAATTCTTAGGATGCGAATGTGAATGTGAACCTATCGTGTGTCCACGTTCTTCCAACTCTTTCACTTGTCTATTAGTAAGGAAACCAGCAGTATTCAAATACTGTGTACTAATGAAAAACACACCGCGTTTTCCATATTTTTCTAATATGGGGGCTGCTATCGCAAGAAACGACACACCTCCATCATCAAACGTGAATACCACATCATCCCTACTGGCAAGAGCCTTCACTTGATTCTCAAATTTTCCAGCTTCAACCTTATACTGAAAGGCCGAATGGTTCTGAAAACCGCTGGACGTATCGTCATGCGTCACAATGTCATGATACATTAAAACCACTTTCATATTCATTTACCTCTTACCTTCTATATCTTGAAGTTTTATACGACTTCTTACTTGTTCTACCACCATCATTCCGACAATGGTAATGACCAAAGTTATTATGAAAGATATTAGAGAATGTATGGTATTCTCGCTGATGGCATCGCTAGTGGTGTGTAGAACCATAGCGACAACGACCATGACTATCTGCCTGATAGGATTATGAATTGCCATGGCATCGAAGCTGTGGCGCCCGAACCACGATAGCCTATCCGTTAATCCTTTCCAAATCTTCCTGCCTTTAATGCTCTCTATCAAGATGCACAAGATGAGCATAGCAAAAGTTCCAATACATGCGGTTAGATAAAATACAATAGGGCTATTTCCCAATCTTGCATGTCCCATAGACACCATACCATTCAAGTGACCTAAATAGGCCGTAATGGCGAAGCCTACGATCACCAAAATCCAACTAATCGCCAAATGGTTATTAACTGTATCAGACATCTTTATTCTAGGTACATACTTAACCAACAAATGACCAAGAGCAAAGAATGGGATAGCCATCATGGCCACGTCAATACTCCAAGGCATACGTTTGAAGTCCCAAATATCACAATAGTTAACCAGACAGTAGCTTGTTATGGCCAATACAACACAAGTTACGATAATCCAACCAACCTTTAGCTCCGAAACAAACCAATACATCAATTCCACGATAAACAGACATGTCACAAACCACAGCGGCACATTATGTACAAGAAAACCTCCAGAACCCTGCGCAAGGACAGTCTGTAGCAACGGATTCCAAAAGCTGTCCACATCCACATGTGTATAATAGGAGTAACCTGCCCACAGCATCCATGTAAGCACCGAGAACACGACATACGGCACAAGCAAAGTCTGAACCTTCCTTGCAAGGAAATGTCCGAGATTTTCATATCTCCCTTTATTAAATACCATTCCACTCAAGAAAAAAAACAGTGGAATATGAAAGGCATATACAAACTCATTGCTGATGCCTATCAATTTAGTATGTCCCCAAATAATCAGCAACATACCTAAAGCCTTTGCGTAGTCTATATATAAAACCCTAGTAAAGGACTTATGTGTCTTTATTTTATCTTTGTCTTGTATATTCATTGCTATATCTCAGCTGTGTTTATTATTTGCTCCTCAAGAATTTAATATTATCCATTAGATAAACTATATATAATCTAAATTTTTTTAATACAGCAAACTGGATCATCATTCGCCATCTTTTTTTCCTCATCACTCGGTAAGGCTCCATGTCCGCTTTATAATAGTATTTCAGGTAAGTGGCTTCATGTCGCTGTTTCCGCCATTCTTGATATGAGATTGTTCTATGCCACACATTTGAAACATCCACCAATTCATCCATGAATGTGCCTGGTTTCATCACCTTCGTGCATATACTCTTATAATCCATACCCAATGCGTCATAGACCCAAGCCAAAACACGGTTTGCTCCTGCGAAAAAGAAAGTCTGTGACGTACCATCATTTCGCAAATTCACCTCGAAGAAATACGCCTTACCCTGCGAAAGGCCAAATTCAAACCCAAATACACCATGATAATTTATCCGTTCCAGAAAACGCTCAATACATGCAGTATCAATTGTGTCCGGGACTTCGTCTGAAATCACGGCGTATGAACTATTCCCATCGTCAGCATAACGTAAGGTTGTATATGTTCCGCAAATTATTGTAGTCCCATCATTCATGCGACAACCCGATAGGACATATTCTTTCTCTGTTGCGATGAATTGTTGTAACAAGAACACAGAATCTTTTCGCACCAGCTTCAGAGCCTTTTCTAGTTCCTGCCGATTATTAACTTTCTTACATTTAAACTCATTCTTATGCCCTGAGGTGATATGGCTTGGTTTTAGGAAACATGGATATTTGACATCTTCCAGAGACGTATTCCACTTGCAGCTCATAGATAGAGGCACCTCCATGCCAACATCTCTTGCAAGTTGCGCCATCTCAATTTTATTGTCATATTTTGTCAGTACACCTGGTTCACTAGTCCCTGGCACTATGAAATATGCTTCAAACTCCAATTTTTTCTGGTCTATATATTCAATGATTTCATCCCCAGGAGTAATAATGACAGGCTTATGCCCCTCATGAGCGAAGTGTTTTATAAGATACTCATGACCATCTTCAATAGTTGCCGCAACGGCGTAACTCTTACAATATCGGCTACTTGTAGCACATCCAGTTTTACTTCCATATACCAATAGGAATAAGTCAACCTCATTACCCAATTGTCTCAAAAGCCCCAGCGTATTGAAGTTGTCAATGCCCCAGATTATGACTTTATTTGGAATCATTCTCTATAATACTGAAGAATAAATTATAATAGCGTTTTGCTATACTTGTCCATCTAAAATCATTAAAATCCACAACTTCATGCGCCATGTATTTTTCACGATTATTAAATATTCGCTCAATGCCTCCAGCAATACTCTGATAAGAAAATGCATTAACACTTTCACCAATTCTTTTATCAAAAAGGCCATCAACACCTTGATGGCGAGTAAAAACTATAGCCAGATTCTGTGAAAGAGCCTCAAGATAGACTAATCCAAACGTCTCATAGAATGAAGCCATTGCAAAGACACTACATTTACGATAAAGTTCAGTAAGCCGTTCTTTATCGTATATCTTACCATGAAAATGAATAACATCAGGATGTTTTTTTGCAATTTTCATAACTTGATTATTACGGGTATCACCTCCACCTACAAGATGCATCTGAATATCAGGAAACTTCTCTCGCAGTGATAACACTGCTTTTAACAAACGCTCTACGTTTTTGTTTGTATCAAAACGACCAACATAAATAACATTATGATTGTTTCGTTTCACCCCACGTTCAACATGAGTAATCCAATAATCATCAATTCCATTGGGCTGCAAGACGAATTTATGCTTAATCCTTTTCAACACTAATTTGATAAGCGGATGTTTGCAAAACGACTCCATTAATGCTTTCGAGATAAAGATAATTCGTTCAGCATGTAAAATGACCTTAAGGCCTAAATTCCAAGTATGTGGGGCTATATTCAAAAAAGCATTTATGTCAGTATTCCGGACTGCAACCACATACGGAATCTTATAATCTTTATATAACCTATATGCCAACGGCCCATTCGTAAAAACTGATATCGCATGCGTCAAGTCATAATCTTTAGCATGAATAAAATTCAACAATGTTTGATAGACAGTATTAACCTTCACATGATATAGGTAGCGATGATACGCTTTCAAAATATTACAGTATATGAAGTCAGCCCTTTCAGATGGGAAACGGTTAAAGTCACTACGATCATCCCCACCATAAAATGTATATATGGTTTGCTCTACACCTAAAGCGTCCAATTCACGATACAGATTGGAGTGGACTTTTGAATAACAAAAATCGTTACAAATGTGTAGTACTTTCATTAATCTTCTACTTTCTTGTCCAAAATTCTAATAGGGACACCCACCGCATACGAATGATCAGGGACAGATTTGTTGACCAGTGCCCCAGCACCAATGATGGCACGTTCTCCTATCTCAATATCATCCGGAGCGATAATATTGGAGTGCATACCGATATAAGCACGATCCTTTATGATGATATGGTTATGTCCCTGTTTTCGACCATGACAAGCAAAATAACAGCCGTATGAGATTGTGACATTTTGGCCTATCTCAATCTTATCATAACACAAATCGTCTAAATAGCACCTCATGCCGATAAAAGTCCCCTTCCCGATTTTGTAACCACATAGCCGATAACAAGCCACACGCATATTGGAGAACGGGATAGTAGGAACAAGCACCGCCGAGAACCATTTACGAATAGGTTTCTTAATACCCGACCATAACGAAATCTTGTATCGAGCAGGAATCTTCTCTTCAGGCACATCTGGATGCCGCCATTTATAGTACCACTTTAAAAGCCCCATTGTCTTTTTCAGATGATAATTTACTGTTTCAGCCCAGTAACATTGGTCAGCACGGCTTTGCCACCCTTTAGTGACATATTGGCCTTCAGCACGGCTGATATACCACTAGACCCAGCAGATTTGATAGTTCCGTCAACCATTCTAACTTCCACATTCTGAAGTGTACAATCTACAGCTGAAAACGTATTCAATTTGACATTGCTCAAGGCCATTCCCCTAAAAGCCCCCCCTCCATCGGGCACTATTGTCAAACCGTCAATTTTGATTTTAGAGATATAATTAAAATTCTCTATCTTCTTACTTTCCGAGTTAGTATTAAACAGATAGAAATAATCCGCCCCATTGATTAGTCTTACAGTGAGATTCTTGATTCGCACATTGGGCAATGACTTTTGAGCCAACTCATAACGCTCGTTTACATCACCTTTAATGCCCGATATCTTGATCAAAAAGTTTTTTTTCGGCATTGCATTGAACACGCAGTCATTCAGTACGATATCATGTGGCACAAATGCATTATATGATCCACCGTTCAGCACAGGCACAAAATTCGTGAACGTGCATTTGTCATACCGTATTGTTCCATACACCGAAGAATACTGGTTGTACAAATCAAAGAATTCCACATTCTTGAAAGACACATCTCGGCCATAGCAGTGAATATCGAATCGGTTGATTTGCGAATCTTCAACTGATGCCACGTTGATGTTATTGTTACCGAACACGCCCCAGTTCGCCTTTCCATACATACGTGTCACACTTAAGTTCCAGATATTATTAAGTGTGATGCCGTAGCCCGAATGATTGAGTTGAGAATAAGTTCCATCAATAAACACGTTGTCCAAATTGACATTAGTGCAATTATAAATCAAAATTCCCCTATCATTGTTCAAAGAATTTTTAGGGGTGTGCAATTTCACGTTCGAAATTTGCACATCGTTTGCACCAGCGATATAAGCCACATTCGATACGTACTTACTGCCAGAGTCTCTCTCAATGGTTATATTTTTAAAGATGAATGGACTGTCAGTCAAAGGAATAAAATCACACTTTGGGTCTGAATACCCATTAGAATACGGCATCGTCACCTTATTCTTCGCCAATCCGTTCTCTATCAACAATACATCTTTCCTTTGATGCCCATAATCATATCCTCGCCTGTTCAGAACCCAAGGATTCTCGTCTTGTATAATAAGCAAGCAACGGCCACTCTTCAACTGCTCAATTGTGCGGAAATCGCCAGCATCTATACACTGCTTACTAACACTTATGGGAATCTTCTTTTCTGAATAGCTGAACAACCGGTGATTCTTGGAAGAATTCTTTACCACGAACACACAACCCTTGAAATCATTAAGTCGTGTCAGTGGGATTTGTTTAGGCTTATCAGGTATCTCAATGTCGAGAGTATCAATGCCCGAATAGTCCACATTTACACCGGCTTTGATTGCTGCATTATGCGTTTCAAAGAGCACCCAATACCGCTCTGTTCCTGACTGTGCATTCGTTAAGCCGAAATCATGAGGCGACAAGTCTTTCTTACTGCTATAAGAATGACTTGCACCACTGCATGAAAAGAAGCAAGAGGTCAAGAGAACAAAAACGAACAAGAAACATAGAAAAGACTTCTCACACATAAAAAAACGCAGCACTCTCAAAACTTAAAATATAAAGCACGATACACCTCCACGACATGATGAGGAAATAATGTGTATAGCCATCCTATAAGTCGATAATCCCATCTTCGAGATTTTCTGGCACGAACAAAAAGATGTCGGATTTTATAAAATGCATCATTTGCATTTTTCGGTCACCTTTGCCTATCATCTATTTCTGCCGCAGAATTGAAACCATGGCACCAGTAAGGAGTTGCTTGTCCCCAGTTCTCGTAGAAAACTTTACAGAAATGCAAAAAACACACAACAAAAATCTCAAATTCAATCAATTGACGCATTTTGCTCACCTTTTATTGCAATTCCAAAAAGCAAGAAAGGAATCAATTGGACAGTTCCTGGGCCAAAGGGAGCAGACGGCTCGAATAAACTACAAAACAAAGGTATTGTCAACAAATATGCTCCAATAAGTAACAATTGACTCTGATTCTTCACAAAACAACGAATATTCTCTATCAATATAAGCAGATATACATATACAAAAGCTAAGCCCCAAATACCATATCTCACCAAACGAAGAAGAATATAATTGTGAATCAGTCTAATTCCAGACCTATCGAGCAATTCACCATCGAAAAAATGCGACAGAAAATATTCAATGCCTTGACTATTACGTTCGAAGCGGCCAGTAGAGACTGAATTTAAATCTTCAGCATCCTTATTCTCAAAAATAACAGAATTAATCAAGTCTAAAATTGCCTCAGAATATACTATAAAAATAAAAACAAATAATAAGCAAAAAAAAGATTTACTCCTCCCCGACCAGTATCTCAAAACAAAAAACGCGACAAATAGAAAATATGCCACTAAAGCAGTTCGACAACGTATAATCAGTAACAATAAAAATATGGCAAGTGCAAGACTATAATATAACCATTTCACTTTACCTTTGACGCTTTGACTCAAGAAAAAAGCCATTCCCCCTCCAATAGCAACAATTGCACCTAGTTGATTCTTACCTTCAATGAGAAATGGATTTGCAGCCAGATTAAAACCTCCCAAATATGTATTAAGCGACATTACAGCCAAAATCAAAGTAGATATGCAATAAAGAGTACACAAGGCAATCATTGCATGACGATTATAGGCCATCCCCATGCCGACAAGGATAAACAAAAGTACTAAAACAAGTTGAGTCAAGTCATCCCAATGTACTTTCAATGAGAATAAAAAGAATAGCACACACTCAAGCGTAACAATGACAATCGCAAAAACAAATTTCCTTAAAAAGATATTACTGGAATAATCTCTGATTGAAAAAGAAAGAACGAGAACACTGCCTAATGCAACTATCAGAACATTTTTTATTTGCACATACTGAGCACTTAGGTAAACATCTGGCAGATACATGACAACTGTACCAATAGTAACACAGAACAAGAGAGACCATTTTAATAATTCTTTAACGCTCATTTCCTTTCAGGTAAAATAACTTGGGTTCCAAAAAGTAAATCGCTTTTGGGGAGTCGACCTGTATCAAATCCACCTCCTGGCGTAAAAGTCAATTCTCCAAAATACGCTTTGCCTTTCTCTAAATAGAAATCAGCTCTAACAAACGGGAATGGCTTTGACAAGATTTCCGCATAACGGAACAGGTCATCCATACCATCAGGTTTAGGCATAGTGAACCCCTCTGGGGCCTCTAGCCCCATGCGGTTATAGCGCAAAAGGTTCCAGTCTTTGTCAAAAAAGTAGAACGAGGGCTTTTGGCTATCTGAGCGACCATAGCAACACAGCACCATCTTAGCCTCTCCGTTGAAGCAATAAAACTTATAGTCGGTTGGCTGCCCGCCCTTTTCTGACTCTATAAATTTCTCGCACAACAGCAGCTTCTTGACATCATACTGTGGTTCGGCTGCTATCTTATGGAATTTAATCTTTTGGAATGCAGATAGTTCTTCTACAATCTTATTTCTGTCTACTTTACTCTTGTCTTTACAAACAAAATTCCCGCCGCACCCGAAATTCCATTTTAAGACAAATTTCTCTGGCAATCTGTCCCATTCAATTTGTTCAGGCGAATCATAGACAGCGATGATATCATTAAGAATATGTTCTAATCCACACTCTTTGATGTAATCACGCACTTGATACTTGTCTGCACAACGCTTTACCAAGTCATTGTCCTTATAGTAATACAGCTTCATCCACTGAATCTTCTCGTCTAAAGTCTGAGGATCCTTTAGATTAAGCCATCTGTGATGATAATAATAAAACAGCAGTTCGATCTGCAATTTTGGCGATATCGTATTCAGCAAATACCTTACATAAAGGTTTTTCTTTGATCTTGTATTCATTTAAAAAATTACTTTTTAAATATTTTGCAATAGCAAAATGAAGAATATCGTCATAGAATGACAGAAAAAATCATTTCTTAAAACTTGCCGGCTTCTTAAAGACACTTATATACTGCAAAGGGTCAACACCCATCACTTCCAAAACGGTTTGCTGTACCCTCTTCTTTACACCAATCTTCAACGGTGCCTGCATTCCTCCATCAAAGTCCGGCGCATGATTTCCCTCAATAATTTCAATCTGGCCCGATTTGTTGACACATACATCCCATCCTGCAAATCGGATATTGGGAATTATCCTCGTGGCTTCCTTACATGTATCGACGATTTGCTCCCAGTATGGTATTTTGAATCCTTTAATCGGTCTATTTGTGTCAGGGTGCCTCTCGTATTTGTCATTATGGCCATCGATTGCGGCAATTTCAATAATTCCAGTCTCCACATTAATGGGTGCATAGATTCCTCCCGCATGTGTGTTGTCGATTACGCTTCCATGTGCTCCCATCCTAAAAAGCGCACCAAAGACTACGCATTTGTCATCTTTAGATATAGTCACAACACGGATGGAATTTAAAGAACTTGGATGAAAACAAGCCAATTCATCACATTCTTCTATACATTCTTCAAGAAGAATATTGCTCTTTTGACATTTTGAGTAAAGTTCGTTCCAATCTTCAACACTATCCGCCGATATTTTGAAAATGCCATCGCCCCGTGTTCCATCAATGGGTTTTGCGATGCAATCCATTGCCATAACCATGCCCTTAAACTCTTCGAGAGATAATTCTGTGGCCAAAGCCCATTTCCGATGGACAAAATTCTTGAATAGGGCTAAGAATCTTGGTTTGTCATGAAATATTTCTCTGATTTCTTTGTCACCCAATTTCCGATAAATGCAGTGCATCTGTGATGTAGAGATGAATTCCTCACGTTGCGCTTCGTCTAGCCGCCAATATTCGTAGCTAAACATATACTCCGAGTAGGTGACACGATGATTGTAAAAAGCTCTCTTATAGTCATTATAAGAACCTGAGCGAGGCTT
>Ga0256407_10007163_pt1 | contig 16927 bp, 8 predicted proteins | sample RumenRJG_04DNA_FD_193489 | JGI IMG/M metagenome (GOLD analysis project Ga0256407, IMG submission 193489) | Bovine rumen microbial communities from Lethbridge, Alberta, Canada - RJG_04 | ecosystem: Host-associated > Mammals > Digestive system > Stomach > Rumen | place: Canada: Alberta | collected...
TCTGATTCTGAAAAACAAAAAAAAGAGACAAAAGATGATAAAACAAAAATTGATGAAAAAGATTCAGATTCTGATTCTGATAATCAAAAAAAAGAGACAAAAGATGGTAAAACAGAAATTGATGCGAATAAAAGATATTCAGATTCAGATTCTGATTCTGAAAAAAGTAAAAAAAAAGATACAAATAAAGGAGAAACATTTGAAAATAAAACTCCAAATAAAAAAAATGAATTAAAATCAAAAAATGATGATAATAATAATAATGATACAATTGAAAAATATAAATCAAAAAATAGTTCAGAAGATGAAAATCAATCTAAAAATAGAGATATGATTAAAGAAATACAAAGTCAAACAATATTAGAGTCTCAAATTCTTGCTCAAAGCAAAATTGATATTAGTTCAAATGATGATGATAATAATTCTAAAAATAAAGAAAATAGTTTCAAAAAAAAAGAAGATGATAATAAATCTAATTTAAATTATAATGAACCACCTGAAATGATAAGTAAAGAAATTGAAAATGAAAAAGAAAAAAATACTACTTCTATTACAAAAGAAAAAGAAGTGTATCCAAGTATAACAGTAAGTGAAATTAATAATTTAAATAAAGATAATGGTTTTTATATGAGTAATATTAAAAATGAAAATGATAATGAAATTGAAAATAAAGAAAAAAATTCAGAAGAAGAAAATAATGAAAACAACCAAGTTAATGATTTACTCAATAAAAAAAATAAAGATTTATCAATTGATGAATTATTTAATACTACTTTTGAAATAAATAAAAATGTAAATAATAAAATAAAAAATTATCAAAATGAAATAGAAAAAATAATAAAAAAAGAATTTGATGATTTAAAAATAAATAACTCATTAGATTCAAAATTAGGTCTTTATTTAAAATTTAGAGATACATATCATTTAACTTATAGAGAATCAGTTAAATTTGAAAATTCAAATATTAAATGTAAATATTGTGAAAAAGATATATTTGGTTATGTTAATAAAATAAAAATAGAGGGTTTTAAAGAAATAACATATTGTTCTTCTTGTATGTATAAAATAATTCCAAAATTTAAATCACCACTTACAATAAATTTAGTAAAAAATAAAGAAAAAGTAAAAGAAGTTCCAGAAAGAATAAAAGATTATAGTGCAAAAATTGAAAGTATTGAAGTTAATGGTGATTCAAATACAAGTAAAATTATTGAATATGATTATGGAAAAGTACCAGAAAATATTAAATTAATAATTAATTTAAAAAATAATGGTAAAAAAAATTGGCCTGCTGATTCAAAATTAGATATTGATAAATTGAATCCTAATAATTATTTTAGTATAGGATATAGTAAAGTTGGAGAAGTTAAAGCAGGAAAAGAAAAGGAAGTTAATGATATTGAAATAAAACATATAAATAAACTTCCTCCTGGAAATTATTATTTAATATTAGCAGTTCATACTAGTAAAAAGATTTTTGGTAATATTAATGATATGACAATTAAAATTAGTATTAATATATGAAATATAAAAAAAATAATATTGTTTTATGAATTTTTTTAAACTAAATTATTTTATTAAATTAAAATAAACAGTAAAAAAATATTAATAAAAATTGAATTAATTATTTAATAATAAAAATCAATTTTTAATTATCTATTTAACCACTTTCAGTTAGTAATTTCTTTTTTTGATATTTTTTAGTCATTAAAGAATCAATATTATATCTTCTCCAATAATATTTATCCATATCATGATATCTTTCTCTATAAGCTTCACTTCTATCAACTTTATTTTTATATTTTTGTAAAATAACATCTTCAATTTTTAAATCATCATTCATTTTATTTAAATATCTATTACTTCTTATTTTTTCATTATTATGTTTAGCTTTTATTTTTTGTTCTCTAATAAAATTATTTTTTTGATATTCATTTTGATGATAAAACATATTTTGACAAATTTGATTTGCTCTAAACATTTCATCATTATTAAAATCAATTATATTTTTAAGAGATAATTTAGTAATATCTTTATTAACACTAATATATCTTATTAAACTAGTTGAATTTGGATTTATTTTTTTATGATTTAAAATATAATCTAAATCTTCTAATTTTGTAAAATTTCTATAATTACTTCTAAATTTATTTTCATCAATTCTACTTAATTTATTTTTCATTTTTTCTTCTTCAATTAATTCTTTTTTTAATTTTATAACTTTTTTTTTTCCTAAAATTTGTTGTAAACTTAATTTTTCATTTGGTTTAACTAATTTTTTAATAGAAGCAATTTCAGGAAAATTTTCATCTTTTTGAATAAGTTTTTCACTTTGATTATGATCATTTTCATAATTATCAGAAATTTCTTTTGGAAAAACCAATTTTTTCATATTTAAATTTACTTTCTTTAATCCAATATTTAATCTTGAAGATTGAGTAATATGAAAATTTTCTCCTGTAATATTAGGACTTAATTCATTTAATTTTTTATTTGGACTATTTGATTTATTAGTTTTTGAATTAAAAAAATTTTGACTAGTTTTAGAAAAAAATTTTTTGGGAGTGTTTTGATAATAATTAAATTTCATATATGTATCATAAGGTAATTTTCTAGATTTTCTAAAACCATTTCCATAAGTTAATGTTCTTGCTCTTGCATAATCTGATGTTTCTTCTATTTGTTTTATTGCATGTTCTCCTTGTTCTGTTATTAATATTCTCATTTTTCTAAATTATTATTTTTAAATATTATCATTTTTTTAATTAATGGATTTTTTTTTTGTTTTTGTTATTTTTTTTAATTTTTTTATTTTTTTTTTTATATTTTATTTAATTTTTTGAATAATAAAAAAATTTTTTTTTAAATTTAAAAATGAATAATTTTAAGGAATTTTCTTCTTGGAATTCAAATGAAGTTATAGAATGGTTAAATTCAATTGGTTTATCAAGATATTCAAGTAACTTTGAAGCAAATGGTATTTCAGGATATGATTTATGTTATTTAACAAATGAAGATTTTAAAAATTTAGGAATTTCAAATCCTCATGATAAAAATGTTCTAGTTAGATATATTAGATTAAAAACTTTAGAAGAATGTAAAATAAATTTATTTTATTTATAAATCAATTATATTTTAAATTTTTAAAAATAGTAAAATTAGAATTTTCATATGATAATAGAATAGCAACAATTCAATTAGATTTTGATTCTAATTTTTCAGTTTTTGAATTAGAACAATTTATAAAAGACATTTTTAAAATAGAATCAAATATTCATTTATCAACAGAATCAAATGAAATGTTATGTCCAAATATAAAAATAATAGAATTAATATTATTAAATCCTCAAAAATATAGAACATTAAAAATAATAAATAAAGTAGTATCATCAAGAGAAAAATACACTCCTTCTAGAAAAATAAAAATCGATATTAATAATCCACCAAAAACTTATGATGATATATCAAGAATATCATTTGAAGAAAATAAAAAAATAGATAATATAAATTTATCAAAAGTAAATGAGATTAAATCTCATTCAAAAAATTTTTATAATGAATTTGATAAAAATAAAAAAAGTTATACTCCAAGTAGTTCAAGTATAAATATAAGAAAAAATAATAATATTAAAATAAATGATAATGATATCATTTATTCAATGAGAGAAAATAATAATTATATAAATCATACTAATTATAATTTTAAAAATAATAAACCTTTAAAATATGAAAGTTCTAAATATATGAATACAAATAATTCAATTAATGATGAATATTCTGAAAATAGTCATCGTGATTTTGAAAGAAAATATATTATTAAACAAAGAGATTTTTATCATGAAAAAAGTGCAATGAGACAAAAACCAGGAATTTTATTTAATAATAATTTTAATAATGGAAAATATACTTTAGGATATAATTCAAGTAGTAATTCTGAAGAAAATTATGATTTTAGAAAAGAAAATCAATTAAATTATGATTATAAAACTAGGAATAATGATTATGATAATAATAATTAAAAAAATAATTTTTTTTATTATATTATTAATAAATATCCCTTAAAATAATATAAAAGAAATATTATAATAATTACTATTATAATATTAAATTTAGGAATTAAAATTTTGTTTTAAAATTTTAAAAAATAAAATTTAACTATCAATATCCATTTTATTTAAATCTTCCTTAATTTTAATCTTTTCAATTTTTTCAATTTTATTATGACAAATAAAACAAATATCCTTATCATTCATATATTGTTTTAAACATACCTCACAAGCTGAATGTTTACAAGGTAAAATTTCCATATTTGATAATCTTTCATAACAAATAATACATAATTCATCTTTTGCAATTAATTTATCCATTTGTTCATCAGTTAAATCATGATAATTTCTCAATTTTTCAAATGAAAGAATAATATTATAATATTCTTTTATTTTTTGTTTTATAAAATCATCAGTAACTAATTTAATTAATCTATTATATAATTGTTTAAAAGGTTCAAATCTAATATCAGCAATATTTGCAAAAGTTTTTTGAAAAATTTGATAATTTTCTTTATTTTTATTTAAATTTAATTTTAAAAAAATACCAACTGTACTATAACCTAAATTTAATAAATTAATTCTTCTTTTTTGATTAATTTCATTATTATTATTATTATTATTTTTATTTTCAATATCTTTATAAATTTTATCTAATTCATTTCCAATATTAATTAAATGATCAATATAAGGAGAAGATAAAATTCTCGTTCCTAAATTAGTTATTATATTAACTAAATGAGTATAATTTAAAGAATTAATATCAAGGAAAAAATCAGGATAAATTACAATAAAAAATTCATTTATTTTTAATAAATCACACATTAAATTATAAGAAGAAGAAATTGCTTGTAATAAAGGTAATTTAGTTTGTATTGGAACATCAGATAATCCATTTTTATATTTTGAAGTAATATTACTTAAATTAATTGTATATTCTGTCATAATTTGATTAATAAATTTAGAATAATTTTTAAGAAAATCTTTTAAAATTTCTTGATTACCAGAAAAATATTTTTGTATTTTATTTATTAATTTTTGATTATTTCCTTCATTTTCTTTCCCAAAACAAATTGGAGCAATTATTTTTAATAATACTCTACATGCATAATGTGATAATGCATCTCCAGTCATATCATTTAATAATCCCTTAATTAAATTATCAAAAAATTCTTCATCATCATCAAAAAATTTCATTAAAATTTGTTTTTTTGTCATAAAATTAACTTTAGTTAATAAATTTTCTCTTAATTCTGGATTTTTAATTTTATTATCTGCAAATAAATACAAATATAATTTTAATATATTTTTAATATAATCATCATTTTTAAAATGTTCACAATCTTTATTTATTTTTTTTCTAAATTCAGGCTCAGATAAAATTTTAGAATGTAATTTAACTAAAGTTTTAAATAAAGCAAAAGGAAGTTCAATAACACAATTAGGAATAAAATACAAAATATCTTTATTTTGTTCTTTTAACCACATAATAAATTTAATAATAAAATAAGAAAATTTATAAAAAATAATTTGAGAATGTAAAGAAAATAAATAAAAATCTTTTCTAAATACATTTTCAAAAGATTTAATTCCATGATTTGATATAATTAATTGAGAAAGAGGAGTATTTTTTGATTTAGATCTTGTTTTTTCAAATCTTTTTAATATTGGATTAATAAATAAATCATCTCCCATTTTTATAATTTGATGAAAGAAATGAGAATAAAATTCATTACTTTTAACATTAAATTTATTATCAATTTTATCAATATACTCTGTAGTCACACTTGAAATTGTTCCTCCAATTCCAACATCATCATAATAAATTGAATCTTTTATTTGTCTATTAAACCAAGGTTCAATTGAAATTGTTTCAAATGGTTTATTTATATAATCTTTTAAAAAAACATTTATAACTGGATAATATATATTTTTAAAAAATAATGATTCTTCTTTACTTTGATTTTGTAATCCTCCTATTACATTAAAGATATCATCTAAACTATTTAATCCAAATCCATTTTTTATTAATTCATTTAATTTATCTTTTAATATTATATTTGAGTTAGAACCAAATTTTCTTTTATCTATTAAAATAAATGAAAGTAAATCTGACATTTCATTTGTAAAATCATTATTAATTTTATAATATAATTCTTCGTTTTTATCAAAAAATTCTGTTTTTATTTCATTTACTGCTTCATAAACTGTTTTTGTAGGATCATTAAATCGATTTTTTGATGATAAATATTCATAAAAAACAGGAAATCTAAAGAAATTAGATGTAAATATATTTTTTAAAGTATCAATTGTCCCAGATTCAATCCAAATATTAACAATAGAATCAATTTTTAATAAATTTTTAAAAAGTCTAATATGACTAATCCATTCATTAATTTTTTTTTCACCCATTAATGCAAATTCTTCAATAGTATTAGAAAAAACATCAAAAAAGAATTTAACTAAATTAACTTTTTTATCCTTTGTACAAAAATTAATTAAATAATCAACAAAAATTTTAAATCTTTCCATATTATCACTTAACTTAATCATATAAGGTAACAAAACAAATCTAATAACAAAAACATCAAAAAAGGAAACATTAATTAAATATTCAAAAATTAAATAACTAACATTAATCTTATTAAAATCACTAACATCTTTTCTAATCAAAACATCATAAACATACTTATCTAAAATACCTAAAATTTTATTAGTAACATCATCAATTTTATTAATTTTCGAAATAGGAATATCAAAAGGTTCATAATTATCATAATTAAAATAAAAAGGTAAATTCCCAAAATTAAAACAACATTTTTCTCCTTGACTTAAACTAATTCCAGGGAAAAAAGCAATATTTTCTCCAAAAGGAATATCATTAAAAGCATTTCCTAATTTAACTCCATTTAAATAATATTCAATTTTCCTATTATCAATATCAATACAAACACCAACAACATCACCAATATCCCAAATTTTACCATAATCAATACTTCCTTTATTCCAAATTACTTTTCTCCATCCATCATAAGCAAAACTTGTTTTATCATCACCAACTCCTTCTCTTCTTGAAAATTCAGTATTTAATTGACAAAATCCTATTTGCATTAAACCATTTGTTATTAAATTTACTTCATAACACCATTTTCCTTTAAAAATACAATTATTTGTTCTTATTGATGAAAAATTTGTTATTGATTCTATTTTACAATAATTGTTTTGATATTTCATTTTATCAAATGCACTTTTTTCATCAAATTGAGTTTGTTTTTTACCTATTTTTCCTACTTTTTTTATCATTTCAATTTCGGGAATGTTTTTAATTGGATTTTGTAATGTATTATTTATTTTGTTATAACGATATTCTAATTCGGAGGAAAAAATATTTTTTGGAAATAATATTGTGTTTAATTCTTTTATATATTGATTATAGTCTTCTATTTTATTAATTATTGTAAATTCTTTTATAATTTTATTTAATTCTTCATATTCTTTTGATGATTGTATTTGAAATGATAGTTTTGTGTTTGGAATTGAATTTTGAGATTGGGAATTTTGTTGTGATGGTTGACGAGAGAATATGTTTGATAAGAAACTCATTTTTTTTTAAATTTTATATAGTTTATATTTTATTTTTTTATATTTATATGAAGAAAAAGTTTATTTTTTATTTTTTTTTAGTTATTTTGATTTTTATTTTTATTTTAAAAGTATTTTTTTCGATAATAAATTTTTTTAAAATTTATTTTTTTATAAAATTTGAATAAATTAATTTTTTTTAAATATTTTTTACATTATTTCATTTATATGTGACTTATATATTTTAATATTTTCTTTTAAAACAATAATATAATCTTCCATTTGTTTTTTATTTCTTAAAATTTTTTTTGCATCTTGTATTTTTCCTTCTTTTAATTTTGTTCTTGCTTCAATGTATTCATCATTAATAGTTTTTTCAATTTTTTCAATTGTTATAATACTATTATTAATATTATCTTTTAAATATTTTATACTTTTTTCATTATCACTAAAAGTTTCATCAAAATCTTCTTTTTCTAATGAAATTTCTTCAACTTCATCATTTAATATTGGTTTAATATCAATTCCATTTCTTATTTTTTCTATTTGAGATTCTAAAATTAATTTTGATTTTTCTAAATTTTTTAAAGATTTTTCTTTTTGTTTTTCTAATTCAAAGTCTTCTATTATATTTTTCATATCTCCATTTTTTAATTTTGTATTTATTTCCTTTCTATAATTTATAAAATTAATTTTAGCTTGATCAATTATTTTATTTTGATTAAATAACTTAATATTTAATTGAGAAAGAATCTTTTGTTTTATTGCATCATTCATTTTTTCTTCTTCATTTCTATTTTGCATATTTTTATATTAATTTAAATAAATAATAAATATTATCCAATATATAATATAAAAATAAATTATTCTTTCATATTATTTTTTATTTTAATCTTTGCAATTGAAATTAAATAATAATTTTTATTTCTTGGAGTTAATTCTTGAAAATCATTAATTAACCATTTTTTTTTAATAGGAAAAATTTTATTTTCAGGAAAATCAAAAAAATTAATAATTATATTATTTATATCAATATTTTCATTTTTTATTTTTTCTATTGCATAATCTAGATGTTCTTTTAATATTTTATGATTTTTATCATAAATATCAGTTACATCAACAAATTCAATACTAGTACTTTGAATTAAATTTGGATTTATTGAAAGTTCATTTTTAATTAATGAATTGTTATTAAAATTTAATATATCACTTTGTACTCTTCTTTTTGGTTTTTTTAAATTAAGGTTATTATTTTTTTTTAATGATAAATTAATATATGGAATCATCAATTTATGTGTTTTAAATATCATTGAACTTATTTTTTTTAAATCTTTTACTTTTAATTGACATGAATCAAAACCAAAAATTCCAAAATAAATTTGATAATTTTCTATTTTTAACCATACTAAATCATTTTTTGAAAATGATATTGTTTGAGAAATTTTTATATTATGTTTATAGAAATATATGTAATTTGAAATATTTTTATTATCTATCATTCCTGATTGAATTAATATTTTATTAAATGATTCTGTTTGTATTGATATTGGAATAAATTTATCAATTATTATTATATCTATTAAATCTTTTTTAGTAAGTAATGATATTATTTTATTTTGTTGACTTTCATTCTCCATTATTTATTTATTTTAAATTTTTAAATTAAAAATTATATTATATTTTTATTAATAAAACTTTTTAATTATAATAAAATCATTTTTATAAAAAATTAATTGAAAATTATTTAATACATTTCCTTCCTTTTCAACTCATTAATTTAACTTATTTATTATTATTTCAAGTAAAATAATAATCATTATTTATTGCATAAATTTTTAATGATTTACAATCAATAAATAATTATTATAATAATAAGTTGTGTGATAAATTTTATTAGTCCTTAGTATGCATAATTTATACACTAATTTTTGATTTATTTATAATTTTGATTAATAATCATGAATAATTTAATAAAAATGATTAATGAAATATTAAATATTTCAAATTTGATTAATTTATTTTTTATTATTTATATCTGAGCGAGAAAATTATAAAATAAAATAATAAAAATACAAATAATAATAATTGATCTTATCATATGATTATTTTCTAATTTATACTAAAAATTAAAAAACTTTAATATTGATTTTTTATTATTATTTATAAAATTTTATAATCATTATTTCAATACATAATTTTTAAATTAAGAAAAATATAAAAACAAGAAAATATAAACAATAGTATAAAAATCAAATAAAAAAGAATAAGAAATCAAAAAATATATAAAAATAAAAATTATTGTTTTACTTTCTTTTAGAATTTCTATATTCCATTTTCCCATTAAAATTATTATCTCTCAAAATAAGATTATTATTATTAATATTACTTCTAACATTATTATTATTAATTCCTCTTAAATAAAATTCATTATTAATATTATTAATATTTGTATTATTATTCCCAATAAAAACAGGAGAAGGAATCATTAAAGTATTTCCACTAATAAAATTATTATTATTATTAACAATAATATTTCTTGGTAATTGTAAAGGACTCATAATTGGACTATTTTGTAAATTAGAAATAGGAATATTATTAATATTATTATTAATATTAATATTATTAATATTATTTCTTTGAATAGGTGAATTAATATTCATTAATCTCATTGAAGAAATAATTGGAGAATTTTGTATCATTGGACTTAAAAAAGGAGAATTATTAAGTGAAAGTTGTGGTCTCATCATAGGAGAATTTGTAGAAGAATGAAAATTATTATTTGTATTATTTAATATATTATTTATATTTTGATTATTTGAATCTAAATTAAATGAATTATTTGGATTAATTTTTATATTATTATTCATATTATTTTTCCTATCTGAAGTTGGAGAAGAACTCAAATGTGTTTGTGTGAAAAATTGAGATGAATTTTCTAATGATAAATAAGAAGAAGATAAAATTAAAGTTTTCCATTTATTAATTAATTTCTGATCATTTAATTTTTCAATATTTTTCTTTATTGAATTAATTAATTTAATTCTACTTCTCCCATTACTTAATTTAAATGCTTTTTGAAGAACAAAATTACCATATGAATTCTTAATTAAAGTAATAATATTATTATTTTTACATACTTCATCAATATATTTATTTAATATTTTACTATCACTTTTCTCAAGAATTTTTTCAATTACATTTGAAGAATATTTTTGACAAGATAATTGAATAAAATTATTATAAAAATTATCAATAATAGGTTCAAAAAATTCTTTATTCCAAATTTCAACAGCGACTTGAATTGTATAATTTCCATATTGATTATAAATTAAATTTAAAGAATCTTTTGATAAAATTTCTCTAATTCTAATTAAATTTTCTTCTTTTTTACTTTGATAAATTATTTTTTTACAAACAAAAAGTCCATTTTGATTTATTGCTAATTGATAAAAATTTTCAATAATAACATCATATATTTCTTTAATAATATCTTCATTAAAGCAAATAATAATTTTTTCTATTACATGAACGCCTTGAGTATTTTTACATAAATCTAATATTTTTCCATGTAAAGAATTTAAAATCATTTCTATTTCATTTTCATTATTTAATTGTCCTATTACTGATTGAAGAGGGTAAGTTCCAATTTTTGATATAGAAATATCAATTATTTTATTTATTATTGAATTTAAAAATATTATTCTTTCTTCTTTTTTTAATACACCAAAAAATTTTTGACAAAAATAATTTGCATATGGGTCAATCATACAATCTGAAATTGAATTTGATATTTCATCAAATATTTTTTTTAAAATATCATATTTTGTATTTAAATATATTTTTTGCATAAATCTTGAACCATTTTGACTTGTTATTAAATTTAAAAAATTTCCTTTTAATTTATTGTAATCTTCTATATCTATTGAATTTTTATTATAATCAAGTTTTTCTATTTTTTCTCCATGTTCATTTAAATAAAAACGAAATTCATTTTCTAAATTTACATTTAAATTTTGATTATTAATATTTGATTTTATTTCATTGTTATTAATATTTAAATTATTATTTATTTCTTTATTTGATAGAAGATGATCATTTAAAAATATTTTTGGTATTTGATAAGAATGTCTTTTATTTATCAATGTATTTTTTTCTTCATCTTTATCAAATACATTGTCTAATACTCTTTCTATATTTTCCATCATATCATGTTCTATTGATTTTTTACTTTCCATTTTTTAATTTAATTTATATTTCTATATATTTTATTTAATTTTTTTTGGATTTTATTAATTATATTTTTTAAAATTTATATTTTAATTGAAGATATATTATGATTTAATTTTAATTATTTATATAAATTATTAAAAATGATATTAATTATTTTTTTAAAATAATTAATTTATATAACATCATTTGATTAATAAAATAATTTAATATAATTTTAATATATTATTTTCAATTAATCAATTATTTCATAAAAATAGATATAAAAAAAGAAAAACATTTAAATCAAATTTAAGAAAAAATAATTTAATATAAAAAATAATACAATACAAACCAAAATTATAAAAAATATCTTTTCTTTATTATTCAATAATGAAATCATTTATAATAAAAAATTCAATAACATTTAATATATTTTATTGATATATTATATATCATTTTTATGAAGCTATAAAGTTATAAAATATTTAAAATTTATATTATATTTAATTAGAAAATCAATATATATATTATTAATAATAATCCCTAACATATTTGAATAATTAAAGAAATACTCAGAAAAGTATTATATACTAAAAATCTAAAAAAAAATTTTAATTAATTAATAAGGTTTATAACTATCATTAGAATTTGAACTTTTAGATTTTCTTGTATTTCTATCAGGACCAAATAAAAATTCAATTTTTTTATTATTATTATTATTATCATCATCAATTTCTTTTTCTTCTTTTTCATTTGAAGAGGCAGATAAATTTTTTTTTTCTTTATCACTTTTTGAAGAATTTGAATTTGAACTTGAATTTTTATCATCTCTTTCTTCTGGAAATAATTTTATTTTTTCTGAAGTTTTTGAATAATTATTTAATTTTGATACTTCTTCACCACCAATATCAAATAATTTGTAATGAAAATAATTATACCATGATGGGTTTTTTATATAATTATTAAAGTAATTTTGGAATTTTTCATTATCTTCTTTTTCATTTATTGTATTTGGATAATTTGAATTTGTATTATTTAAATTTGAATGACCGGAGATATTTAAATTTGAATTATTTGAATTTGAAATATTTAAATTTGAAAGATTAAAATTTGAAGTATTTAAATTTGAAAGATTAGAGTTTGAAATATTTAAATTTGAAAGATTAGAATTTATATTATTTAAATTTGAAAGAGTAGAATTTGTATTATTTAAATTTGAAAGATTAGAATTTGTGTTATTTAAATTAAAAAGATTAGAATTTGTATTATTTAAATTTGAAAGATTTGTATTTGAATTATTTAAATTTGAAAGATTTGTATTTGTATTATTTAAATTTGAAAGCTTTGAATTTGAATTATTTAAATTTGAGGGATTAGAATTAATATTATTTAAATTTAAATTATTTGGATTTGTAATATTTAAATTTGAAAGATTAGGATTTATATGATTAGTATTTGTATTAAATAATGAATTTATTTGAATTGGAAAATCTTTATTAAATAATTTTTCATTGTTTGATGGATTATTATTAATAGTATTTATATTATTTGAATTATTATTTAGAGATGACTGATGGAATAAACTATATTTCAAAGGAGCATTTATTTTATTTTTTTTAACTTCTTTTTCTTCTTCAATAGTATTAATATTATAATCATATAAATTTTTAAATGAATTTTTATTATTTATTTTAGAATTATGAGATAAAATATGATTTTTTTCATAAAGAGAAATTTCCTTATTATAATTCAATAATTTATTCTTTTCTATTAATTTATTATATAAATCGAGACTACTAATGTTATTATTATTATTAATATTACTGTTATTATTAATATTATTATTATTGCTATTATTAATATTATTATTATTGTTATTGTTAGTATTATTATTATTAGCATTATTTTTATTATTATTATTAATGGTATTATTATTTGTATTATTATAATTTGTATTATTATTATTTGTATTATTATTATTTGTATTATTATTTGTATTATTATTAATATTATTATTAATCTTAGTGCTATTATTATTATTACTATTAATAAAATTATTAATATTAATATTATTAATATTATTATTACTAAAATCATTCTGAATAAAATTCATATTATAATTAATATTAAACTGATTTTGAAAATTATCTAAAATATTAGCATTACTACTAACCTTAGGCTGAGCTCTTTTACATTCAATCCATTTTCCATAAAGAAAATGACAATTAGTATGAGATAAAATTTTATCAATAGTTTCTTTTTCTGAAAAAATAATAAAACCAAATCCTCTACTTCTTCCAGTAATTTTATCTTTCATAATAATAGCTTTATCAATTTTTCCAAACTGACTAAAATAATTTTTTAAAGAATCAACATTTAAAGAAGGATGTAATCCTCCAACAAACATTTTTCTCATATATAAAGGAATATTTTTTTTATTATTAGATTTATTATTATTTTGATTTGAATTATTATTATTATCATTTAAACTTTTATTACTTTTATTTAATAAAGAAACTGATGATGATCTTTTTTTTTTTTTTTTTTTTTTTTTTTTTGATGAAGAAATATTTTCAATTTTTTCTTTTGGAATTGCCAATTTACAATCAACTTTTTTTCCTTTTATAATATGTTGATTTTTTAATAATTCTTGAATCATTTCTTCTTTTTCTAAAGTAATAAAACCAAATCCTCTTTGATGTTCTATTTTTTTAATTTTAAATATTTATTTATTTTATCTTACTTGTTGTTTTATCTCTCATTATTACACAATCTGTTAAGTGACCATATTTACTTTCGAAATAATTGTTTAAATCTTCTTTTTTTGTTAAATATTTTTATTTTACCTTCGGTTATTTCTTTGGAGATTCCTCCTATAAATATTTTGTTGTTACTATAATTTTTTTTTAAATTGAATCTTACTTTATTATTGGAGAAGACATGAATTTTATTTTTTATAAATATAATTTAAAATATATTTTTTAGTTTTCTGAAATTTTTTTTTTTTTTTATTTTTATTTTTTATTTTTTATTTCTTTTATATAATTTATTTTTTTTGGTTTTATTTATTTAATGAAAAATAATTATTTATTTTTTTTTTTATTTTTATATAAAATACATTTATTTATTTTAAAATGATTTATACTATTTAATTATTTTTAATATTTTTTAATTTTTCTAAAATAATATCAATATTTTCAAAAATAATAAAATTGGGATTTTTTGTTAAAATTTGTTGTGTTTCATTTTCAATAATTTTCCTTAATTCCTTAGTATCACTAAAAAATTTTTTACTAATTTTATATTTTTCTTCTAATTTTTTTCTTAATTGACTCATATCATTTTCTTTCATAAACATAACATAAGGTAAATAAATTTTAGAATAAGATCTACTAGTAACAGTTTCAGTTAACATTAATCTCAAAAAATAATTTTCTTTAGAATAAACTAAAAATTCAAAAGCAACACAAAAATATCTTTTAATATGAGTAATAACAAATTTAAATCTAAAAAAACAACTAGGATTAATTTTCATTAATCTTAACATTGAATCATAATTATGTTCATTTAAAACTTGAGTCATTACATTTCTCATTTTAACACTATTTAAAAAAATATTATAAGTTATTATTTTATCTTTTTCACTCATTAAATCAAAAATATTTTTTGGTTCCATCCCAATAATATTAGTAAAATCACTTGAATTTAAAATTATTGCTTTATGAATAAAAAATGAATTATTACTTATTTCTATTTTAGTTAAAGAATAAAAATCAACTCTCCATTTAAAATATTGTCCCAAATCACTTTTTACTTCATTTACACAAGGAGAAAAAATCCATAATTCTTTTTTATTTAATTTATTTTCTAAGTTTATTTTATATAAATTATCAGGAGAATTTTTTAAATAATCACTAAATGTAATATTTGGATTTTGAATTTTTAATATTTCTTCTATTTTCATTATTAAATCTTTAAATAATAAAATGTAATCATAATCTTTATTAAAAATTATTTTTTCGGTTTTTGTATTTTTTACAAATAATAATTTATAACTTCCATCATCGAGAAAAAGAGTAAATTGTATATTTTCTTTAGGATTTTTTTTATTATAAATAATAAATAAAATTCTAAATTTATTAATAACAACTGTATAAAAACAAGTAGTTTGTAAAAATTCAAATTGATAATATTTTTCATTAATTCCTTTTTGAAAAATTAATAAAGCAAGAGAAATTTTATCATTTTGTTTAATAATTTCACAATGTCTAATTAATAATTTAGAAACAAACATTTTTAAATTAAAAATAAAAGAAATACTTGAAGTAATAGGCATAGTTAAATCAAATAATAATTTTTCTAAATAAATATATAATCTACTATGATTAATAGAATAATGATATTCATTTTTTTTGTTATCCAAATCAACAATATTAAAAATTAATTGTTTTTCATTTTGAGAATTAGAAATACTTAATTGATAATTAACATTATCAACAAATTGATTAATTTCTCTTAAAACAATATTATTTTCTTTATTATTTTCATCTGAGCAAATTCTATTAATTTCTTCTTTTAAATTAATAATATTTTTAATTTTATTTTGAAATAAATTATTCATATCATCTAAAACAGAAAAGTCTATTATACTTTCAAAATAATCAGGATATAATTTTACTACTCCTTTCCCACTTGATAAAAAATGTTTAAAAAATTGAGTTGTTTTTAAACTTTTTCCTTCACTTGTTTTATAAATTGAAGGATTATATAATTTAATATTACAATTTGATTCTCTTATACTAAAATTTTCATTTCCTATTATTATAACATTATGTTGATTTATATAATCAAAGGGATTATATTCATTAAATATTATTTTTTCTTCTGGATTATTTAATTTTATCATTAATTCATGATATTTATTTGTTACTGGATTTAATTTTATTTGAAATTTTTCATTTATTTTATTGAAGGGATTGTTTTTTTTTAAAAGAACTGAAAATAAATCGAAACTTGAAGGTTTTGTTGATCGGATTACTTTACTAAAACAATCTTTTAATGTTAGTTTTTTTTTTTTTATTGGTAGTTTT
>Ga0256407_10007164_pt1 | contig 16927 bp, 18 predicted proteins | sample RumenRJG_04DNA_FD_193489 | JGI IMG/M metagenome (GOLD analysis project Ga0256407, IMG submission 193489) | Bovine rumen microbial communities from Lethbridge, Alberta, Canada - RJG_04 | ecosystem: Host-associated > Mammals > Digestive system > Stomach > Rumen | place: Canada: Alberta...
CAAAGGCTCTCAAAATCTTTTGAACTGTATACCATTTGTCTCATTCTTAAAACGAGCCCAAAGGTATCATTTTCCCACTTCATGTACAAGACGTCAAAATTGACAGTTTACGCGACATCATATATATTTATCAAAAAGAGGTCGGAAGCGATTGTCTATCATATCCTAAAACCCAAAGACCTTGTTGCATATAGACTTCAACGACATCTTTCTACCCGAAAACAGATAGACTGTGCCGCGAGGCTTTATAATACGCTGATGGCGCTTGCTCAGTGAAAAGAAGCCTGGTGTATTCTTAAAGGTATGTGAACCCACAGGCTCACCGACAAGTGAAGTGTAAGCCATACCTGTAGAAGCAACAAGCGCCTCCTTTGTTGACTGATTGAATTTAAAGTTCATACGATAGTTCTTTTGATAAGATTTTGCAAATTTACAAATTTATTTTGATTTTCAAAGGATTATGCTAAGAAAATTGCACAAAAGACCTAATATTCTCTGAAGTTCCGCGCCTTTCCCGTCATATTATTCTTTTATCAAAACGAAGTCTTGCAATTTTACAAGATTAAGCTGTGGAAAGTTCACTGTTTTAAGAACCTGATAGTGTCGGTCGTTCGAAACGAGATATTCAGCTTGCCCACAGACGGCACAATCTACAAACTTGTTGTCATCAGGATCAGCATCAATAAGATTGAAATGCCATGTGGGACTTACACGAACAAGGTTGCTGCGATTGATAAGGGTCTTTATAATAATGTCTGCGAAATATGGCGATGACTTTTCAGACAATATTTCCTCATATTCAAAAAGCACCTCGGTAGAGACACAAATCTCAAGTTTCCCTTCCAAGAAATCAGCCCACACTTGATGGTACAAACTATGGGTTGGTAGGATTGCCAGCAGGCAATTGGTGTCAATGACAATACGGCGCATCTGCTTCATCAATGCTGGGGCATAGTCCAATGCTCGTCAAGTATCCTTTCTATAGCTTCGCCATTCAACTGGCCGGAATCCCAAAGGCGATCAGCTTCTTTCTGCACTTTCCGGGCATAGAAATCAGAGAGGACATTCTTTAATTCCTCCATGCTTTCGTCGGTTTTACAGTAATTGAACATCTCTAAGATGTGCAGTTGTACAGGATTGAATACACTTCTTGTTGGTTGCATAATCACTTCTTAATCTCTATTGTTTCGCTGCAAAGATAACCATTTATTTTGAATCGACCAAATATCACGAGTGTTTTTTGTTTATTGTTCCCGTTATAATTGTGTTCACGTTCACGTTGACGTTCCCGTTCATCAACAGTTCTCGTTGACGTTGACGTTCCCGTTCATCAACAGTTCTCGCTGACGTTCACGTTCCCGTTCATCAACAGTTCTCGCTGACGTTCACGTTATCTCTTCCTCCTCTTCTTCCTCCTCTTCGTTATCGTTATCGTTGACGTTGACGTTAGCGTTAAGATTCGCATTAAGACAAAGTCCTATCAACATACAGTACCCCATACCCTTTCCCGACAGCCACGAAGTATCTGCTGTCTGTTCGATAGCCAGACAGAAGAACGTCAATACCGCCACACGGTAATATTTCATATCCTCAATCTCATTAAATGCTATCAATCTCCGCTTCCAATAGATATAGAACAGTATCACTCCCACAATACCATATTGTGACAAAGTCGGATAGAAGGCATCTGCAATAAACACATTGAAATTCGGTTGCAACCCCCATATATTGTTCAGATGGTACTGATAATACAATGGCGAATAATGCTCAGCCGCCCCCCATGATGCAAATGTTCCCATTCCTGGTCCGAAAGGCAGATAGTCCCAAAGAATTTGTAGCGAAGTCTTGTAGGTCATGGGGCGTGCCAATGCTTCGTTATTCCATCCAGAAACATAATACGCATCAAATTTTGTCCAAGTAAAAGCAATTACAATAGCCATTATTAGGACTACATAAAAAACCGTCTTGGACGATTTGAAATCAAGCCTTTCCTTAATATAAAACAATAAGGCAATAAAGCAAACCACCTCCCCCATATACTTGAATTTTGGCGCCAACATGCCCGTCAGCACGATGGTCAATGCAATGTATTTGTTTTTCTTTGTTTCCTCAGTAAACAGATAGTAAGCCAGACCTGTACATATCGCTAATTGCCCTAAAACTGCGAATTCAGTCTCTACGCCACTTTGGGTCGTCTCTGGATGGTAAAATATCCACGATGTCAGGGTCAGTCCCATCGCCCACAACATCCATTTTTTCTGTTTCTCTGTGAATTGTGGGTTCAATATCCATGTGCAGTATATGATGGAGTATGGCCTCATCTGTTGCACAAACTCTATCTGCACAGCACCAGGCACATTCACCTGTCTGATAAGCGAATAGATCACATAGAATCCCAATATCCATAAAAACGTGAAATACTCTCGCCAAGCCTCAGGATTAGTTTCAGGATGCCATTTCTTCGCGAATGTATAAACGATGAGAATGGCCGTCATCACCTCGTCCACACTTTGGAACCCAGGCAGATCGTTATATGCGATGCATGTCGGGAAATAGATAATCCAGTATATAGTAAAAAATTTCGCTATTGAATTCATCCTACAATATTAGCTTTCAAATGGTATTTGGAACCAAGCATACTTTTTCCTAGCCCAAGTTTTCTGCCCTACCACATATATTATTTTGAGTAACCACTTGGGCAAGAAATCCTTGATAGTTTTCTTTTTGTTTCCCTTCCATTGCCATGAATTTGCATAGTTATGCGCGCAGAAACTCTTCCTCGTCTGTCGCACTTCTATTGCATTACGGGAATTAAAGAAATCGCCATCAAATACATACATACTTTTCTCCTCATTTTGATAAATCCCAATGCTATGTATTTGCTTAAAACGATAACCAGCATCAACAAGCACATGATGAAACCTGCAAGGCAATGGTAGAACATCCAAACTTCCATCTTTTTTTACAAAACTCTTACCCTCGTAACTATCAAGCATTCCTTTGATCCACGAACATCCTTTTTCTGCTCCAATCACCGCAGCTTCAAAAGCTCGTATCTGGTCGCTACCTATGAAATATGGTAAATGTAGAAGGTCATCGAAACTCTTATATACAATAACGTCCGAGTCAAGATAAATGCCACCATAATTATAAAGTGCATACAATCGTATATAATCGGCAGCGAAAGCATACTTTTTGGTCTCAAATGCTTGTCTCGTCCATAGTACTAAGTTCAAGTCAAAATGCATCTCTGTCACCTTCATCTTTCCTAAACATGAAATATCTTTCGGTATCTTTCCCCAAAAGAATATTTCATAATCAAGAAGATGTCTAGGAAAAGACTTGAGACACTTCACTATTTCTTCAGGAAAAGCATCTCCAGAAAGCCAGCATAAATGTATTATCTTTGATATCATTAGTCCAAGTTTTTATCAATAAATTTAACGTCATTTATTCTCGATGCTAATAGCGCAAAACAAGACAAGTTATATATCTCTTTGGCTTTGATTCTGTAAATCACGTCGGATTTTGACATTACATACAAATCAAGAAAAGTTTTTAGGTATACATCTGTACTACTTTTCTCACTCACATGACCGATATTATCTGTTTTCAAAGTCTTAACAGGAATATCAGTACAAGAATCTAAAAACAATTTACTATCTGAAAAAACATAAAGCAACTTATCTTTATTTTCAGAAATAATCTCACGTATCCCATTTTTACACTTCAAGATAAGTTTTTTTCGTTCCTCTTCATCCTCAATGAAATTGTCAAAAAAAGTATTTTCAAATTTCTCTAATGCATTTACAAAACGAAGATGTACTGAAATATATGGTTTCTTATCCATGCATAATACATTATAAGCAGCCAGTAACTTATCGCTAGGTTTAAAAAGTTCATTAAACAACTCACTCCATTTGTATCCAGTATCAGCAAACTTCCAAGGAATATCGTTGCCCGCATAACAATAGCATTGATATTGCTTGTTATGACTTAAAGCTTTTATCGGTCTCCAATTACATTCATTAATAATCCTCGTATCAATTAGCGAATACTCCAAATCAGACAATTCCATTCTCCAATCTAATCTATGAGCAAAATAATCAGAAAGATCAAAAGGGTCTTTGTAATAGAACTTAAAATCCAGTCCATCTCTCTTTGCTACATTATACAACGAGACCACGGCCTTCAACCGATCTGCTAAGCCTGGGTGTTTAATGCTTGGCTCAAAAACGAAATAGAGTATATTCCTTTTTTTTGCCCTTCTCAATCTGTATTTTACTAAATACTTACAGTTCGTAAGAAAATATTTTATATCATATTTCAGGTATGTAAGTGAATATCTCGGTGTAGAAAATGCCATATTTGATTCATTTTGTTTCATCTTCTCAATAATTATCTCAGAAATAATAAACCCCAAAATGTTTGCTACCTTCTCATCTTGACGCAGTTATCTCGTATCCACACTCCTGTAACCATGTCATCACCTTTCGCATGCGTATTGTCCAGTCCCCCATAGACAAAGCAGTCTTTCGGTTCTTATCAACAAGAGATTTATATTCCCCAATATGTGTCAAAATATTATTAATTTGTTCATTGGGATGTTCCCTGTCCAATTCAACAACAGGATTATATCCGATTAAGTCTGTCAACTCCCTCGGTGCATGTCCAACCATAACCATTCTTGACAACATATTCTCCCAATAGCGTTGCGTCAACGTCTCTATATCACCAGCAATCTCAGGCTCAGTCATACTTCGTGGCAAGGAAATCGTCACCTTAGCATTACCCATCGCAGCTCTCAATTGCTCATTGTCATAAATGAATTTCCCATCCACCTTCGTGCATACGTAATTCAACCTTTTGTTCCCGTTCTCGTTGACGTTCACGTTACTTCCCCTTCCAAACTCTAAAACATCTATTGTCCGCTCTTTCAATGGCTTTCCCTCATCATACAATGCTGTATCCACGGCTTCCGGACACCACATCACATTCATTTCAGGAAATCTTTTACGTATTTTATCCGCTGTCTGTGAAGATGTGAAGATTGCAGTCCTTACTTTGTGTTTCTTCAGCCATCGGCACATTTTCTCGAAGTAACACGGCCAACAATCCCACACCATTGGTATGATTTCATAGCGTGCGTAGTCTGGGAATGTATCAAACGATAAAGATACAGGCTCTATGAATCTTAGGCGAGCCTCTTTTTTATTCTTCCACAGCACCGGCAACTCCCATCGGAATGCGAAGCCATGAAACAGCCTCGCTGGATAATGTGCGTCAGCAGTCTGTCCTCCACTCTTTACCCACGCTTCGTATGCTGCCGTCTTGAAATTCAAGAACCCAGAATGAATATATGGTGCGACTGCCTTAATTGTTTTCATTTTTGGTACTTTTCACCTAACATAATGTATCTCAACAATCGAGATAACCTAATTGTTTGTACTAAGCCAAAGCATACGAACAAAGCAACGAATGATATTAAAGGCATAAGAAATACGATGCCTACAATAGGGAAAGCCTCAAAACTAACATAATGTGGCAAAATATACTCCAGCAATATAGCTTGTAAGACATATACTCCCAAAGTTGCCCCCCCCAGCCGTGCCAGCCGTTCGAGCGTAGGTTTCGGCTGTAACTTACCTAAAGTCGATTGAAACAAGACTAAACAGGCCAATGCACCTGATAGTCCAAGAGCTAACTTGACAAGATAAATCTCATTCGATAGCATAAAAAGACTGACGGCAAGTAATATAATAAAGATGGTATATAACACATAGCGATATTTCTCAAGGCAGTTTTGTAACCACTGGTTATTACGTAGATATAATCCAAGCAGGAAGCTTGGGAACATCATATCAAGAAAGAAGCGTCCTTGCATCGTACATAGTACCCAAATAATTGCCATTGCCACAACTTTATAACGTCCGCATCGATAACAAAGCCATGATAAAGTGTAACATATAAAACAGCTTTTTAAAAACCAAAAGTTGTCGACTATTCCAAGCCACCCAGTAAAGAGTCCTTTCAATTCCAAATGAAACCTTCCCTCTATCAATCCACTCGTAATGATAAGCCAACACAAAATGCCCCAAGAGATGCAAGGTAGTAGCAATTGTCTGAATTTCTTAGGAAAGAATTCCCGGATTCCCAGTGACATTGAAGAGGAAGCGAAGTAACCAGACAGCATCATAAATAGTGGCATGTGGAACGAGTATATAATCCGAAATATATACGATTGTTCATAATCTGGCTGAAAATGCATGATTGCATGTCCCCATAGCACCAAATAAATGGCAAACAGTTTCAACATGTCTAAATATAATATTCGACTCGTGGGCATACTCGTTTAATTGACTTTTCTAATCACCTTACACGGATTCCCTGCAGCAATGCAATCAGTAGGAATACTCTTTGTCACAACACTACCAGCTCCTATTACCGTACGTGCACCGATGGTCACACCTTTCAGAATTTGACAGTTTGCTCCTATCCATACATCATCTTCAATCACTACTGGTGCTGTTTGAACCATCTGCTCAGCACCGTCCACGTTAGCGTTGACGTTCATCTCCCCTCTTCGTGCCAAATAGTCGAGTTGATGAACGTCAGTGTCGAGAATCATGCGATTTCCACCAATATTCACATGATTGCCAATGGTGAGCCGTCCATTAATCCAGATGCAAGGAGAACTCATACCTACATGGTTTCCTATAGTAATACTCGATTGAGGACCTCCTAAATGGAAACAAGCCCTTATGTTACGGCATATTGGATTAATACAGTCGCCACTGGTCAAATGAAAGTCATCGCCTATCACAAAATTGCCCCTACCACGGCGACAATAGCCAGTAAGATACACTTTGTTATAGGCCATAAATCCCTTCCCGAAGACGATGCCCTTCATGCGGAAGTAGAAGGGATTAAAAAGGCGGTAGAATTTAATTCTGAAATAGTTCATTGCGCGTTCTTGATGGTTTAAAATAAGTCACCCTTGTTGTTCTATCCGACAATACTCCTTAAATTTTGCCATGTCGCATAATAAGTCTGCATGTTCTTGTAGCCATTCAACTGGTTTGTTCCACCATTGCACTTCTTGCAATAGATTGATGGTCTCTTCATCATATCGGTAGCCAATGACCTTGGCAGGTATGCCGCCAACAATGGCGTAGGGAGGCACATCCTTGGTAACGATAGCACGGCTGAGCACAACTGCACCATCACCGACACGCACGCCACCTATGAAACACACATCATTACCTACCCAACAGTCATTGCCAACACGAAATGCTATCTCACGTTGAGGGTCATAGAATCTATATTCTTCCGCAATCTGATTTTTAGCAAAAGTAAAACCAGTTTGCCTCCTTGTAGAAATGAACATGGGAGATGTCGTTACAAAAGGTTCTTTCATCGGATGTGTCTCCACAATCTGTGTGATTCTGTTGCCCAAAGACGAGAAACGACCTATGTCTGCACTGATATGACAGTCATTTCCAATATATGATCCTCTTCCCATCCTTCCATAGAAATCCGTATGGGCATATACGGCATTCATCCCCTCAAACTCGCATCGATGAGACAGGTAAGCAGAATAGGGGAAACGCACCCGATGACGGTTTTTGTGCTTGTGGTACAGGTACAGCAGAAGGTGCTTCAAGTGTTGTTTACAAAACATGATGCTTCTTCAGAAAGTGTAATGACTTATGGAGTAAAAGTAGATCATACCTCCAACGCAAAGAAGGGTAAAGCTCATCAACCTCTTCAGAGTAATGATTGCGCTCCCATAAATAGAACTGGTAGAGGCACATGCGCTCCCAAAACGACTTGCCCCGAAAGTCCAGATGCCCCAGAAAATCTTCCGAGATATGCTTTCGGGCTGATGAAGCAGCGGAAAAGTCAGCGTTCATCTTTAGCACGACCCTGTTGCTGAGAAAAACCTTTGAGAAATGGAACATTCTGAAAAGACATTCTAAATCTTCAAAGCGTCTGATTTGTTCATTAAAAGGACATTTTTCAACTAACTCACGCCTGTACATTGAAGCCCCAGTTCTTGCACAAGACTCCCTGAAGAACCAGGATTTATAAGGGTTTGGAGTAATTGTCGAATGATAAATGAATGGTTTTTCCTCTTGCCCATTTGTGTTTACAACGAACTCACAGCAAAAAAAGTCTATGTCATGATATGATTTAGCAAGTTCCGAAAAATGTTCCAACGCCCCCTCTGCCAATTCATCATCGGCATCAAGAAACACAATCCACTCACCCCGTGCATGCTCTACGCCTGTGTTGCGAGCTTTTGATGGTCCGCCATTCTCTTGAAGTATCAATCGTATACGTGGGTCATGGATATTCTCTACAATATCATAACTACTATCTGTAGAGCCATCATCTACAATTATCAACTCAAAATCTTTGTATGACTGCAACAGCACGCTTTGTATAGAGCTTCTAATGATAGGCTCTTTATTATATAATGGGATGATTATAGAAATCATTTTTTCTTCGTGTATTTGTGAAGCCATCCTAACCACACTGCCATTTTCCCCATCAGCCAACTAGTAACACCACCATCTGAATATATCTTCTCAAAGATAGGCGCTGCAGGTGAAGTCAAAAATTTAAGAGTACGTTCACCAACTATCATCGAAGGAGATGCTATTGCAGACTTTGCATGCTGTATTATATTTCCTATTTCCTCAGTGATATCACCCTTCTCTTTGATTTCTTTATAGATTTTTTTATCAAAGAACGGACAGAAACTTTGGTCTTCCGGAAAGAAAGAATGCAAGAAATGTAGTATTTTAGCTTCACAAAAATAATGCATGCTCATATATGGCTGGGCATTAAAATAGCCTGGTAGTTCTGTAATCAGCAAATTTGTATCAATTTCTGCTTTTAATAATGGTGGCATATCTCTAACGACATTCTTAATTGTTGCAGCATAGCGCCAATTTTCATGCCACACACGAAAGAATTCATGTGTCTTTGCATTATCTGCAACATATAAAACACCACCGTTTATCCAGTGTGGATGTTGAGAAGCATCTATTCCAAATACATCTTGAACAAACCGCAAAATTGATTGACGAAAAGGGTTGACATGGAAATCGATATTGGCATCACAGACTCCAGCTATGTCACAATTAAGCTCATCAATTTCATTCAAAGGAGCACAGATTACGGTATCTGTATCAATATATAAAAAAGGACCTTTCATATATTCCCTTAATGTAGTCTTTATATGGCGAGATTTGCGTCCCTCAAACTTTCTTGCGTAAGAATCTAGCTTTGGAACAATTACAATTTCAGTAAGCATGGAAACAATCTTCTCATACTTCTTCAGTATCCTTGATGTTTCTTCATCGCAACAAACCCGAACTTCACGGTCTGGTTCATATAAACGAAGCGAATATAAAGACACCCATAGTTCCTGTAGATACAAATCATTTGGAGTGGATACCAAAGCATATACTATTTGCGTTTTCGACATATTGAAACTAATTCAACTGTTAATAATACTAATCAAAACATGCTAATTAAAGAAAACAGGGTCAGAAACCTTTGGACGTTTTACCGTTTCAATTAAGTTCACTTTTATATTATTCCCAATTCTTTTGCTGCTCCAATAACCTTATCTTTTGGTATATAATAAGAGCAATGAGTCATATTTTTAGAACTTTTATCATCTCTGCCTGTAACATATATAGCTTTTATACCAAAATGCTGCAACCAGATACATTTATACATGTCAAATATTCTCTGATAGTTAGAAAATACTAACACTTTCGTTCCTGGCTTGCAAAAAATCATATTAGTAAAAGCACTTCCTGAAGGCCCTACAATAATCTCTGCTGATTTAAACATCGTAATTTTCTCTTCTAATGTATATTTATGAGGTTCTACAAGAACAAAGCCTTGTCTTTCAAAAAAAGATTCGATTTCTTCATAATTAACAATTCCTTTCCCAAATCCCCCTCTTCTAATAAGAAATAGTTTGGAATATTTTACATCTTCCTTTATATTTTGTGAACGAGGAATAACCAAATTATTTTTAATATAGTCACAAACTGCTTTAGGAATTGCCATATCTCCAGGAACAACACTTGTTTCATGATCAGTAAAACGCGTGGGTCTTTCAATATAATATAATGTATTTACTTTAACTGCTTCACCGTTATGAACTATCATCACGTCAACATCATATGAACTCAATGCCTCATAAATAATTTGCCTCACTTGCAAATCTTTATACTCAGGAACAAGTACCTTGATTTTTCTATTCGCATTCTCAATTGCGTTCTTCAGCACAGCAAGTTTAGGATAATATTCTGCGATATTATGTGCCCAAATGTCTGCAAAAACACCAATCATGGAAAACGCGCAATCAACTTCTTTAATCTCAGTTGGCAAGTAATAGCTTAAAGTATCTTCTTCTACCCTGATACACCCTTCATCTTGAGTGATATTTTTTGAATAGTTATAATAAAAATATTTAGCCCAAATCGCCTTATTATCTGAGGTAATAATAACGTCACTGTTGTTACGAATCATCACATTGGAGAATTTCCAAAGAGCAACTTCAGGATATTCTATTTCAATTCCACCATTTGATATAAAACCAAATGTACGAGGAAACACAAAGTATTCTTTTGTATAAGGCTTGAAAATTGATATTTTCTCACCTATTTTATCTGGAGAACAGATTTTTGCCTGTCGGATTAAACCCTTTTTTATTCCTTTATCAAATCTGGAATCTTCTCGTTTTCTTTTAATTGTATAAAAAATATTTTCTAAATATGTTAATAATTTCATAATAAAAAACATATTGTTTATGTTCGTAATTATTTCTTAAACGTATCATTCTTCATATCGTCTAGTCAAAAAACAATTTGACAGGTCACATTCGACTTTTCTTAATACACAAGAAATACTACTTTCTTGAAATAGACATTATTTCTTCTATTTCAGTTGGTTCTAAAAGCGGTTTCATATCTTCCAAAGAACGTGAAGCCATCTGTCCATCTGGCGTTTTAAAACTAGCCTGCCGAGGAACAATGGGCTGGTCAGGGTCCACCCAAACATTAACTAACACTGGTCCATCATATGCCAAGGCCTCTGAAATTGTAGATTTCATACTAACATAACTACGAATCTCATATGTTTTTATATCATAAGCCTCAGCCACCTTCTTGATATTTCCTACAGTCAGTCCATTATCAGGTGCACAACCCACATAGTGTTTATCAAAAACATTAGTTTGAGTGTTCCTTACCGTTGAATAGCCTTGGTTATCCAGAATAAATATTTTGATCGGAAGTTTATCACGCCTAATCACCTCCAACTCTTGGATGTTCATTACAAAACCGCCATCACCGTTTACACATACAACTTTCTTCCCTGTAGCGTACGCACCTCCTATTGCAGCGGGGAGTCCGTTACCCATCGAAGAAAGACCTTTAGTTACAAACACTCTTTGCCCTTTCTTCACCTTAAACGCCTGAATAGCGGCATCAACACAAGTTCCGGCCCGACCACCAACATATACATCTTTTGCTGTCATTTGCTCTGAAATAGCATCCATCAGATAATAAGAATTAATATATGTTGAATTATTGAGCCACTCGGGGTTCAATGAAGTGTACTTCTTGTTCCAATCTTTGCAGATTTTAATCCAACCTGCATAATCATTGCAATGCAGTTTATCGTTATTCGACAGCTTATTTATAAACGAACCAGCATCACATCTTATTTTCAAATAAGGGTGTAACGTAGGTTTATCCAATTCAGCTTGATCAATATCTACCATCACGTGCTTTGCATTTTTGGCATAGCCCGCAAAATTAAAACCTGTTTGTAGAAGTGCAAGGCGGGTACCAATGGTTATCAAAACATCTGAATTCTGTAACACAAAGTTCGCTGCACGCTGACCTACTGCACCTGGACGCCCCATATACAATGGATGATCATTCTCCATTATATCCATACCATTCCAATGACATAGGATTGGAATATTAAGCCTTTCTGCAAGTTTGCGGAATGATTCTCTGGCGTTAGCAATAGTCACACCAGCGCCCACATAAAAGACTGGACGCTTTGCCTCATTTAATAGACTAACAACTTGCTCAATTTCAGCATTGGTGCACTCATATTGATTATTTATAGGTGTGAATCCTTCAAGTTCTTCCGGTTCTACTCTGCACGCCTGAACGTCAACTGGGATATCCAAGAGAACAGGTCCAGGTCTCCCTTCACGGGCGGTATATACAGCTTTCTCTAATTCATACCTTATTCTTAGAGGGTCATTAACTTGCACGCAGTATTTTGTAATGGGTTTAGCCATATCTACTATACGAACCTCTTGGACACCCAACTGGCGAAGATTAGGGTCCTGCGCAATATCAGCTCTTTTTACTTGACCGGTAATAACTAATAAAGGCGTAGATTCTATCCACGCACAAGCTACACCAGTCAAAGTATTTGTAGCGGCAGGTCCGCATGTCGTACATGCCACACCAAGTTTATTAGTAATACGTGCGTATGATTCTGCTGCAAACGTACAAGCCTGCTCATGGAGCATCCATACTGGTTTAATTGTTTTAGAATACCCAATAGAATCATTGATATGCATTGCCATACCACCGGGGAGCATAAAAACATGTCCCACGCCCAAATTCTCGAGAAAACTAACTATATAATCAGAAACTTTCATTTTTACCTATTTGCTATCTATCTCTTATTTCCACCTGTTATCTATTTCTGCTATATCTATTTTGTCTTTAATGTTTTTTATATAATTAAAAACGTCTTTTACAGAATCTCTCATTGAAGTAAATTCAGGGCTCATCTCAGATTTTAACCTTTTGTTTGATGCAGTATATTCTAAATTGAACCCCTCTTTAGAAAATGTGACACCCTCTTGACTATTAGAAAGATTCTGTATAATGGAAGCTATATCTGATAAATAATATGGTTCATCTGACACTAAATTATAGTCATGATACGCAAGATTTGCTGTCATAGCCGCCTTCAGTATAGGTAACACATCACTAATATCAATGAAACTGAACAAACAATCTTGACGGAGTGTTAGAGGTATACCAAATACAGCCTTCGCGCAGAGGTTTGATATTACATTCTTGTTTGGCCTTTCATACTTATTAATTGTCCCAAACAATCTAAAATTATATATATTATCGCTCTTTCGGGCATTTTCATTCATTATGTATTTCCCAAGACCATACTTATTTTTGGGAATACTCCGCCCAAAATCATCTTCATCAACTCTAACAATCGGTTTACTTTTATCATACTCCGCTCCACTGCCAAAATAGATCATCTTCTTATAATGGTGACTCTGTGAAGCCAAGGAATAATACATTCTAAGATTACTCTCTAACTCCTCATCAACAAGATGCGAGCTATCAGCAGAATGAGGCCTGAATGTGGCACAATGAATCACATAATCTATTTGGTTGCCACTAAAGAACTGAGAAACGACATCATCGTTAGTCAAATCTAATTCTTTACTACTTGGAGTTATCAAATTATAGTCTGACTTGAAGAACTCCTTGATAAGCCTGCCGGTAACTCCATTTGGTCCTGCACCCGTTATAAGAATTGTCTCCATCCTTAATTATGAAATGAATTTGTTTATTTCGTCAACACAAATCTCATATACATCCTCAGACTTGTAACGCTTGTACCAGTCAGAAGTCAAGATGGCTGTCTGTGTGGCATCCAACCTAGGTTTCCAACCCAAACGAGTCTTTGCCTTATTAATGTCCAGCATCAACAGATTGGCTTCGTGCAAAGCATTGGGGTCTGAAACATCTTTCAGTTCACCCTTACCAAAGCTCTGAACCAGCTTGGTTGCAACTTCCCATACGGTAGAAACAGAATCTGCTTCTGGCCCAAAGTTCCAACCTTCGCAATACTCTGTTGGATTCTCCCACATCTTCTGAGCGAGCAGCATATATCCGTTCAAGGGTTCCAAGACATGTTCCCATGGGCGTACTGCCTTCGGACTACGGATATCAATGGGCTTGCCTGCCTCCAAAGCACGGATGCAATCAGGAATGATACGGTCTTTGGCCCAATCGCCACCACCAATCACATTACCTGCACGTACGCTGGCAAGGCTAACATGGTGTTTCTTGCCATAATCCTCGGTATTGAAGAAACTCCTTCGCCAGCTCTGGATGGCAATCTCGCAAGCGCCTTTGCTGGAGCTATAAGGATCATAACCTCCAAAGGGATCATCTTCCTTATATCCTCTCATCTGTTCCTTATTATCGTAGCACTTGTCGGTGGTAATCATCACGCCTACCTTGACACTTTCCGTAGCACGTATGGCTTCCATGATGTTGATGGTACCCATTACGTTGGTCTGGTAAGTCTCAACGGGAATCTCGTAACTGAGTCGCACCAATGGTTGTGCAGCAAGGTGAAATACTATCTCAGGCTGGTACTGAGCGAAGATTTCCTTCATCCTCTCTCCATCACGAATGTCTGCACGGATATCTGCCTTGATTTTTTTTCCAATACCAGAGAGAACGAAGTTATCCTTCTCGCTATAAGGTTCCAAGCCAACACCTACCACCTCTGCACCTAACTCATGAAGCCAGATACTGAGCCAAGAGCCCTTAAAACCAGTGTGACCGGTTACAAGGACTTTCTTGCCTTTATAAAAGTTGCTGAATATATCTATCATTTGTGATTATGACTGTTTCGGAACTACCCTTTCCCACTTCTTCCAAGGAGCCTTACCTTCTTGCAGGAGTTTCTCTAGCATCTGCTTCTCACGGTTATTATCCATGCACTGCCAAAAACCTTCGTGGATGTAGGACATCAATTCTCCTTCTGAGGCCAATGTTTCTAACGGTTTACGCTCAAAAACACAGTCATCCCCGTTAAGAAAGTCAAAAATCGCAGGTTCAAGAACCATATAACCCGCATTAATAGGAGCACCATCGGCTAAGTTTTTCTCACGGAAAGACTTTACGGCATTATCACCACCAATATCCAATATTCCTTTCTCCTGCTTCATTTTTACGGCTGTCAACGTTGCCAACTTTCCATGGCTTTTGTGGAATTCAAGAAGCTTGTTAATATCAACATCACAAACGCCATCGCCGTAGGTCATCATAAAGGTCTCGTTACCCACATACTCCTTTACTCTCTTAATACGCCCTCCGGTCATAGTATTGTAACCAGTATCCACCACTGTTACCTTCCATGGTTCCAGATGGCTGCGATGTACTGTCATCTCGTTTTTCCCTTCACGGAAGTCGAAAGAAATGTCGCTATTGTGAATAAAGTAGTTGGCAAACCACTCCTTGATATACTCCTGACGATAACCTGCACAAATAATAAACTCATTGTGGCCATAATAGGAATATTCCTTCATGATGTGCCATAAGATAGGCATACCGCCTATCTCTATCATGGGTTTAGGCTTAAAAATGGATTCCTCACTTATACGGGAACCAAAGCCACCTGCAAGAAGTACTGTTTTCATTACAATTATATTAGTAAATTGGCTATTTATTATTTTCAGAATTGTTACTGTATTTATACAATATTATTCCTTCATTTTATGAAAATAAGGAACTATATTTATATAAGTTTTCAACAAAGATCTACTTATACGGAATAGAAATAAGTCCATCTTTTCCCACATGGAAAATAAAGTCAAATCATGATAATCGAATGCAGACATCATATTATCAACTATTTGTTCTTGTTCTGCAGACAGACTAATTCTCTTATGTCCTAACATGTGAATAAAATTACGTACCATACCATATGCTTTGAATGCACACAATGGTACAATTTCCTTTAGTCTAGTATCTGTTTTTGAGAACAAATACCTTTCATGAAAGGCTTTTGCATTATCCAGTTCTCGAGCTATATTCTTACTAATATCTTCATGCTTTTTATTGCAAATGCCATTGGGATTTTGGAAATAGTTGTATCCAATATATGATATCGTCGCCACACGTGATGATTTGTAAATCAATTTATATATAGTAGGAGTATCCTCGAACACCCGTCCGACTGGATAACAAATGTCATTATATAGTTCCCGTCTATATATCTTGTCCCAACTATAGCTTAGAATTATCTCGTCCCTTAGAATTTCCTTTGTCGCTGTAATGCCGTCCATCAATCTGTTTTCATTAAAACCAATAGTTTTAACAATTGTTTCATCACTCTTAACATACTGACATCTGCAAATAACAATATCGGCTTTATTCATTATGGCCGTATCTAACATCTTCTCATACATAAGGGGCTCTATCCAATCATCGCAATCTACGAAACCGATAAATTCACCTTTTGATGCTTTGAGACCTAAATTCAGTGCTGTTGATATCCCCCCATTTTCTTTATGAAAGACCCTTATTCTAGGATCCACAGCTTGATATGTATCGCAGATTTCCTTACTCTCATCACTAGATCCGTCGTTGACCAATATCAATTCAAAGTCTTTAAATGTCTGGGACAGAATAGAGTCTATACATTTTCGAAGGTATCTCTCGGCATTAAATACTGCTACTATTATACTTAACTTTGGCATATTTTACATTTCGTGTTACATTTTATCTGTTTATCTGTCAATCCATTTTTCTTTCCAGCAAGCAGTGGAATACTTCTGTGATATACGGCCTACTCGTAAACTGTCAGTTTTAACGTCTAGGCTTTAAAAGCACCAATGACTATAGATGCTTCCAAAGAAGGATGAGGAGCGGCGTTTATTAGCATCGGACAGCGTACTGCGACAAATCATATGGTCAAGACCGAAATGATTCATACGGGTTGCATTCGCTTCAAAACCAAGACAGACCTCGCGCAGGGAACGCAGATTACACAGCACTGCATACAGCATCACAACAAGATGAGAGTACCCGTCGAGGTGCTT
>Ga0256407_10007166_pt1 | contig 16925 bp, 17 predicted proteins | sample RumenRJG_04DNA_FD_193489 | JGI IMG/M metagenome (GOLD analysis project Ga0256407, IMG submission 193489) | Bovine rumen microbial communities from Lethbridge, Alberta, Canada - RJG_04 | ecosystem: Host-associated > Mammals > Digestive system > Stomach > Rumen | place: Canada: Alberta...
GCCATCTGCCTCGAAACGCAGAAATACCCCGACACGCCTAACAAGCCTGAGTGGCCCAGCGCTCTGCTTAAGCCCGGACAGCGCTACACGTCGCATTGCATCTATAAGTTTGGCGTCGTAAAAGAATAATCCCCTACATCTACCACTGGCAAACAACCCTCAAAATGGGTTTCACCGCCAGGGAAAAGCAACAAATAGGTAAGTAGTTTTTCCATGCATTTCTGACAAAAAAGCGTCAAGAAAAGGCTTTATTTGAAGAAAATGAGGTGTTTTTTGAAAAAAGTTGGAAAAAAATTTGGTGCATTCAGAAAAACTACTTACCTTTGCACCCGCTTAAGAAAGGAAGCACAACCGAAATGGTGCCTTAGCTCAGTTGGTAGAGCAACGGACTGAAAATCCGTGTGTCCCCGGTTCGATTCCTGGAGGTACCACTCCTCCTTTCATTATGAACCGCCGAAAGTGTAAAAGCTGGAGGCGGTTTTTTATTGTTTATCAGCAAGTTACGAATTTTGTGCGTTTTTGTGTGTACGTGAGTGGTTTGCCACTTGCACAACACTTGCACAACATCGCCGTTTATTGCTCGTTTTACGGCTCTTTTATCGCTTTCAGTATTGCATAGTATTGCAGCGTTCCTATGTCGGTGTTGGTTGCTATGCCCATTTAGGGCAAAAGGTGCTGGCGTGCTTCCCAGCAAGCCAACACCGACACACCATAACAAACATTGTGATTACTCTGCTTCAGACAATGTGAAGTGTTCTGCAAGTGCTTCACGCAAGCGCACGAACACTTTACACACGTTAGCAAGGTCTGCAACGGTCTCGCGTCCTTTCGTACTGCGCAACTGTTCAACAGCTGTGGAGTTGGTCAGCAGCTCAATAGCATTTTCAATTACTTTAGCTGCTGCAAGGCCATCGTTCAGCAACTCAGTATCATTCACAATGCCACGGAGAACTTCGTTATAAGCGGCTTCGTTATACTCAGGATTGCTTCTTAATGCTGTAAGCTCGTAGTTCATCAGCATAATACGGTCGGCCAACAAATTCAAATCGTCAACACTCTCCTGCAACTTGTTTTGCTGCATGTCCTTAACGCTTGTAGTCTGAAAGTCCATGATTGCGTTGAGCAATACTTGTTCGGGCTTTACGCTGTCGAGCGTGTCCTGCACGCGCTCCAGCAACTTTGATACTAAACTCATTTTTTCCATTGTGATTAAAATTTAATTGTGAAACTTATATAAAACTGAAATGTCGTTCTTATCTGTCTGCGCAAGGCAGGCGTTGCCCACCCTGCGCGTTTTTACATTATGCTGCTTTCAAATACTTCTTAATCTCGTAAAGTACAGTACTTAGCGACTTGTCACGCTGTCCGTAGTACTCGCTTTCCATCTGTATGCCAACAGCTGCACAAAGGCTGGCTTGCTTCTTCGTCAGCATTTCACTTGCAACGCTGTTCATTGTCTCGTAGCTCATGCCGCCGTACTTCATTACGATTTCCCAAAGTTGCTCATGCTGCTTGCGCTCCTTTTCCTGCTGCCGGGCAAGTTGCTTGGCTGCACTAACGCGCTGTGCGTTCATCTTTACCCATAACCTGCAAAACTCGTCCTTGTCAACATCGCTGGCCATGTAAACCTGCTCGATTGCGCTGTATTCCTCTGCGCTAACCTGCATCCCAACTCTCTGTGTAAATTCTTGTTTTGTCATAATCGAAACGCTGTTTGTTATGTAATACTTTATTTTTATGATGCAAAAGTAGTGAAATAAATTATAATAACCAAACAAATACACTATTTTAACACCATTTAATATAATGTAATGCTTTATTTTATATAAAAATAATAACTTTGCAGCAAAATTAAGCGAAATAAAGCGAAACTAAGAATAATAAGAATAATTTAAGCTTAAAATATGGAATACAGAATTAAAGAGATTGCACAAACAAAAGGTGTGTCACTTAAGCAGCTGGCAGAACAATGCGGACTGTCAACACCATCATTATACAACATTGCTAACGGCAAACTTGCGCCCAAAGTGTCAACACTTGAAAACATAGCCAACAATTTAGGCGTAGCCATCACTGACTTGTTTAAGCTGCCCAAAAACAGCAATCCGTATTCACACAAAGACGGTCGCTTCATTATAACCTGCCCTTGTTGTGGGCAAATGATAGGTGTCAATATCGACTTTTCCACATTTTACAACTGCCAAAGCACGCATAGAGGTGAAATAATCGCTACCCGTGAACAGTAAAAAACCCATTACACAGTTCTTATGTCTGCGCAATGGGCCAACTAACAACTATGGAAACTGAACGATTAGAGCTGGTCGAGTTTTCTATCCATTGACTCCAACGTTTTTGCCATTTCCGGCAAGACCTTTGTTGACACGTCAATATTCTTTAGGTGGAACAACATTTCAACACCTGTTTCGCGGATTTCATCTACATTCATCCCGATTTGGAGTATGCCGGCTCGATTCAATGACACTTCTTGCGCCAATCCTTGCAAAGCCGTTGTCTGCGCGATGGATTGAACGAGTATGCTTTCACCCGTTATCTGCAATGCTGTGAAGCGTCCGTTAAGCTCCTGCCCGGTGTCCTCGCCAAGCTGCTGCCATGCGCCCGACGAGCCTTGCTGCTCATACGCTTCACTGCCTGCAATGTCGAAGCCACGAGCCTTAAACTGCTCGTCGATGTATGTAAGCAAATCCTGTATGACAGGCATTTGCCTTTCCGCATTATTAAGAAGCTGGTCTGTAGCAACCATTATTTGGGAAGTCAAGTCTTTTTCATTAACAAGCCCCATAGAATACGCTTCGTAGAGGTTGGCAAGCTTGTCTTGGAAACCATCAAACACCTTTGTCAGCAGTGCTTGCTTAATCATTTCCTTTGCAATGTCGGCAAACGTGTCAGACGCATACTTTTTGAAGCTATCCATTACGTCCTTGCCGTCTTTGAGCCAATCCCAAAGCGCATCGGTCATGTTGTCCGTAAGCGGGGCGTACATTTCGGATATGTATTCCTCCAGCTGCTCACGAAACTTGTCATATTCCTGCTTAAGCTTGATAAGTTCCTCCAGCGTAGCCTTTGTTTCGCCAACGAGCTTGTCACCGTACTTGTCGATAACAGTCTGTGCAAGCTGTACGTCAATCATGCCGTTATTAAACAAGTCCTTGCCAAAGTTATCTTTGACCCATTTAACCAAATCTTCCGTCTCTTGTGAATGGCCACCTATGCCCGTGCCAAGGAAACCGCTGCTTGCTTCCCGTGTTTCAATACGCAGGTTTTTGATTGCTGCTGTCGTGCCTTCGTCATAGTTGAGCGTGTCAAGCAATGCGCCAACGCCCTTTCCGATTAAGCCTTCTGCACCACCGAACAAGCCCGTTATGCCCCAATCCATAATCTGCCCGAGCAAGCTGTCCTTGTCGAGGATGCCCATTTTGTCGAGCGCACCCGTAATGAGCTTTCCCGGTATGCTCACAATGTCGGAAACAAGGTTGCCCAGCCACGCAAGCGCACTTGTGAGCCAGCCGCCACCATCTTCGTTTTGGTAGATGGCCTGTGCTTCGTACATCTTTGCCATATAGCTTTCCAAGGCCATGTTGCTGTACTCGTACATGTCCTTCAAGCTTGCAAGTCCTGTCGTGGCAAACCAACGCTTTTCCGCGTTTGTTGCTTCAATGACAGCGAGCTTGTAGTCATTGACTGCATCACGCAGCTGGTTAATCTCTTTGAACTTTTCCGCATACGCCTCATACTGCGAGTGCGCATCCTTGAACATGCTGCTTATCTGTTGGAAAAGCTGAATGGCAGCACTGATGATTGTAAGGATAACGCTTGCCTTTTCCAGCGTAGAAAGTGCAGCAACGCCCGTTGCAGTGACAGCCTTAATGCCGTCAATCGTCTGCGTCATAAACGTCATAACGTTGGCTGCAATACCCAATATCTGCCCTTCCGTGCCGCCTATCGCGTTGCCGACGTTGGCTATTGCATCCGCAAGCTCGTTGACCTTTTCAAGCGTCGATTTAAGGGCTTTCTTGTACTTGTTCTTTGCCTTTTCGACATCATCCGTTGCCTGGCGTTCCTTTTTCTCCGCATCCGCGAGTATCTTTTCAGCTTCAGCAAGCTTGTGAGCGTCACCTGCCTGCTTTGCAAGCTTGACGTTCTGACGAGCACGCACGACGTTGGCAGAAGCAATGGAAAGCTTTTGCTCTGCTTCCGTAAGCTCCTGTGCGGACGTAGTGAGTGCAACAAACGGGTTGCGGTTGTTAAGCTCGTCGTACATCTGCTGCAAGGTGCTGGTGTACTCACGCAGCTTTTCGGGGTCAAGCGACGTAGCAGCTGCCTGTTTCGCTTCTTCAAACTGCTTGATAAGGAAATCCAGCGTCTGTGTTGATGTGTTGCCCAAGTCCTCAAAAGCACGCACATAGTCGGGCGTTTCCTTAAGCTGCTGCAAGGAAAGGTTGGCTTGCTGCTCATTGTGCGTCTGCGCTGCTTGCGCACGGCTACGGGTGAGTGCTGCCACTCTGTCCGTGTCGCCACGCTCCTTTGCTTCGGCAATGGCTTCGTCAATACGCTTTAAGGCATCTGCATAGTCCTTGTCTATTTGCAGCTTCTTGTCGGTGTAGGACTGATATTGCTGTATCAGTGCATCTTCATTAGCCTGTTCCATCAATACACGCTGCTTGTTAAGCGCATTTGTGTCTGCAAGTGCCTTTGCATCTATGGCGGCAATGATGTTTTGCGTTTGACGTTCTAATTGCGTCCTACGCTGCTGGTAGCCGCTTTCGTCAAGTCCACTGTTACCGCCTTTGTAGCTTGCTTCAAGGTTAGAAATAGCCTCATCGCCGGCTTTACGTGCTGCGCGTCTGTCAATCTCTGCTTGTGCTTCAATGCGTTCACGTTGCAGTTGCTCCCAGCGTTTTGTTCCCTCACGCTCAATTTCAAGTTCGCGCTCTATACGCTCTTTAGTAAGTGCCAGCAGTTCATCGTTTAATTCCACTGCTGACTTGTATTGTTGCGTTTGCTTTGATGGTGCTGGTGTTCCTGTTGTTGTAGTTCCACTATTTGGCTTGTACGTTGAAACTCCCAAACTCTCTACAATGCGCTGCGCTTCTTCATTCAATTTGTCACGTTGCTCACGCAAGCCTTGCACATCCTTTTCCGCTTGGTCAAGTGCGCGTTTGTTAAGCTCGTCAACACCTTTTTGCGAGAGGTAGAAATCATCGGAAAAGAAGCCGCCTACCATGTTGGCGTACTGTGTATCGCCTATATGGTTTTTGAAGTTGGCATAAGCGGGGAAAAGCTCTTTGAACTTACTTTCACTTAACTTGTCACCAACCTTGTATGTCTGTCCGTTGAGTGCATCGTTGTACGTTGCAGTGATTTTGGCAGCGTATGCAGCAGCACGCGCACGCAGGTCAAAAGCTTTTATTATTGCGTCCGTATTTCCTGCGAACACACGTTCCGTTTCCTCTATGCCCTTAAGTTCAAAGCCCAGGTCGTGGAACTTGTCTGTGTTGTCCTTAATCCACTGCGTCTTTTCCTTTGCAGACTTTAATTGAGTGTAGGCATGTTGTAGTTCACGGTACTTGTCAATAGTAGTAGCAAGCTTATTATGATACGTGTCATAGAACTGCTTTTCACGCTCCTGCACACGCTGCAATTCTTCTTCCTCCTGCTTTGCTTTTCGCGTGCCAATAGCAAAGGCTGTAAGTGCGCCAACGACTGTGACAATGGCAGTAGCAAGTAATACGTAAGGATTGGCTTTAGCAATAGCGTTGAAAATGCCCTGTGCAACAGTTGCAGCCTTTGTTGCGACAATATTACGGCCTTTTGCAGCGGTTTCAACGTCGATAGCTTTTGCAGCCGCCCATGTTTGAAGCGTGTTGATACCACGCATGAGTGCGCTTTGACTTTGTAGGGCCGTCTGTGCCTGTGTCAGAAAGTTTGTTGCAGCTAATGAGCCTTGTATGACAGTCTGTGCGCGTGCCAAGTCCTGCTCGCTCATTCCAAATGCTGCTGCCGCGCCCTGTGCAGCACCAAATCCACTAATAAGCAGATTTAAGCCCTCAGTAATTCCAGCAAATGCCGCCGTGTCGTTAGCATCGTGCTTGATAGCTTCGTTTACATCATCCATCGCATCGCGCAAAGTTGCAGCTTTGCCTTGCAGTTCATCCAGTTTTGCCTTTAGTTCCTGCCCCTCTGCACTTGCACGTTCCTCGTTGCTCATTTCCCTATAAGCAAGTGTTAGACGTACAATTTCGTTTCGCCATTCCATAAGCTGCTGCCGTGGGCTGCTTGTGCCGCTGTTTGATGTTTCGGGCAATGGCGTTTCACTTAACTGTCGTATTGTTTCCATAAACGTCTTTATGGAAGTGACAGCCTCTTGCACACGCTGTTCTGCACGCTGTATCTCATTCTTTGCCCATGCTTCGGTTTCCGTATCACCGTCGGAAATTGCCTTTGTAAGTCGTTGTTTAGTCTTTTCTATATAGTCCAAATGCGACTTTACAAAATTCACGTTCTTTGAAACGCTGTCACCCAGCTGCTTTGCACTGCCTCCGACTTTGCTGCCCATATCCTGCGCCTTTGCTGCAATGGCTTCAAGTCCAGCAACGAGTTCTGCATTAGCTGCTGCCGCTGCTTGGGTGGCTTGGGTGTGTGCTTGGGTGGCTTCCGTCGCCTGTTCCGTAGCTGTTGCTTGCTGCTCTACTGCATCAATGACAGCTTGCCCGGCATCACCTGCTTCATGCAATGAAGACACGAAGCCGTCATAAATGCCTTTCAGTTGTGTTGCTGCATTGGCTGCTGCTGTTTGTGCTGCTTCCAAATCCTGAATCTGTTGCGTGTGAAGCTGCAAAGACTGTCGATTTGTCTGTAGCTGTCCCTCTACACTTTCAATGGCTTTGTTCAGCTTATCAAACTGCTTACTGCCAATGACTGTGCTATCACGTTCATTCTTTAGGCTTGCCAGCTCCTTTCCGAGTGTAGCGTAAGACTTGTTAAGAGCTTCAACTTCTTTCTTTGCTTTCGCAAGTTTTTCGGGCGTGCCACTAACGGCTGCATCCGTTTCTTTCATCGCCTGCCGCAAAACGTTCATTGTGGCTGTCAGCCTTGCGGACAAGTCCTTGTCTGCACTGCTGCCTATTTTGTCAAGTTCTCGCTGTAACTTCGCACTGGTTTCCTTAGTCACAGCTCCGACACGTTGCAGGTCGCCCACAACGTCGGTTATTGACTTGCGTATATCGTCAATGTCAACGATTGCTGATAGTCCTAATACGTCTGTCTGTCCCATAGTTGTTTTGTTTTTTTGTTTCGTTTTTGTTCCGTTTGTCCGCACATATACTCACATGTTCATTCTCCTGCTTCTAACACACACAATTTCGGTGTGTTGTGCAAATGTTGTGCAAGTGTAACCACACACACAAACACACACACGAGGGCAAATGTTCGTAACATGCTGAAACAGAACTTAATTCCATCTTCTTCTGTTGCTTTTTTTATCAAAGGGGAGTGGTCTTATAAAGACTTGTCACCCTTGCTGTAAATAACTTCCCACACTTCTAAATCACAATCATTAAGAGTGCGCACGCTGCCGCTGCAAGTATGAGCCAAAACAAACACCCACAGCCCATTTCAAGCCGCTTGCGCCTTGTTTTGTCTGCTTGTATGGCACCATCGCCCTTAGTACCTACAATAAGCACATTTACTTTGTGCTTTTTGCCGTTCTCGTCGGTCTTTTCGTAAGTCCGACATTTTGCCTGCAAGCGGCTTTCCGTCCTGCACGCTTGTTTATTCTGTGTTTCCATCTTTCTTTGTTATTTAGTCCGCAAATATGTCTGCAATCAGTTCTTTTAGTCTGTCCTGTAGGTAGAAGTTCGTCAAGTATAGGACATTGTAGCCCTTGTCCTCAACAGCTCTTGCATACTCCATTGGCGCAACTATTATCAAGCAATAACCCTTAGTTGAGGTTATGCCCTTTTCTGATGCAAACGCGCTGATTCTGTCATTGACAAAATCACTCGTCACTTGCCTTTCCCCTTTTTTCACTTTATTCTGCCCTATGTGCATTGAAATCGGCTGACCGTCTTTGTACAATGCAAAGGAAATAGTGTTCTTAAGGTTGGCAGTATGGTCTTTATAACCTTTATGCTCCTTACTGTATGTCACAGCTTCCTCGGCAATGGCCAACAGTTCCATTTCGAGCCTATCTTCCAAGTCACGCTTCTTTTGAAGCAACTTTTCTTGAAGTGCTTGAAGCCCTTTTAGTTCCAACTCAATTTTTGCCATAGCTTTACTTAAAAATGCTGGTACTCACCTTTCAGCTTTCCCAGCCTCACACAATGGAAATATTACTTGTAGTACTTGTGGTAGAACTTTTCAAGTAAATCAATCGCCGTCAAGCAAGTCTGAAACACTGCCCTCCTGCTGGTGGTAGTAAATATCAGGGTTGTTTTCCCGTCCGTTTACTTCTTGGAACATACCTATCATATCCTTGCTTTCTTTGAGCTGCTGTAGAACGTCAGGCATCTTTGGCTCCGGGCGTGGTTTTATATCAATGCCCGCAACGTCCAAAAAGCGTTTAGTGGCTTCAAGTTCTTTATTTAACTTCTGTTCCTCGATGCGTTCACGTTTAGCAACACGAGGGTCTTTAGGTTCTTCGGGTGCCGGCTGAGTCTGCTTGTAAACTGCACTAAGCATTTTAAGCACATCGACTTCCTGTTGTTCTGCCGATTGTTCTTCCTGCTGTTCTGCCGATTGTTCTTCCTGCTGTTCTGCCGACTGTTCTTCCTGCTGTTCGTATGGGTCAACGCCCATAGCCCGCATAAAGCTTACAGTAGCTTCTTGTTCTATTTGCTCCTGTGGATTAAGCTGTTCCTCTGTTTCCTGCTCCAGCTCAACTTCCTGCTCCAGCTCAACTTCCTGCTCCGTGTTATCAATTATTTCTGCCATTGTAAGTCCTCCTTATTTTAAGTTTACAATCTGTTCGTAGTCAACACCTTCTTCAAAGCCTATTTCGCCAAAGTGGAATGCGACAAAGAAATCAGTACTAAGCTTTTTCTTTGCGAAGCTGTCAGGTATCATGTCATAGAGTTTCTTCATTTCTTCGTACACCTTTACGTGCTGGCTGTAAAGGTCAACAGCAGCTTGCGACTTGAAACGTACTGTCGTAAATTCATCCATGCGTTCCTTGTAGCCGCTGACATATTGCAGTTGGCCGTCTTTGAACTCCAAGACTTGAAACAGCAGTCTTAGCACATCATTACTATTTGTCGTTTTCTCAAAGATGATTTTGCGTATTGGCAGCTGATAACCCAAAGCCTTCGCTTTTACAGTATTCAGCTTATCCATTGCGCTTTCCATAATGAACTCGTTAAGCCCAGCTGTGCGCTGTGCAATCTGCTCATCTAACAAAGGCCAGCTTACGGCGGCAGCTTCTTCGTTTGTAACAGCTATATAGCCATCTTTTGGCATGATTTCGTAGCTATCATCAAGTGCCAACGAAAAGCACTCGTACAGCAAATCTTTTGACACGCTAAAGCCTCCTTGCTTAAGCACGTCAACTATCTTTGGCGTTGCTTTCAGCACTGCACGCCCAGCAATGTTAATCACTTGGTCGTAGAGCCATTTCTTGTGATACATAATGTCACCGACTCTTTTTCTTTCTAATCTTTCCATAGTCGTTTGTTCTTTTTTTCTTACGTTGTCGTACACTGTCTATTACCGGCCTTGCTCGTTGTCGTACTAATTGTTAGGTATGACTACATGCGTAGGGGGGCGACCTTGCTAATGACTGCTTGCAACTATCGGAATCCCCCAGCAAAGCTTTTTGCTTTAGTTTCATGCTGCTTTCAGTCGTTTTGTAGGGTTTGACATGTGATAGAACTCTCATAAACATTCGCTTGACTGCTTTTATTGTTCTTTCCTGTTCTTTTCCTGTTTTTACGCATTTTTCATCAGTCGATGAAGTCAGGGACACGCACGCTGACATTGACAAACGAGCTTGTTACTTCTGCATCGTCGTTAGTCGAATAGCTTGCGCTGGTAACTTCAACGCCTGTTTCACGTTCATACTCCTTAATCAGCTGCGTAATGCCGTCACGTAGCTGCTGTGTGCGCCTCGAAAGGTCGCGCTGTTGTTTACTTCCTGCTTCCAACATAGTAGTACTTTTTGTTTGGTTTTATTATTTCTTAATGTCGTAAACTTCTTCCACTGAATGTTACTATTTTGCAGCAGCTGAAAAGCCTGTCGAGTGTGCGCGTGCCGTACTTTTCCACAATTTCATCTTGCGTCAAGTTGGTTGTGACTACAAGTAACTTTCCTTTCTTCTCAACACTGTCTATAAGTTCCGTGAACACATTACGACGCTCTCCGTACTTTATACTTTCGTTTTCAACTCCTAAATCATCTATACACAATATTTTGCAGCGGAATACTTCGTTTTGCCTACTGTTTAATTCGTAGCTGTTGAAAAGGTTGTAAAACAAGTGACGTTCTGCAAAGAACAATGGCAGTATGCGCGTAGCGACGAGCGTTTTTCCGCGTCCGCAGCTCCCGGCAAGCAGCAGCCCTTTTCCTTTGTTGTCAGAAAGCCAATCAGCTATAAGCTCGTATTCGGGTAGCCATTGAGGTTTCTCGCCCTGCTGTGCAAGCATATAGCGCAGTCCGTTTGCGAGACGCTTGCGTGCGTCTGCCACTTTGATGAAAACACGGTTTGGCATTTCAAAGCCCGTGTCCTTAAGCCTTTCCAGCAAATTGCCTATCTTTTCCATTTCGGGTATTCCTCACTGATTTTGTCCGTTGCGTGTGCCGTGTGTGCATTGCCGCTTTTTTGCTTATAAAGCGCAACCAATCCAGCATAATTGCAAGCCATACTGTTTTTAACAACAGCGATGGCATCGTGACCACTTCCATTGCATAAGTCACACAGCTTTTCGTATGCAGCTATTAAAGAGTTTATGTCCTTGTAGCTTTCACCACGCTCGCGCTTGTAGTTCAGCCACATGAAAAAAGCTTCTTTATATTCTTCTTTTAGAAAAGAGAAATCAAACTTTTCATAGCCCTTAGGATTATTGTTATCTGTATCTATGTCTTTTTCTTTATCTGTATCTGTGTCTTTATCTGTATCTTGGAACATTTGGGAAGAATTGCTCCCATTTGTTCCCATTTGGGAAGAATTGCTCCCATTTGTTCCCATTTGGGATGCTTTGCTCCAGCGCACAGCATTTGCCTTTTCGCTTGCTTCCTTGCGTTTTGCACAGACTTCATTATAATGCTCAGTATCACGGTCAATCTGTTCTTTAATGAAATCAAAAGCACAATCAACTACTTCGTCTTCGATGGAAGGAGTTATGCCATTAGCATAAGCAAGTATTGCCTTAAATAGAACTCCAGCACGGTCATCATGCCACTTTTCTATTTTATTATACAAATCAGCGTAAAGGACAAAGCCTTTTTTCTTCGGTCTCGGCATAACTTATCCCTCCTTACTCTTTACGAAGTTGTTTATCTCTGACAGCTTGTATTTCTTCATTCCGCCAACGTCAACTGCGTGCAAATACCCAGCTTTACCCCACCTCCAAAGCGTTGAAGTGTCAACGCCCAGCATTTTAGCGGCTTCTTTGCCCGTAAGGTAGCGTTCCTTCTGCTGTTCTTTTAGCTGCTGTTCCGCTTCTATACGTGCTGATTTCAACAGGTCATGGGCAAACTCTTTCAAGTCTGCTGCACTCACTATCAGCAAAGCACTGCTGCTGTCATTCAAAATCTCATTCAACTTTCCCATTGTGTTGTTAGCATTTATTCGTAATTACTGCTTTCCTGAACGCAGATAGTTTAACAGTTCTTCTTTGTCGAAAAACACTCTACTATTTTTACCACTACCTGGCTTGTAGTATGGTATAACATTATTTTTCATATACCGAAGTAATGAAGAATACGAAATACCTAAAAGTTCGCACGCTTCATGCGAATTCAACATTGCTGCTTTGGATTCTTGTCTGCTCATAATTATTCGTTGATTACAATTTGCATAGGCAAAATTAGTGAAACATGCAAGAATTTAGCAGAAAAAAATAGTATTTGAGCGAACAACTTATTAAGTTTTAATGACTTTTAATAAACACCTCTAAATCCATCCATAAATTTTTATAGCGATTTATTGATAGGCACAAAAAAAGCCGCTACAAATTGCGGCTCTTAACACAATTAGAGTTGCTATAGTGGAACTCTTTCAAAAGATTCAATCATGCAGACAATTAGTTTGTCCGATACAACAACTATTTACTGCGCAAGCAGTTATTTGGTATTTACATTGTCATTTCTTATTTACATTTATATTATTATTAGCGGTTATCGGTGGGGTTATCTTTGGGGTTATCTTTGGGGTTATCAGAGTAATGTTTTGTATAGAATTCCTTGAACGGCTCAACGCAATCAAGCATCGTTCCGCTGCTCCAATAGCAGAAGCGGTTAAACAGCAGGGCTTTCAGCGTTGCGGGCGTGCCGTCGTTCTGCTCAAAGTCAAGCAGCCCTGCGTTGTCGTAGTCGTTCAAATAGGCGTGCAGCAGGTCGCTGTCCTCGTCCATGCGAAGATTTACCCATGCCTGTTCGTAGTTCCAAAACATTTCGTTTTTGCTGGCAGGGCGTTTGTCCTCTCCTTTGTAGTACTTGCAGACTTTCAGCAAGTCACTACGTGTAACCTTTTCAATCTCTATCATACCTATTCTTTTATAAGGTGCATATACTTGAAGCTGTATTCTGTGTTTACAGCTCCGCTTGCGCTCACTTCAATGAACATGGGCAAGCCCGTAGGCTCGCCCGCTTTTGCAACGCCGACAAAGATGTGCTTGCCGTCCTGCGTGCCAATATATGCTGCTGATTCAAAGCCAGCGTTCTGCGCTGCTTTTATAGCGTGATTTGTCGCTTCTTCACGTACCATATATAAATGTAGTATAGAAGTCCTTAACAACATCTTTCATTTCAGCTGGCAGGAACGTCATAGCACGCTTTTTAATGCTGTCGGGTATGCCGTACAAAGCTTCAGCCATGCCGCCCACTATTGCGCCCAGCGTGTCACTGTCGCCGCCCCATGCCATAGCAAGCCTTATTGCGTCCTCAAAGCTGCTGCTGTCGTACATGATACGCAAAGCAACCGGCACAGTGCCTTGGCACGTCTCATCAAACACTCCACGCTGATACTGTACACTTGCATCGTAGAACAGCTGCTCAATACTGCGCACACACTCCTTGTTTTTGTCGTTTTTAAGCGTGAACACGGCCAAAGCAGTAGCCATAGCGCCCTTTATCCCCTCGGGGTGGTTATGTGACACGCACGCGCTTGCAATAGCTTCACGTAGCACGTCAGCAGACTTGTCAAACGCCCAGGCAATAGGACTTACACGCATTGCAGCGCCATTGCCAAAGCTGTTGTACGGTTGAGGCTCTGCGCTGGCTATCCAACGCGCAAAGCTGCTGCCATAACTGCCCATCGGGTGCGGGAACTGCCTGCACCATTTATGCAAGCAGTCCTTGTAGCTCCCATTTCCCAGCACTGCATCCGCAACAGCAACAGTGCAAATAGTATCGTCTGTGAAGTCGCATTGCGACGTAAACAGTTCAAAGTTGTAGGCTTTGGAGTTGTTAAACTCGAAGCGTGAGCCTACTATGTCACCAATAATTGCTCCTAACATGTCAGTCTATTTTATCTACCAAATCTTGCTTTGTTTCCAAGTCAATGTCCCTGTAGCGGAAGAAAGCTGTACTGTTGGCTGTATGCCCCGACAAGCTTGCAACCAAATCCACGTTACCCACCTTCTTGTAAAGATTGCCTACGAAAGTACGACGTGCCAAATGGCTGCTGGCAATGTCACAGATAGGCTTGATTTCCTCTTTGCCCGTCGTGCTGTTGTAAATCGTTACTTTACGTGTCACTCCACAGCGTTTGAATATTTGCTTAATGCGCACGTTGTACTTCTGTTCCTTGATAAACGGCAGCAGCTTGCCGTCTGTACGCACGCCATCATAATAGCGCATCAGGATTTCTTTTGCCCTGCTGTTAAGAGGAACAATCACAGTACGCGGCTTTTCACGTGAGGTCTTTTGTGCAATGTACTGAATAGTGCCGTTAATTACGTTTGCAGGTGTGAAGTTGTACAAGTCACTAACCCTGCATCCGACAAGGCACTGAAACACGAATATATCACGCTGCACAGCCAAACGTGGGTTGTCCGTCAAGTCAAAGTCTGCTATCTTATTGCGTTCAGCCAGCGTAATGTAATAGGGCGTTCCGTAGGTTTGGCTTGGCATGTCAAACAGCGCAAAGGGGTTGTTTGTCGTGCGCTGGTGCTTCATTGCCCAGTTCCACACAGTACGGAACACTTTCAGCATTTTGCAAATTGAGTTCTTGCCACGCTTGCCCGGTCTGCGCATCTGCGTTTCATTAAACACTGCTGCATATATTGGGGCGTATTCAGGCAATGGCTTGCCTTTCTCGTCAAACAGCGTGTACTCGTCTTGTAAGAAGTCCTCAAACTCGCTTATGTTCTCGTCGGTGAATGTGTCGAATGACACTTTGAACTGTTGCCCTGTCTCTATTGACAAGAAGCGTTCAAAACGCTGCAAGCAGCTCTTTACAAGCCGCACAGACTTGCAGTAGCTTTCCGTTGGCTGCACTTCGCTCATGTAGTCGTCGAAAGCGTCAAACAACGTTTTTTCCTTTGGCTTATGCTTGTCAGGGTGTAACTCTTTATCGACGAGCAGGGCAAAGCCCTTGCTGTCAATGCTGGTTTTGTCTGCCGCTTCGTCGTACACTTTTAACAGCAGCTTTTTGAAAATCAGCACTCCATTGTCAATGCGCGTCCGCTCTGTTTTGGGGCATGCGACCTTTGACTTTACTTTCTCTTTCTTGCTATCCCACCAATCAGCGTTAAGAATGATTTCCGACTTGTAGAATAACTGTGTTTTGCGTCCATCGCTCAAACGAAAGCGCAAGTTTACGTTCAAATCACTTTTTGCGCTTGAAGTACGCACAAAAGCAGTAACAGTTGCCATAACTGAAATGTCTTGTAAGGTTTTCATTGTTACTTTGTCGTATCTTCTTGCCTTTCGGTTGTGCAAAGATAGTAAATTCGCACAACATTTGCACAACACAATGGCAAGCCTTTGCAATGTTTAGCAATCTTTTGCAATACTTATAAAGAAACCTAATATGCCTTACTTTTTCAGCTTTATCTTTGGCGAAGTCCCGATAAACTCGTAATTTTGCAGAAAAATACATCCCAAACGGGGGCTAATGAAACATCGGACTAATCTTGCAGGGCTTTGCACTCTTATAGTCCTGGAGGTACCACTCCTCCTTTCATTGCCCGGTTTTCCCTTGTGGAGCCGGGCTTCCTTCTTTTTTGGACATTCATATAACACAAAAGCATCATAGATGAATGCGATTTTCAAAAGTTTTCACATTGTGAAAGCAGAAATATTCTTGAATGTTTGTGGGGATAATGATTTTTTTGTAATTTTGCAGCCGCATTTTATAATGCATCATTCTTCATGCAGAATGCACAATGCAAATGACTGACCAGAATCGCAATCAATTATAATCAGAATAAACTGTAAATCAATGAATATCTCTTATAAGTGGCTCAAAGAGTATGTTGACTTCGACCTGACACCCCAGCAGGTGTGCGACGCCCTCACATCGGAGGGACTGGAAGTCGACGCGTTAGAAGAAGTGCAAAGCATCCGTGGCGGTCTGAAAGGACTCTATGTGGGAAAGGTGATGACGTGTGAGATGCACCCCAACAGCGACCACCTGCATGTGACGACCGTTGACTTGGGACGTGAGGAACCGTCGCAAATTGTGTGCGGCGCGCCCAACGTGGCCGCTGGTCAGAAGGTGATTGTGGCCGACCTTGGCTGCACGCTCTACGACGGCGACAAGGAGTTCCAAATCAAGAAGTCGAAGCTGCGTGGTGTCGACTCGTGCGGCATGATCTGCGCTGAAGACGAGATTGGCATCGGAACGAGCCACGAGGGCATCATGGTGCTACCCGAAGACGCTAAGGTAGGACAGCCAGCCGCAGAGTTCTTCCATTTGGAAAGCGACTGGCTCATCGAGGTGGACATCACGGCCAACCGCGCCGATGCCCTCTCGCATTGGGGTGTGGCCCGCGACCTATATGCCTGGCTCAAGCAGAACGGCTATGAGACAAGCCTTCACCGTCCATCGTGCGATGAGTTCCATGTAGACAATGAAGACCTCAATATCGATGTGGAGATTGTGAATCAAGAGGCCTGCAAGCGCTATGCCTGTGTGAGCATCACCAATTGCGAGGTGAAGGAAAGCCCCGACTGGCTGAAGAACAAGCTCAACACCATCGGCCTGCGACCCATTAACAACATTGTGGACATCACCAACTACGTGATGATGGCCTATGGCCAGCCGCTCCATTGCTTCGATGCCGATATGGTGACTGGCCACAAAATCGTGGTCAAGACCTTGCCCGAGGGCACGCCTTTCGTGACTCTCGACGGCGTAGAGCACAAACTCTCTGAACGCGACCTGGCCATCTGTAACGCAGAAGAGCCGATGTGCATCGCCGGTGTGTTTGGCGGAAAAGGAAGCGGTACCTACGACACGACACACAGCGTTGTCCTGGAAAGTGCCTACTTCCACCCCACATGGATTCGCAAGAGCGCACGCCGCCACGGACTGAGTACCGATGCCTCGTTCCGCTTTGAGCGCGGCGTCGACCCCAACATGACCATCTATGCCCTGAAGCAGGCCGCCATTCTCTGCCAGCAACTGGCCGGCGGAAAGGTGAGCATGCAGATAAACGATGTATATCCTGAGCCCATCAACGACTTCGAGGTAGACCTCAGCTACAACTACGTTCATCAACTCGTGGGCAAAGAGATACCCGTGGAGACC
>Ga0256407_10007169_pt1 | contig 16920 bp, 12 predicted proteins | sample RumenRJG_04DNA_FD_193489 | JGI IMG/M metagenome (GOLD analysis project Ga0256407, IMG submission 193489) | Bovine rumen microbial communities from Lethbridge, Alberta, Canada - RJG_04 | ecosystem: Host-associated > Mammals > Digestive system > Stomach > Rumen | place: Canada: Alberta...
TTCGAATACGATCTCGCGGCGGGCGAGCAGGTAATCTGCGACACGGGCGCGGTCGCGTGGATGGATCCCTCTTGTTCGCTCGATATCCAGATGGTCAAAGGCGTTAAAAACATCCTCTTCGGCGGCGAGGGACTTTTCAACACGATCGTTACCGGTCCCGGCAAAGTCACGTTGCAGTCGATGAGCCTCTTCGGCACGGCAAGCAAACTCGCGCCGCTTATTTACCGACTTATTCCGCACGACTCCAACGGTCCCCGTTGATTGGTCGCGCGTTCGTTCCCAACTTGCCAATCACCTAATAACGCTAAGGATTACACCCTATGAAAACGTTCCATACCGGCGGACTTCTCTCCCTCGCGCTCGTCTGCGCGTTCGCGTTCGTCTCGACCGCTTCGGCTCAGGACGCCAAAGAGCAGCCGCTCCCGAAATTCAAGCAGGACGCGCTCTCTCTCTGGCTGAGCCCTTCTAACCAGATCAACAACATCGGCTATGGCGAATACCGTTCTGAAAAAGAGCGTATGAACGAAGTCGCCGACGTCGTCGAGCCGATCCTCAAGAAACAGGGAATCAAGGTCTACCGCAACGACCCGGAAAAGAACATCAAAGAATACACGGAAGAAGCGAACAAGCTCGGCGTCGACCTCTATTTCGCGATTCACAGCAACGCGTTCAGGGGCGAGTCGAGAGGAACAGAAGTCTGGTGCCACCGCAAGGGCGGCGAAGGCGAACGGTTCGCGAATCGGATCCTCGACGAACTCACGAAAATTTACAAAGGCCCCAATCGCGGAGTCAAAGAGGGCTACAACCGTTTCGGCGACAGACCGATGTGGGAGCCCTACGCGCCCAAAGCGGCGTCGTGCCTCGTTGAAATCGCGTTCCACGACAACAAAGAAGACGCGACGTGGATTATGGACAATATCGAACCGATCGGACAGGCGCTCGCTCGCGCCGTCCTCGTTCATCTCGCCGCCGAACATCCGGACGCCGTCGAGAAGTAATAAAGGAGACAGATGATGAAATTCCAAAAACTATTCGTCGTTCTTTCTTGCGTCGCCTCGCTGGCGTTGGCGTCCGTCGTCGCCGCGCAAGACGCGCCCAAGAAGGAAAAGGGCCCCCTTCCGAAATTCAAGCAGGATTCGGTCTCGATCTGGCTGAGTCCTTCGAACCAGATTCACAACATCGGCTTCGGAGATTATCGCTCTGAAAAAGAGCGTATGAACGAAGTCGCCGACGTCGTCGAGCCGATTCTCAAGAAGCAGGGCGTCAAAGTCTACCGCAACGACCCGGAGAAGAGCATCCGCGACTACACCGCCGAAGCGAACAAACTCGGCGTCGATCTCTATTTTGCGATTCACAGCAACGCGTTTAACGGCAAAGCCAGCGGCTCGGTCGCCTTCTGCCATCGCTACGGCGGCGAAGGCGAAAAGTACGCGCGCCGTCTGCATGAAGCGATTATGGAAATCTATCCCGGAAGCGACCGCGGCGTCAAGGAGTCCTACAAACTCTACGACGGCAAGCCGATGTGGGAAACGAGCGCCTCGAACATGCCCGCGTGCCTGATCGAAATCGCGTTCCACGACAACGAAGAAGATTCCAAGTGGATTCTCGCCAATATCCAACCGATCGGCGAAGCGCTCGCCCGCGCGACCCTCGAACACCTCGCCGAATTCCACCCGGACGCCGTCGTCAAAGAATAGTCGTCCGCGTTTGCGCGAAAAACAAAAGCGAGGTCGAGCGTTATCCGTTCGACCTCGTTTTTTTTCTCGTCGGGGTTCGCGCCGTTCATTTCGGACCCAGCTCTGATCTTGCGTCCCGCGTCCGCGCGATTTATAATCGGTCGGACGTCGAGAAACAACGCGCTAACCACTAAGAAGGAACGGACAGCGATGGAACCTGAAAAAACGTCGACGCCGGAAGAGCGGACGTCGGAAGAAGCGAAGCTGGAAACAGCGACGCTGGAGGAGACGCAAGCGAAAGAGGAGCGGGAGTTCGACTCTGCTCTTTACAGGCTGGTCGCCATAACGGGGCTAATCAGCTTTTACGGTCCCATCATCTTCCCGTTTCTCGTCTTTCCACTATCAGCCGCGGTGTACTCTGTCGGTCTCGAGCTTCTCGCGCGCGATTTATTCTTGTTGTTGTTCTTCGCGATTCCGATCTCCGCGATCGTTGGTCTTTTCTTCTGTCTTCTACTCTGGGTTGCGCCGACAACAAAGTCGGACTTGAAAGTCGGGATTGTTTTTTCGGCGCTAGCCGACGTCTTCGGACTCGGCGTCTCCGCGTTGGCGCCATACATACTAATCGCCCTGAGTCCGTTTGGAGACTGAACCCGTTAGGATAGCGTTTTACAATCAGAAAGACGTCGGAAAAGCTCGCGATATTACTGTCAACCACAGGAGAAACGAACAATGACGGAACCTGAAAAGACCCCGACGCAGGAAGAACAGACGTCGGAAGAAGCGAAGCGGGAAACAGCGACGCTGGAGGAAATGCGCGCGAAAGATGAGCGGGAGTTCGACTCCAGTCTTTACAGGCTGGTCGCCATAACGGGGCTAATCAGCTTTTACGGTCCCATCATCTACGTGTTTTTCGTCCTCCCATTATTCTTCGGTCTGGGAGCTGACGGACTTTTCGCTGACATTTTATTATTGTTGTTCTTCGCGATTCCGCTCTCCGCAATCGTTGGTCTTTTCTCCTGTCTCCAACTCTGGGGCGCGCCAACGACGAAGGCAGACTTGAAAGTCGGGATTGTTTTTTCGGCGCTAGCCGACGTTTTCGGACTCGGTATTTCCGTGTTGGCGCTGCTCATATCGAGCGCGGGTCTGTTTTCATAGCGTTTTACGGTAAGTTAGTCGTCGGAAAACCCGCGATATTACACCTGATTCTCAAGAGAGACGTCCTATGGCAGAACCAGAAACAACGCCGCCCCCGAAAGAGAAGCCATCAGGGGCCGTTCCTCTCAGGCTGGTCGTAGCGACAACGTTATTTTGTGTTTTTTGGCCTCTCTTCTTTTTTGGCGCGTCGGATGTTCTGCAAGCCGCTTTATCAGGGGCGACGGCATCTTCGGCGTTATCGCTCGTCGTGGATGGCGTCGAGCTCTTACTGTTTTTGGCGTTGCCGATCTCCGCGATCGTTGGTTTCTTTTCCTGTCTCTCTCTCTGGGAGGTTCCAACCAAGAAAACAGGCGTGAAAGTCTTCATCGTATTCACGTTGATTATACACGTCCTCGCGTTCTGTTTATTCGCAATGTTGCTTGCCCTCAGCGCAGTAATCTTTTAAACCGTCTTCCCGCCCGGTTTATAATCGACCAAACGTTGAGAAACAACGCGTCAACCACAGGAGAAACGAATAATGACGGAACCTGAAAAAGAACCGACGTCAGAAGATGTGGACCTTGAGCAAGAGGCGCTCGAAGAAGCGACGCTGGAGGAAACGCGAGCGAAGGATGAGCAGGAGTTCGACGCCATTCTTCGCAGGCTGGTCCGCATAACAGGGCAAATCAGCTTTTTCGGTCCCATCCTCTGGCTGTTTGTCTTCTTCCTCATTCTGGGAGCCGCAACGCCCTCTGCCGTCGCAGGGTTTCTCGCGCTCGTGTTATTTCTGCTGTTCCTCGCGTTTCCGATCTCCGGAATCGTCGGTCTTTTCTCCTGTCTTTTACTCTGGGGCGCGCCAACGACGGAGGCGGACTTGAAAAGCGGAATTATTTTTTCGGCGCTCGCCGACGTCTTCGCGCTCGGTTTTTCTGCGGCGCTGCCGCTCGCCCTGAACCCGTTTCCATAGCGTTTTACAGTAAGTTCGTCGTCGGAAAGAATCGCGATATTACCCCAAATTTCAACGGAATCGTTCTATGACGGAACCAAAGGAAAAAACGTCGAAAAAGACGGCTCAAGCGTCGTTCTTCGGATACTGATCCTCGCCGCGCCTCCCGGTCCTGTTATTCCTCAATCGGTTTGCAGGTTTCTGAGGTCGGCTCTTTCACGGGAAAAACGCGCCAAAACTAATAAAACGCTTGCCTGACCCCGCGCGATTTGATAATCTTTAGGAAACGGCGCCAGTTTCACGCGCCGTTTGATTCGCAATTTTTACATAACGCGCCGATTTGCGCGAAAGAAGAGCCGTCTGAAATGAAAAAAGCCTACCTCACCGCCGGAGTTCCAACGACAAGTTCAACCCTCTACTGGAAAATGCGGTTCCTCGTCGGCGACCCCGCCGCCGTTCTCGAGTTTGACGAGGACCGAACCTTCCCCGAAGCGAAGCCGTCGACAAACGCCGCGTCCCCGAAGACGCCAGGCAAAACGCGGCTCCTGATCCTCCGCGACATTGAAAACGAGCGCGCGATCGCGAAGGCCGCCGCCGATTTCGTCGCGTGTCCCGCCGATTTTGCGCCCGACTCCGGGCTCTCCGGCGACCGTGAAATCGCGACCGCGCAAAGCGTCGCCGAAGCGTTTCGACGCGCGGGGACCGAACTCGTCGTCTCCGACCGTTCGCTGCCCCTCGTCTACGTCGACGCGCTCGCGAAAGCCGGGATCAAATGCGAGTGCGACGTCATGCGCGGAATCCTCGAACGTCGGTCCAAGGACAAGACGGAACTCGCGTTCATCCATGAAGCGCAGCTCGCGACCGAAGACGCGATTCGCCAGGCGTGCCGACGCGTCGCGACCGCGACGCCCGACGCGGAAGGGCGCCTCGTCGCGACCGACGGCGAACTGCTGACCTCGGAAAACCTCCGCTCCTTCATCGACCGAACGCTCCTCGACGCGGGCTATCAGAACGTCCCGTCGATCACCGCGGGACGCAAAGACGGCGGCGACTGCCACAATTACGGGTCGGGCTATCTCTATACGGGCGAGCCGATCATCATCGACGTCTTTCCGATGAACAAGACGTCGCTCTACAACGGGGACTGCACGCGAACGGTCATTAACGGGAAGATTGAGCCCGTCTATCAGGAGATGCTCGAGGCGATCAAAGCGGCGAAGGCGGCGGCGACCGCGACGATTCGCGCCGGGGTTACGGGCGAAGAGGTTCACAAGGCGACGATTAAAGCGCTGGAGGAACGCGGCTTCGGATACGCCGCGCCGGGCTCGCCGGAGGCGGAAAGCGCGCCGAGACTCACGCACGGGACGGGTCACGGGCTTGGGCTGTCGATTCACGAGCCGCCGCTTCTGGACTTCAAGGGACCGGAGCTTGTCGTCGGCGACGTCGTGTCGGTCGAACCGGGGCTCTACGACAAGCGGCTCGGCGGGATTCGAGTGGAGGATATCGTCGCGGTCACGGAGACGGGCTGCGTCAACCTCGGATCGCCGCTCCCGGAAAAGCTCGATTGGTTGGACTGACGACGCTTGCGTCTAAAGAATGAGAAAACGCGTCGTCCTTATGGGCGGCGCGTTCGCGATTTACGCGTTTTGAAACAGGAGAAACCGCGTTATGAGTTCGAAGTCGTCGCGCGCGCGTCGCCAAGCGGCGCCCGCGCCTAGGGTTCAAACCAGTCTGCGGACGAGAATCGTTCGATCGGTCGCGCCCGCGTTCATTCTCGCGCTCCTCGCGCTCCTTTACGGCGGATATCTGCGCGTCAGCCTCGCTTCGCTCGACGCGGAGGCGGTCAAGGAATGGACGACGCTCCAGACGCTCCTCAAGGAACGCGGCGATCTTGTGATCGAGTTCGCCGACACGACGGAACGGCTCGCGAAACAGGAAACGTCGGTCGCGTCTGACGAGAACGGCGCGTCAAGCGCGTCTGAAGAAGACGACGAAGAGCCGACCGTCGACGAGATTCTCGGGGACGTCCGAAAGACGAGCGAACGTCTCCGCAACGCGAAAACCCCGACGCTCGGCGCAAACGCGGACGCGGATCTCGGCGCGACGCTCGGCGATCTTTTCTACGCGGTCAAAGACATGACCGCGCTCCGCGCCGACGAGGAGTATCAACGTCTTCTCCAAGCGCTCGCCGACTCCGAAACTGCGATCACGGACGCGCGAGGCCGCTACAACGCGCTCGTCATGCGGGAAAACGCGAAACTAACCAAGTTCCCCGGCAAATTCGTCGCGCCCCTCGTCAAACTCGACCCCAGAGAATACTTCAACGCGGAAGCCGCCGACGCGCGAACCGTTCAATAGAAGGTTCGCGCGCCAAACGCCGTTTGAGACCCTCCATAGGGCGGTCCCGTTTCTTCTAGGTCTTTTCTGTTATAGCGTCCAGCGTGGGAACTTCGTTTTCCCCCTCCACTTGGCAGGCGCCCGAACAACGTGAGGGCTGGCGCTACGCGCCCGTTAAACGTCGATATATCACACGTGTTCAGGCGCGTTATAAAACCGCCTTCGGCGGGCGGCGGGCTAGCGATTGAGGAGTTTTTCAAGTTCTAGCCCGACGTCGAGTCTGACGCGTTCGAACGCTTGAGGATCGGCGATATAGCGCGTCGAATATCGTCCGGAACCGCAGTTTAGCGGGAGCCAGTCGAGCGCGCGATCGAGAATCGCCTGCGCTTCGGCGCGTTCCGCAGAATCAACGTCCGTCTTGGTCGCAATCGCGTCGCGTAGCCCGACGAGCCAGCCCGCGTCCTCGACGCCTTCGCGCGCCTGTTCCGATCTAACGGAATCGAGAATCGCGCCCGGTCGATCGATCGGCTCGCCCGGGTAGAAAATATAGCCGTCCCCGTTCGGATAGCGCACCCAATATCGCACGCCGGGCTGGTCGGACTGCGAGATGTAGAAGTGCGACGCGGAATCGAACGGGTTGCACGTATACCACGTCGCGCCCCAGAATTCATAGAGTTCCGCGCCGCGTCGGACGCACGTATAGGGGAGCAGCCGCTCGACGGCGCACAGGGGCGTGTCGAGACACATCTGACCGTCGGTCGTCCACCAAACGCGTCCGCCCGCGTCGAAGATTTTCTTAAGAGTCTCCTCGCCGACCCCGCCGTAATGGCCGACGCCCCATACGTCGATATATCCGAGCCATTCGGGAACAAAGACCCATGTGCTCGAATAGATCGGAATCGCGGGGTCGACCTCGTGAATCATGTCGCAGAGCGCCTTCATCTGCTCGATGATTTCAGGCTTGGAGTAGAACGGCTCGTCGGAGATATAGAGGACGCATTTGTCCGCCCAGCCTTTTTCTTTGAGGTGGTCCCAGAAGAGTTTGAGCTTCGTCTGATACGCCTTCTTATACTCGGGGCGCAGCGCCGCGCGATCGGCGCCGTCGTAGGGCCATTCGCCGGGGTAAGGGTTCTCCCCTTCGACGACTTTAGGCGGAACGCCCCATCCGAAGAGGTAGAACTCGCCGGGGAAATACGCCGCCTTGCCTCCGAGTTCGTCGAAATACCGCGTCGCTTCGGCGTCGTACTCGGACCAGTCGGCGGTCGCCCTGCCCGTCTCTTTATCGTAGCTGATCTTTGGTTCGCATACGGGCTTATCGGGGCAGAGTTTACGTTCTAGCAGTTTTTCAGAGACACGAACGAGTTTCTCCCGACGCGTCCCTTCTCCGAAATAATCGTGGGAGATTCGGGAGTCGTAAATTCCGGTAATTCGAGTCGACGGCGCAACGAAGTTCAAGACGGTCGTCGCGTATGGAACGTCGAGCGTGACGCCGTCGTCGCGAACGAGCGAGACATGTCCCTCGTAGACGCCGGGCGCCGTTTCGGGCGTCGTCTTGAATCGCAGCCAAATCGCGCGCGTTTCGTCGGCGCGGAGCGAGAGAACGCCGGCGAACGCGTCGGCGGAGACTTTTTGGGAATCGTTCCATAACTCAGGCGCGCCGAAGGTCTTGGCGACCTCGTCGCGTCGTGTGGTCGAAGGCGCCGTCGTTTCGACGGGAATCAGCGGATCGGGCCAATATCCGATCCATCCGTCGCACGCGGGGGACGATTTCGGGAATTTACGGAACGTCGCGTCTTTTTCGTCGTGATAGTAATTCGTCGGATAATCGACGAGAACGTTGGACACGACAAAGACGTCGGGCGCGTCGAGCGTTTTCGAAGCGTCGCCTTTCAACTTCGGAGCGGGCGCGGCGACGCGGTATTCGCCCTGTTGTTTAACGTCGGGACGAATCGCAATTTGAAGCGTTTCCTCTTCGTCGAGCGCGAGCGCGCTGGTCGCAGGACGCGCGGCGGTCAGTTCAGGGAGTCCTTTGGAGAAGGTCGTGTCGGGGAAGACTTTCGCGACGGCGGGAACTTGGAAGACGCCCTTTTCGCCCCCTTCAAGAGACTCGACGCCCGCGGAGTCGACGGGCAGTACGAAAACGGAGTCATATTCTGAAGTTCCATAGGTTTGATTCGTCAAATGGATTTCGGCGATCGTCGCGTCTTCGGACGAGTGACGGACGGCGCACTTGAGCGTCCACGGAGTCTTGCCGCTTGTCGGACGGCCTAACGAATCGAACCCCGATTTCGCGAGCGAACCGTCGTCTTTGCGCCAGTGCAGGTGCATGTCGTAGGAACCGCCCGTCGAATCCGTTCTGATCGCATAGCCAAAGAGATACGTCTGATTCGGCTCGACGCGCACGCGGCGACGCCATCCGCGCCATCGCTGCGGCGCTTCGGGCGCGACCTCGACTCGCAACGCCTTTTTTCCGAGTTCTGGAACGCCCGGATCGACAAACGAATAATCGACGCCCGGCTCGTCGGCGTCATGACTCCACGCGAACCCGTCTTTTCCGGCGGGAACGGCGAGCGTATCGGCGTCGGCGTCCTCAAATCCGCCGTCGGAAAGGAGGTTGCGCGCGGCGATGAACTTCGGCAGTTTCAAAGCGTCTTGAGCGTCGGCGTTTTGAGAAGAGTTCGCGGCGTCTTCCGCGTTCGTCTGGAGCGTTGTTCCGGGGAACGCCTGCGCGGCGCCAGACTGAATCCCGCGCGACGTCGAGGCGATCACGGCGGTTCCGCCGTTCTTTTCGACGAGCCAAAGATAGCTGCGCGTCGCGGGACGGAGTTTGACGACGCAATACGCGACGCCGCCGAAAACTTCGGGCGTCAGCGGCTTGCCGTCGAGTCCGACGATCTCAAAATCGCCGGGCGCGAACGTCCTACCCCACCGCGCTTCAATCGTCGCAAGATTGACCGCGACGAGACGTTCGCCTCCGTCCGTCGGTTCGACGCGGAGCTTCGCGATACGCGCGTCTGACGGAATCGCGTCGCGCGGAGCCTCGACGCTAACGGGAACGTCTAAGTTTTGAACGGCGTCGATCACGATCCGCTGCGAATCCGTCGCCGCGTCGAGTCGTTCAAGCTGCGCGTGATCGAACCACGCGACGCCCGTCCCTCGAAGAACCGTCCCGAACTCAAGTCGGTCGCAGTTCTCGGCGACGGTAAACTCCTTAGAGAGCCGCGTCCAGTCGAAATCGCCCTCTTTCCCGACGTAAAGCATCGGCGATTCGCGCATCGCGTTCGATTGATCCCCGATATGCAGATACCACCCGGCGCCCCCCGTGATCTTTTGACCGCGAATCCAGCCCGTAAAACGGTACTTTCCGCCAGGTTCGAGCGCCACGTTCGCTTGACGCGCCGCAATCCACGTCGGCTCCGCGTCCGGCGCGACGTCGCAACGAACGCACTTCTTGCCCGAACGCGGCGTCTCCTCGACCCAGTTCATGCGATGGTCGTCGTCCGGCGCGTCGAACGCCCAGCCGTCGGGAACGTCGCCCGCGCCCGTCTCAAAATCGAGGTTCGTCGCCTCGCGCCGAAAATCCATCAGCGCGTCGAGATTCAGAAACGCTTTGTCGTTGCCCGCAAAAACATAGAACTCCGACGCGTCGCCCGCAGGCGCGTTCGCCGGAAAAGACAGCGTCGCCCCTTCGGGAATCGCGCCCTTATAGAGAATTTTGCCAGACGCGTCGCGGACGTTGAAGAGAAGCTCGGCGCCCTCGGCGTCGCACACGCGAAGCGATTCGACGCGCTCGCCGACAAAAGGAAACGCGCCCTTCTCCTGCGACGCGTAATTTCCCTTAATCGGCGCGGAAATTACGCGATGAAGGTCGCTCGCTCCCGCGCCGCTGACGACGACGCGAACGACCCGCGACCAATCTCCGCCCCCGGAACGACAGAGCCCCGACGCCATGACGTCTAAATCGGCGGCAGAAAGACCTCGTGCGCAAAGCGCAAAAATCACAACGGTTACAACAGAAAAACACGCGGCGAATCTTCTCATTTTTCTTCTCCTCAGACGACGTCCATGCGAAGAATGAACAACTAACGGAAAACTATACGAACGAGAATTGAAAAGTCAAGAAAAAGTCGTAAAAAGAGACGTCAGACGAAATAGCGAAGAAGAGTCCGACCGAAAATCGAAACGTGAAAATGAAGAACGCCCCCTCTGGAGACCAGAGGAGGCGTCGTTTTTTACGCTGCGCAAAAGCGCGACGCTAGGTCAGTTCATCGAGGTGGACTCGCCGCCGGCGACCGAACCGAGCGCGCCCCAAACGCCGAACGGGCTCGTTCCGGTCGGGTCGGACCCCATGTAGGAGGTGGAGTTCAGGTTGTTTCCGCAGTCGATCGTGTCGGAGTAGAACGCGACGGATCCGTCGGCGCGAAGTCCGTTAACGCCGCCGGAGTGATAGCTCGACGCGCTCATGTAGCCCCAACCCCAACCGGGATTGTTCACCACGGTTCGGCAGGAGGGCGAGTTAGGAGGAAGAACCGTCGTCACGCCGAGCACGCCCGGACGACCGTCGGTGTGAACCTCGCCGCGCGAGTCGGCGCAGACGTTTGAACTCGTATAGACGGTTCGATTCGTCGAGTTCGCCTGAGCAATGCAGCCTGCGGGGGACCCTTCGTACTGAACGACGCCGCCCTTGACTTCTCTCGCGCCCGCCGCGCGCCCGCACACAGCCTCGATAATCGCCAGCGTGTTCGAAGTCCCGTCGACTAACGCCGACATGCTATTGCAACGAAGGAGATTGAGATCGGAACGCCCAATTCCGCCGGCGAAGAATCCGCGCTGGGTCACGGTCGCTTCGCCCGTGTTGACCGTCGCGTCGCCGAGAGACCCGTTGTACGAACCGCGCTGCGCGTTGTTGATAAACGACTGAGAGGTCGCCGCCGCGTCGGACGGGCACCCCATGCCGCTAATCAGACCGCGAAATTCGGTTCCGGAACACTGCCAAACCTTCGACCAACCGTTAAAGCTGTGCGACTCGTCGCCTTCCGCAAGAACCGCTTGATAACGCTGCCCCTGCTCGATGAAGGGATAAAGCGGAACGTAGAAGCTAACGCAGCCCCACGCCGCCCACATCCCGTCCTTCGACGGAGAAGTACGCATCGGAGGAAACGTCCCGTTCGTGTCGTGATAGTTCTGCAACGCAAGACCGATCTGCTTAAGGTTGTTCGTGCACTGCATACGCCGAGCCGCTTCGCGCGCCGCTTGAACGGCGGGGAGCAGAAGCCCGATCAAAATACCGATAATGGCGATAACGACGAGCAGCTCGACGAGCGTAAACCCGCGTTTACGAGAAGAACAAAGTTTCATGACAAACCTCGCATTACACAGATGAAAACGGCGTCCCTCTCGACGTCGCGCCAGAGGGAATGATATGAAACGCGCACGTCGGCGCCGGATAAACTCGCAAAAAGCAAGAAGCCCGACCGGCGTCTAATTAGACGCCGAAAAGGCCTACGCGTTTCATCTCGACGTTTTTTATTCTACAGTTTAAGAAAAAAAAGGCAACTGTGAAATTCGCTCTTTCTTCTTCAATTTCACAAGTTAGGTTCGACCTCGAAACAACCGCGCGGTTTCCTCCGGCGACGTCGTCAGGACTCGTCGCGACGCCGCGAGAGCAAAAATGAGAACGAACCGTCTCTTGACGCGGAATAGCAGCCGAGTTGGCGCGTCAAGAAAGAGAGAACAGCCCCCGGATTCGAGGGCTGTTCGTTGATTTAGGGTTTTAAACCCCGCGACGCGAACCGATCAGTTCTGGGAAGTCGATTCGCCGCCGCTGATCGAGCCGAGCGCGCCCCAGACGCCGAACGGGCTTTGTCCCGACGGATCCGTGTCGGAGTAGTCGGTTCCGAGGTTGCTGCCGCAGTCGATCGTATCGGAGTAGAACGCGACGGAACCGTCCGCGCGGAGCGCGTTCAGACCGCCGGCATGGTAGCTCGAAGCGCTGTAGTAACCGCCGTTGTGCTGCGGATACCCGCCCACGTTAAAGTAGCAGCTCGGAGAGTTCGGAGGAAGAACCGTGTTGAACCCGAGAACGTGGTTGCGTCCGTCGCCGTGGCAGTCGCCGCGAACTTCGGTCCAGAACGTGTTGCTCGTATTGATGATCGTACGGTCGTTCGGGTCGATCTTCGCCAAGCACCCTGAGGGCGATCCCTTATAACCGACGAGCGCGCCCTTGACCTTCTTCGTGTCCGCCGTCTGACCGCACGCGGATTCGCCGACCGCGATCGTGTTCGACGTGCCGTCGGTGATCGAACTCATCTTGTTGCACTGGACGCCGCCGTTATACTGCGGGATGCCCATGCCGCCGGGGAAGAACCCGCGCGTGTTTTTCTGGGATTCCGCGCCGCTACGCACCGTGTCGCCGATGCAGCCGGGATAGGAGCCGCGCTGCATGTTGTTGATGTGAGACGGCGAGTTGCCAACCGGGTCGGAAGGGCATCCTAGTCCCGCGATCGGCGCCTGGAGGTCTTTACCGGCGCCGCCGCCGCGCCACGCCTTAACCCAGCCGTTGAAGTTGTGGGCGCGGTCGCCCTCCGACATAATAACCGAATAGCGCGAGCCCTGCTCAATGAACGGATAGAGCGCGACGTAGAAACTGACGTCGCCCCACGCGGCGGAAAGGCCGCCGTTCGGATCGGATGGAGAAGTACGCTGCGGCGGGAAATACCCGTTCGTGTCGTGATAGTTGTGCAGCGCGAGACCGATCTGTTTCAGATTGTTCGTACACTGCATGCGCCGAGCCGCCTCGCGCGCCGCTTGAACCGCCGGAAGCAGAAGTCCGATCAAAATACCAATAATGGCGATAACGACGAGGAGTTCAACGAGGGTAAATCCCCCCGCTCCCCGCAATTTCAGAGAACGTTTCATCATACAAACCTCCGTTTTATAGAAAAAAATCGCAGCTAAGAGTTCGAAAGTCAAACCCTTTGCGGCATTCTACTACGTTCGCGCAGGGGGATCGAGTTATTTCCGCCGAAAGATGAGAATAATTTTAAAAAAAGCGCGACTCGATCCCCGCGTTTGGCAAACTGATCGGCAAAGTCTAACGCTCATGCCGGGGTTTCGCCGTTTAACGCGTCCGAAGCAACTTGAAAAACGCGGAATAACCGCGAGCGTTCATTCGTTCGCGCGTCCTTCGACGTCGAAAGTGACTTCGCCCCCGCCCGCCGGAACGGACGCTTTAAGAGGCGTCTTGTCAAAATTGCTCCATACTTTAGGGATTTCGCGAGGAAGCGCTTCGCACTTGGCCTGCCATTCCGTGTTGTAGGCGCCCTGTTCTTCAATGCTCATCATCGCGCGCTCCTGCGCGGTCTTCCAGTGTTCCGCCAAGGGGTCTTTCGTGCACTGAACCCGGTACTCGCCGACGGGCGCGCCCTTTTCCGTGTAGTTCTGGAGCGTCGTCGTCATTTCCGCGACGCCGCTGGCGTCCGTCGTCGCCGAGGTCACCGTATTGCCGTCGGCGATAAAGAAGACCGCGACGTCGGCAATCGGAGTCGAGCCGTCGACGACCTTAACCTTAAAGGGAACCAGCTCCGGCATGCCGTCCGGCCTTTTGCCTTTGCAACCGGTGAAGACGACTCCCACGAGAACGGCGACCAAAAGCGCGCATACGATTCGATTTTTCATCTGCTATATCCTCCCGAGCATATATCGCGACTTGGAAAAACCGTTTGATCGCTCCAAGCCGTCGCGACAAAACTTTTCGACGGCGATCGCCGTCAGTCGACGTTCGCGCCAAGCCAAGGGGAAAAGACTCGTCGTTAAAAGGCGAAAAAACGTCCTTTAGGCCATAGCGCCCCGTCCGTTTGCAATTCTACTTCCGCCGGAACATAAAGTCAACAACTAAAATAGGAGACGCGCCCGTCAAATCGTCGTCGCGACAACGTAAATCGACCAAGAGTTGTTCAGTTACACAACGTCGGTTGCAGTTGAAAAAAAACGACTCAAAAACTTCCGGCGTCGGTCGGACTCCATGACGTTCGCGAAGTTCGCTTTTAACTCCTTGTTTCGCGCAATACGGCATTCCTGAGATCGACTATAACCTCGTAATTATTCGGGAAATACTCCGTCGCGGTTGTTATTTGACATACGTTTCGACATAACCCCCAAACGGCGTCGCGTTAACTGACGGCGCCTAAACGCCCAACTTTTCGCCAAATCGCGACTTGTAAAACGTCAAAGTAAAACTATAATAACCGCCTGATATTATTGTTCTTGGCGACGACGTCGTAAACGTTCTCGTCTTCAACTTATGACAACACGCAAACCAATAAAACTCGCGACCTATTGCTAAAATGCGACAGACGTGGAAAGGTAAGACGCCCCAAAACAATTCCGGCGCTGACAAATTACGCGTCTTTGCCAACTCCTGCCTCTCCTTCTTCGGTTCGCGTTTGAGCGTCGTCAAGCAGACGTTTTATAAAACCGGCGGCAACTTACGTCGTCGTTATAAATGCGTCTACGCGCCTTGGTTTATTTTTTGCGCCGTTTCTTTTTTTCTTCAGATACTGTCTGTCGAAAAAAGCAAAGACAAGAAGACCGTTCTTGTCATGATCGACTCTCTTTCAGGAGGCGGCGCCGAACGCGTGGCGACGATTTTGGCGTCGGCTCTGAGCGGCGACTATAACGTGGCGCTTCTTAGCGTAAAGGAGGACTCTCCCAGATATCCGATCGACGCCAAAGTTAAACTCTTGCTTATGCGTCAAATATTGAGGGACGGCATACAGATCAATAATGGCGTAAGGAAACGCGTCTTAAAACTGTTGATAAGATATTTGAAGAAAAGGTTGCGCGTCGACGTGTCTATCTCCTTCCTCTACGAGATGAACTATCTAAACGTTTCTTCAAAGGTCTCGGACAAAGTCGTCTGTTGCGAGCGCAACAATCCTTTTAAAGGTCCCAGAGATTCTTTGAGAGTGGAACAGATCAAGTCTATCTATGAACAAGCCGACCATGTCGTCTTCCAAACGGAATACGTCCGCAGTCTCTTTAGCGATTCGATAAAAGAGCATAGCTCCATATTGCACAACCCGATCAGCGTCGCCTGTGAACGAAAAACCGTCGTCAAAAAGCGAATTGTCAACCTTGGGCGTCTAGTTCCTCAAAAAAACCAAGCGATGTTAATTCGCGCGTTTAAACGTTTTCACGACCTTCATCCGGACTATACCCTGTCAATCTATGGGAAAACCAGCGGCGACGACTATTATTTGACTCCTAAACTCAGAACTCTCGTCAAAACGCTCAATCTCCAAGAAGCCGTCCTTATAGAAGGTCGCTCTTGGCAGATTCATCAAGATATCGCAGACGCGGAATTTTTCGTACTATCGAGCGATTTTGAAGGGTATTCGAACGCGCTGCTTGAAGCGATGACGATGGGGTTTCCTTGCATTTCGACCGATTGCGAAGGTTCGGTTGAAGTCGTTAAAAACGGCGTCAACGGACTCCTCGTGCCCCGCGGCGACGAAGACGCGCTCCTCAAAGCGATGCTGACGTTCGCGGAACAAGCGGATTTTAGAGAACGACTCGGAAAAGAAGCGAAGAAAACGTCGGAACGCTTCAGACAGGAAAGAGTCGTGCAAGAATGGGAAGAAATGATCGAACGAATTTGAAGGAACGCGTGTTCGATTCAATCGTCGAAACGAAGATTTGTACAAAAAGCTCCTCAGAGAACTGAGAAAATCTCCTTTAAAGTCGTATCGAACTTAAACTAAACAACTGTGTTTGACGTCCGGAAGAAATAAGCATGACGAATCAAGTCGGCGAACGACGGCTTCCTCAGCTAGAGCCGAGACGCGACGGCCACGCCGACGCGTTTTATACGTTTGTCAGAAAATGGGTCGTAACGTTAAAATCTGTTTTGCATTCAGGAAAGACGGCGACGGCGGAGTTTTGCCGAAACGTATATACCAATCACAAATTCGTCCGTTCCGTCGCGTTTACGCTATTTTACGTTCATACTTTGCTTCAATTCACGCGTCTCCGAAAGGATGAAAAGCAAAAAACGCTTCTCTTCATGATTAACTCGCTATCGGACGGCGGAGCGGAGCGCGTCGTGGCGACGCTGACCTCTGATCTCGCGCGGCGCTGGCGCGTCGTGATACTCAGTATAAAAGAGAACTACATCAGCTATCCCATCGACCCTGACGTTCGCGTTTTACTTCTGCCCAAAGCGTTGTTTATCCCAGAGTTCCGAAGAATTATACCAAGCGTCGAGCTTCGCCTGTTAGTTTTTTTGGCAAAGTTTTTGAAGAAAAAACTCGGCGTCTACGCGACGATTTCGTTCCTTTGCGACATGAACCATCTCAACGCCTCTTCAAAGGGCGTCGGCAAGGTTATCTGCTGCGAACGCAACAACCCTTTCAAGGACGCCGCTATTTTTAGGGCGATCGATCAGATTAAAACAAACTACGAGCATGCCGACCATGTCGTTTTCCAAACGGAAGACGTTCGTAACCTCTTTATCGATAAGGTAAAGGAGCATAGTTCCATATTGCGCAACCCGATCGACGTCGCCTGCGAGCGGAAGAGCGTCGTCAAAAAGCGAATTGTCAACGTTGGGCGTCTAGTTCCTCAAAAAAACCAAGCGATGTTAATTCGCGCTTTTAAACGTTTTCACGACCTTCGCCCGGAGTATACGCTGTCGATCTATGGCAGAGGATATCTCAAAGACGATCTGAAAAAACTCGTCGAAAATCTCAATCTTAAAAAGGTCGTCGTTTTGGAAGGTCAATCGTCGCAAATACACCGAGATATCGCCGACGCGGAGTTCTTCGTACT
>Ga0256407_10007174_pt1 | contig 16912 bp, 14 predicted proteins | sample RumenRJG_04DNA_FD_193489 | JGI IMG/M metagenome (GOLD analysis project Ga0256407, IMG submission 193489) | Bovine rumen microbial communities from Lethbridge, Alberta, Canada - RJG_04 | ecosystem: Host-associated > Mammals > Digestive system > Stomach > Rumen | place: Canada: Alberta...
GTAGGCTGTCTGCCGACCTCCGCTGCTTCGATGTACTGAATACCAACAAGACTGGGGCCGTCATCTATGGCATCCGCGAATTGTCGACAGCCAATCCTGCCCGCCGCACTTTCATGGTTGACCTCACGTGGAAGTTCAACGAGGCCCGCTCCAAGTACCGCGGCTCCGGTGCCGGCGAGAAGCAGAAGGCACGTATGTAATAGCGTTCCGTTATAATGTGATTGTTATGGTTGGTCAGGACGTTTCCATTTCTTGAAAAAGTGAACCGAGCCGACAAGTCGCTGTGACTTTGTCAGCTCGGTTTCTTGCTTTTTCTGTTATGTGATGCTGTCTTATCCGGGGACATTATTCTCACGTTCAACCTTTTCTGATGTATTATCTGGGTGGACTTGCTTGTCACGTCAGTGCGCGGAGCCTTTTCCGCGCATGATATCAACGATGGTCCCCTCGGTTTCCACCATACCCGGTGAGGCTATCAGTCCCATGTTGCGCATGGTATCTTCGGGTGTCAGTCCGTTGATGCCATGCGCTTTGTCTATGGCTATGCCGTTGGCGGCCAGATCTGCGGCGCGGTATGCCGCGTCAACTGCCACCAGTGCCTTGAGTGCACAGCCGTGGTTGCCGCCGTCGCATATCATGCCCGTCACGGACGATGCCATGTTCTGTATCGTCAACGTCAGCTCCCGCAGCTTGCCTCTCCTCAGCCATGCCAGAGCACACGCCATGCCCGTGCCTGCGGCTATGGCGCATCCGCAGAAGGCCGACAGCCTGCCCGAGTACTCCTTTATATACATACACACCAGATAGCTCAGCGCCGTGGCCCTCAGCAGTTGTTCACGGCTCGCTCCGCCCACTCTGTGGGTGGCATAGAGTGGCAGCGTGGCTATTATGCCGTGGGCTCCGCTGCCCGTGATGCTCATGGCCGGCAGGGGCAGTCCCAGCACACGTGCCTCGATGGCGGCGGTGCAGAGCAGGACGGCTGTGGAGTGCTCGTCGGAGGATATTGTCTGCGAGCCGTTCCTTGCATACAGCTGGCGCGTGATGGTGGTGCGGCGGCTCTTGACTGCACTCTCAAAGAGTGCCAGGTTAAGGTCATACGCCTTGCCTATAAAATCTATCTCGTCAACGGGCACCGTCCTCACATAGCTCAGCAGCTGGCGCAGCGAGTAGCGGTGGATGTCGGTCGTCTTGTGTGTGGGCCGCGTGGTTATCCCGGGCTGTTTCTCGTTGTTATATGTGCCCACCTCCCTTCCGTTATGCGTTATCCGTGTTATGTTAGTATGTGCGCCGCGTATGCTCACCGTGGCGGTGTCAGCATCGGTCGTGACGGTGGCCGTGATGCTTATCTCGCTGCTTATGCCATCCATCTCAACCCTCACTTTGCCCTCTCTAACCAGCCTGCGCGCCAGTAGGTTGTCATTACGTCCTACACCGTCAAGACACTCCAGCCCCTTTCCTGCGTCAGCCGCCACATATCCAAGCGCGGCACAGTGTAGGTTGCCCACCTCCGTACTGTTGGGTATGCCGCAGGTGAAGGCATTCTTATACATTCCGCTGTTGAGCTTCACGTGTATCTCCCTCAGTGTGCCCTTCACATACTTCCTCGCCGTGGCCACTGCGAAGGCTATGGCTCCCGGCTCAGTAACGCCCAGTGCCGGACGCATATCGTCATATATCAGTCGTGTAAGTCTTCTCATTTGGCAGTATAGGCATTTATTCGTTTAGTTGTTTGCTCGCCTGGCCGTTTGGCGTTCCTCCTTCCTTGCAGGAAAGGATGGGGAGGGGCAGTTACTGTCACGCATATTGCCAGTATCCAGGGATACAGAGCCGTAAGAAACACGTCTGCGGCCTGAATGTCCGTCGCGCAGCCTGATGCCTCTATGCCCTTCATCAGCAGCAACACGCATCCGCTATAGGGCAGTATGAACGGGAAGGTGCAGATGCCCGTGGCGAGCAACGTGGTGCGGTGGTAGGGATGCAAGCCGTGGCGGCGGCCTATGGTGTTGACAAACGGTGCTACGCATATATTGGCTATGGTGTTGACCGCCGCTATCAGTATGCCGGCAACAGACACCAGCAGCAGTATTGTCAGTTCGGCGCTCCTCCGTGAGCGTATCACCCTCCTGTCAAGCGCGCCTATCACCAGATCCATGCACCTGCTCCTGATGATGAGTCCCGACATTGCCACCACGACTATCAGCAGTACGCACATGCCCGTCATGGCGGCAATGCCGCTGACCACTGCGCCGCTCACGCTGCCGCCGCTCACGTCCACGAGGTCGGCAGGCGTAAAGAGCCCCAGTGTGAGTCCTGTGACTACTGCCGCTGCCGTGCCTGCCGCTATGGCGGTGAATATGCCCACCTTACGCAATGACAGCACCATGATGAGCAGGGTAGGCAGCAGCAGTGCCAGTCCGCCGGGCGATGCCTGAACAGCTGCCGCCTCGTCATGCCGCTCTCCAGTGAGCCACAGAGCAGCGAGAGGGAAAGCCGCCGCTGTGAGCAGTGCCGCCGTGAGCACCAGAGGCAGGCGGTGTCTTATGCTCTCGCCAACCTCTGCCGTTCTGCCGCTGTCATCAAACTCTTGTGTGGCGGCGGCGATCACGGCGGTGTCTGACACGGGCGCGATGCTGTCACCCAGAGCAGCACCCGAGAGTATGGCACCGCCCAGCAGTGCCGGGTTGGCCCCCACCGCTAAGCCAGCCGGAAACAGCGTCAGGCTGACCGCGCTGATTGTACCGAAGCCCGAGCCCGTTGACACAGCAAACAGAGCAGAGAAGAGAAACACTGCCAGCGTGAACGTCACTGCACCCGCGTTTAGTGCGCCGGTCGCCCATACCAGTCCGTCGGCTATGTGGCCCGCCTTCAGTATGCTGCCGTACACCCCCACCATGAGCCACAGCAGCACGGCGGTCATGGATGTCTTGCTGCCGGCATACTCAAAGATTGTGTGCCAGTATTCCCCGTCATTGCCCGCGAGCAGCCCGCCGATAATAACAGCCGTCACGCCCACAGCCGTTAGCAGGCTGATGTCGGTGGCATTGAAGAACGACAATGTGACGGCACTTACCGCAAAGAGCGCGAAAGGCACGGCGGCGCGCCATTCTTTCCTCCCCGGCTGTGTGTTTTCAGAAAAAGACTGAGTCATATTCCTTTTATTGTTTGTTATTAGTCTTCAGCTCTACATTGAAAACATCTCCTCCCTCTATGTAAAATGCAAAGCTACACTTTCCTCCCTTTGCAGGCAATCGTCCTGGCATGGTATTCTGCCTACCGCATATATGGTAATTCTTCTGACAAGATGTTCCGTTTGCGTCTTAACTGAAAAAGGTTGTCACTTTCTGGAGGGGTAGGGCAAGAGGGTGATGGCGCATCTGGGAAAAGGAAAACCGAGCCGACAAGTCGCTGTGACTTTGTCAGCTCGGTTTCTTCAATTGTTTATTATGGTATTGTACGGTCAACTCTGCTTTCGGTGGCTTCGCAAGCGATGCAACCGAAGGATTGTCAGGCGCGACTACAGCTTAGATCATCTCCACTGAGCGGCGGAGGAAGCGGTCGAGAGCTTCGCCTTTGAGCATACCGTTTTGCAGCAGGGCGAGGTCTATGAGCTGGTGAACGATGTTGTTGTCCTTGGCATAGTCGGCAATCAGGGCATCGCGCTTCTGCTTCTGCTCGTCGATAGCCTTCTGGGTGTTGGCCTTGTCGTCCTTTTCCTCCTGGGTCAGCTCGTCGTATTTCTTCTTCGACTGCTCCTGGTTGAGTACCTGCAGCCTTGCGTTGAGCCCCTTGAGCTCGCTGAGTATCGGCTTGAGAGCTTCCTCGGTGTTGGTCTTTTCGTCGTCGAGAATCTTCTTTACGAGCTTGTGGTCGGTGTTGAGCACGATGTTGTAGCTGTCGGGCATCTCGCCATAGAAGCTCATGCCAGCCTGGAAGCGGCTCATCTCCTTCATACGGCGCATATACTCGCTCTGCGTAATCATCACGGGCTGAGCCTGCTCGCCCATAGCTTCCACCTCCACGTTGAACTCCGTCTTGTCAAGTTTGGGCAGCTGCGAACGGAAGGTCTGCTGCAGGTTCTCGCGCTCGTCGTCGGTCAGCTCAGCCTTCTTCACGTCGTCCTTGACAATCAGTCGGTCGATGATGTCGGCATCCACGCGGCTGAAGCGGCTCTTCTCAAGTTTCTGCTCGAGCATCGACACTGTCGGCGCATCAAGCTCGCCGTCCATCACCAGCACGCTGTAGCCCTTGGCCTTGGCAGCCTCTATGTAGGAATACTGCTCCTCGGTGTTGGTGGTGTAGAGGTAAATGAGCTGGCTGTCCTTGTCGGTCTGGTTGTCCTTAATCAGTGTGCGATACTCATCAAGGGTGAAGTATTTGCCCTCGATGTCCTTCACGAGTGCGAAGTCCTTTGCCTTGTCGTAGAAGCTCTCGTTGGAAAGCATACCGTACTCGATGAATATCTTAAGGCTGTCCCACTTCTCCTCGTACTCCTTGCGGTTATCCTTGAAGATGCTCGACAGGCGGTCGGCCACTTTCTTTGTGATGTATGTTGAAATCTTCTTAACGTTGGCATCGCTCTGCAGGTATGAGCGGCTTACGTTCAGAGGAATGTCCGGCGAGTCTATTACTCCGTGGAGCAGTGTGAGGAACTCCGGCACGATGCCCTCCACCTGGTCGGTGACGAACACCTGGTTACAGTAGAGCTGTATCTTGTTGCGTTGCAGCTCGATGTTCGACTTGATTCTCGGGAAGTAGAGAATACCCGTGAGGTTGAAGGGATAGTCTACGTTGAGGTGGATCCAGAACAGCGGCTCGTCCTGCATGGGGTAGAGCGTGCGGTAGAAGCTCTTGTAGTCTTCGTCCTTGAGTGTGCTCGGAGCTTTTGTCCACAGCGGTTCCACATTGTTTATGATGTTGTCCTCGTCGGTGTCCTGCATCTTGCCGTCTTTCCATTCCTGCTTCTTGCCGAACACCACAGGCACGGCCATGAACTTGCAGTACTTCGAGAGCAGTTCCTCTATCTTCTGTTTCTCGAGGAATTCCTTGCAGTCGTCGGCTATGTGGAGCACGATGTCGGTTCCTCGGTCGGCTTTCTCAGCAGCCTCGATGGTGAACTGTGGGCTGCCGTCGCAGGTCCACCTCACAGCCTCGGCACCCTCCTTGTAGCTGCGGGTGATGATGTCCACCTTGTCGCTCACCATGAACGACGAGTAGAAGCCCAGTCCGAAGTGGCCTATTATGGCATTGGCATTGTCCTTGTATTTGTCGAGGAAGTCGTTGACGCCCGAGAAGGCAATCTGGTTGATATACTTGTCTATCTCCTCCTCGGTCATTCCGATGCCTCGGTCGCTGATGGTCAGCGTGCCGGCATCCTTGTCCAAGCTTATTCTTACCGACAGGTCGCCCAGCTCTCCGGTGAAGTCGCCTTTCTGGGCGAGGGTCTTCAGCTTCTGCGTAGCATCCGTAGCGTTCGACACCATCTCGCGGAGGAATATCTCGTGATCAGAATACAGGAACTTTTTAATTACGGGGAAGATGTTCTCTGTAGTAACCCCGATGTTGCCTTGTGTCATGTTTTTTTCTTTGTTTTAAGTTCTACAATCTGCCAACAATGCTGCAAATAGCGTGCCAAAACAAAGAAAGTGGCGGCTTACTTGAAGCACACCACTTTCTTGAAGTCCATTGTCAGGTAGAATGTATAGCTCTCCTGCCGGTCGTAGACCTTTATTTTCACAGGCAGATAGACAAGCTGTTTGGGGTTGTCGCGGTCGGCATAGGCTGTCGTTATGTTGAAAGCCTTGTCTGTTGATGCCTGCTTGCGCAGAGAGGCTATTACGTCGTCGTTGATGTAGCGTGTGGAGTCGAGCCGTCCGAAGCTCACTATCGAGAAGTCTTTCTCTGCCAGGTTCTCGTTCAGGAAGTCCTTGACGGCGCTCTCTGCCTTCTGTTTGTCGGTGCAGCCGGCAGCAGCCACGGCCAGAAGCACCATAATCATGATGTTGCGAACTGTCTTCATTTTTGTTGTCTTTAGTTTTCGTTCTTTGTCATAAGACCTATGAGTCCTATAAGTCCGATAAGTCTTATAAGTCCTATAAGTCTTATAAGTCCTATAAGTCTTATAAGTCTTATAAGACCTATAAGTCGTCTTCCCCCCTTTGGGGGGATTGAGGGGGGCTTCTCCTCCCCCTATGGGGGGACTGAGGGGGGCCACCAATATGGCCCATATTACCGAGCAATATGGCCCATATTACTTTGCAGAATGGGTGCCGCAACTACTGCTCCCAGTGTGGGAAGACAGTAGCAGGCGGCTTGTCCAGAGCCAAATTAGTTTGCTATTCGGTGTCAGTTTAGGTGACACCTTATTATATATAGTCAGTTAAAGCATCGCCTGCGGCTCTGCCTTAGCCGGGCTATTCAGTCTCAGATGTTCTTCAGAATATCCAGCAAGTGGTCCCAAACCATCTGCACGGTGGGTATGAGCAGTCGTTCGTCGGGCGAGTGAACGCCTCGCAGGGTGGGGCCGAACGACACCATGTCGAGCTCGGGGTACTTTGCCGAGAACAGTCCGCACTCCAGTCCGGCGTGGATGCCCAGCACCAGCGGGTCTTTTCCGAAGAGTCGGCGATACGAGTCGACAGCCACCTTGGTGAGCTTGCTGTCGGGATTCATCTTCCATGCAGGGTAGCCGTCGCCCTGAACTACCTCGGCACCGGCCAGCTGGAACGCAGCCTTCACCGTGGCAGCCTGGTTGTCGAGCGCGCTCATCACGTTGGAGCGTTGCGAAGCCACCACTACAGCCTCGCTGTCGGTCGTTGCGATGCTTGCCACATTGTTCGATGTCTCTACCAGCCAGGCTATCTCCTCGTCCTGGCACATGGCAAACACTCCGTTGTCAACGGCCTGCAGAGCCTGCACCATGCGTGTGCTCACCTGCTCGGGGATAACCTTCTGCGGCTCAGCACTTTCCATGTGGAACTGCATGGTCTTCTCCGTTACGTGATATTCCTCCTCTACCTGCACGGCAAACACGTTCCAGTCGGCACGTACGTTCTCCTTCTTGTCAGTCGGTACGGCAAACACGGCGATGCCGTCGCGCGGTATGGCGTTGTGCAGTCGGCCAGCAGTGAAGCTTGCCAGGCGCAGTCCGTAGCGTTCCTGGGTCTGGTAAAGGAAGCGTGTGAGCACCTTCAGGGCGTTGGCTCGCTTCTTGTTGATGTCGTCGCCGGAGTGTCCGCCGATGAGTCCCTTTAGCGAAGCCTTCACGAAGAACCATCCCTCGGGAGCTGTTTCCTTCTCGAAGCGGAAGGTGGCAGTGGTGTTTCTTCCGCCTGCACACGACACAAAGATCTGTCCTTCGTCCTCGGAGTCGAGGTTTATGAGCATCTGTCCGGTCATGAAGCCGGGCTTCATGCCTTCAGCTCCGGTCAGTCCGGTTTCCTCGTCGCGCGTGAACACGCACTCTATTGGGCCGTGCTCTATGTCGTCGGAGTCGAGGATGGCCAGCTCTATGGCGCAGCCGATGCCGTCGTCGGCTCCCAGTGTGGTGCCCTTGGCGCGCATCCATTCTCCGTCAACGTATGTCTGTATGGGGTCTTTCTCGAAATCTATGTCCACCTCGGGCAGCTTTTCGCACACCATATCCATGTGGCTCTGCAGTATAACGGTGGGTCGCTGCTCCATTCCCGGTGTGGCAGGCTTGCGTATGAGCACGTTGCCCGTTTCGTCGGTCACGGTTTCGAGTCCACGCTGCTGTCCGAACGACTGGAGGTAGGCAATCATCTGTTCCTCTTTCTTCGATGGGCGAGGGATTGAATTGATTTTGGCAAACTGCTCGAAAACGCGAGCAGGTTTCAAATTTGTGTTTGTCATACTTTGTGTTTTTTGTATAAAAGACTCAGCTTTATAGGTTTTTATTTTGCAACTTCCAACTAATTCCACTACCTTTGCAGGCAATTAGGCAAGGTCTGAGGACGTTGTCGGTTGATTATTCAACTGCAAAATTAGGAAAAAATGGCGAAAATACTGCTTTTAAGCATAATTATTGTTGGAATAGCATTGGCATTGCTCAGCGTGAAACTTATCCTGAAGCGCGACGGCAAGTTCTCTTCGATGCACATCCACGACAGCGAAGCCATGAAGCAGAGGGGCATACACTGTGTGCTCGACCAAGACCGGGAGATGCGCGGCGAGGCATGAGCCTGGCTGCCACGGCCAATATTGATTAAGAAAACTAAAAGAATAATCTGATGAAAAAAACATTTATTTTTGCATTTGCAGCATTGCTGGGACTCGCTTCGTGCAACAACCAGCCGCAGCAGAACGACACCAAGGAAACCAAGGCGCCCTCGAAGGAGAGCAGCGATGTGAAGATTGCATACGTGGAGGTTGACTCCATTATGAGTCAGTACACCTATTGGAAGGAAGTAACCAAGCTCATGGAGCAGAAGGAGCAGAACATCCAGAAGACGCTTGCAACCAAACAGCAGTCGTTGCAGCAGGCAGCTGCCAAGTTCCAGCAGGACATTCAGGCCAACAAATACACTCAGCAGCAGGCACAGCAGGTGCAGGCTTCCATTCAGAAGCAGGCTCAGGATGCCGAGGGATTGCAGCAGAGGTTAGGCAATGAATACCAGAAGCTGGTTGCCGACTACAACAAGGCACTGGCCGACAGTCTGCATCACTTCCTTGAAAGTTTCAACAAGGACAAGAAGTACACCATGATCCTTGCCAAGCAGGGCGACAACATCCTCTATTCCGACAAGTCGCTCGACATCACCGACGACGTGGTGAAGGGTCTGAACAAGGCATATAAAGGAATGAAGAAGTAAAAACAAGTTTAGTAATTCATAGGGGCCAGTTGCGCGTGGTGCGTAGCTGGCTCTGCCTTTTTTGCTTAAACAACAGCCATGACACGCCAGCAACGCTATCAGTATCTGCTCGACTACTTTCGCCGACAGATGCCGCACGTCACCACTGAACTGCATTTTGGCAGTGCTTTCCAGCTTCTTTGTGCCACGGTGCTCAGCGCACAGTGTACCGACAAGCGTGTTAACATGGTCACGCCGGCCCTGTTTGCTGCTTATCCCACGGCGCAGGCTATGTCGCAGGCCACTGCCGACGACCTGCTCGCATACGTTTCCAGCGTTTCCTATCCCAACAGCAAGGCGCGCCACCTGGCCGAACTCTCGCGGATGATAGTGGAACAGTTTGGCGGCGAGGTGCCTTCGACGGTCGAAGAGCTGGTAAAGCTGCCCGGAGTGGGGCGCAAGACGGCCAACGTCATGCAAGCCGTGTGGTTCGGAAAGGCAGCAATGGCGGTAGACACCCACGTCTATCGAGTGAGCCATCGCATGGGACTCGTGCCCAAGACAGCCGACAATCCGCTGAAGGTAGAGAAGTATCTCATGGCTCATATACCTGCCGACGATATTCCCGATGCCCATCACTGGCTGCTTCTACATGGCAGATATGTGTGCCGGAGCCAGCATCCGCGATGCAGCGAGTGTGCTTTCGCCGACATCTGCCCCAGACTTATCGAGGGCAGCAAGCTTGAATGAGTTGCCCTCAGCATCTTTTCATACACAACTAAAAGCATTATCTGACTATGAAATCCAAACAGATATTCTCGTTTCTCAAGGCTATAGCAGCCAACAACAACCGCCAGTGGTTTGCCGAACACAAGGAGGAATACCAGCAAACGAAGGCCGACTTCGAGCAGGCGGTAGACTGTCTGATCTCGCGCATAGCCGAGTTTGACCCTGCCGTGGCCCATCTCACCTCGCGCGACTGCTGCTATCGGTTCTACCGTGACGTGCGCTTCTCCTCCGACAAGTCGCCCTACAAGCGCCACTATGGTGCCTACATTTGCGAGGCAGGACGCAAGAGCCTGCGTGCCGGCTACTACCTGCACCTGCAACCGGGCCAGAGCTTCGTGTGCGGAGGGGCATACTATCTGCCAACCAACATACTGACGGCTTGCCGCAACGAGATTATGGCAAACATTGACGAGTGGCGCAAGATGGTGGAAGCCAAGCCGTTTGTCGACCTTTTCGGCACTCCCGGCTGCGGAACGCTCACCGATGAAGGGCCGTCGGACAAGGGATTTGGCATCGTCCACCTGAAAACCTGCCCCAAAGACTTTCCCCGCGACTATGAGTTCATGCACTATCTGCGCATGAAGGACTATGCTTTCTGGCATCGTCTTGACGACAAATTCTTCAGCAAAGCCGACTGGATGGACCAAGTTTTGCAGATGTTCCGCCTGGCAATGCCGGTCAATCACTTCCTGAACTCAGTGATAGCAGACTACGAATAACAAAAAAGAGATTGTCCTTTGCGGGCAATCTCTTTTTGGTTCAGCAGTTGCTTGTTCCTTTACTGCTTCTTAGCCTTGCTCAGCTCGGCTATCGTTTCTTTCAGCGAGGCAATCTTCTCGAGCGAGTCGCTTTCCTTCTTGCGTTCCAGAGCAACCACGGCTTCCGGCGCATTGGCTACGAAACGCTCGTTCTGGAGCTTCTTTCTCACTCCGGCAAGGAAGCCTTCAAGGTGCTTCAGCTGTGCTTCAGCCTTGGCAATCTCGGCTTCTATGTCAATCATCGAACCTAAAGGAACGGCAAATTCGTGTACTCCAACCATGAAGGCAGTGCCGTCTGCGCTCTTTTCCTGTACCACTTCAATAGCTTGAAGGTTAGCCATTTTGGACAGCACGCTGTTGTATTGCTCGAAGACATTGCTGCCAATGGCCTGCAAGGTGAGTGCTTCCTTGGGGGCAATGTTCTTCTGGTTTCTCACGGTACGCACTCCGGCTACTATCTGCTTCACGCTTTCGATGTCGCTCATAAGCTCTCGTTCCTCCTCGGTAGGCAAGCTGAGGTGGAGGCAGTCGCGCATAATAGAGTCGCCAGCACTGCGTTCATAGAGTGCCTGCCACAGCTCCTCAGTGATAAACGGCATGAAGGGATGGAGCAGCTTCAGCAGCTTGTCGAAGAAGCCCAGCGTCGCATCGTAGGTTGTCTGGTCTATTGGCTGCGGCTTGCCGTCAACGTATGCCGGCTTGATCATCTCGAGATACCAGCTCGAGAACTCGTCCCAGAACAGCTTGTAGACCACCATAAGTGCTTCGCTGAGGCGGTATTTGCTGAAGAGGTCGTCCATTTCGGCACTTGCTTCCTTGAGTTTCGCTTCGAACCAAGCCACTGCCGTCTTGCTGGCATCGGGCTGGCTGCCGCCTGTCGGGTCAACAGTCCATCCCTTGACAAGACGGAAAGCGTTCCATATCTTGTTGTTGAAGTTGCGTCCTTGTTCGCAAAGAGCCTCGTCGAAGAGTATGTCGTTGCCTGCCGGAGCCGACAACATCATTCCCATACGCACGCCGTCGGCACCGAACTTGTCGATAAGCATGAGCGGATCGGGCGAGTTTCCGAGCGACTTTGACATCTTGCGGCCAAGCTTGTCGCGCACGATGCCGGTGAAATAAACGTTCTTGAAGGGGTACTTGCCCATGTATTCCTCACCGGCCATTATCATTCGGGCCACCCAGAAGAAGATAATGTCGGGTGCGGTGACGAGGTCAGCCGTGGGGTAGTAGTAGTTTATCTCTTCGTTTCCGGGGTTGTTGATGCCGTCGAAGAGGGATATTGGCCACAGCCACGACGAGAACCACGTGTCGAGAGCATCCTCGTCCTGTCGCAGGTCGGCAGCCTGAAGGTTGCTGTTGCCGCTTTTCTGGTGTGCCAGCTCAAGTGCTTCCTCGGCTGTTTCGGCCACCACAAAGTCGCCTTCGGCATTGTAGTAGTAGGCCGGAATACGGTGTCCCCACCACAGCTGGCGGCTGATGCACCAGTCCTGGATGTTCTCAAGCCAGTTCTTATATGTGGTCTTGTACTTTGCCGGATAGAAGTTCATCTCGCCGTTCATCACCGGTGGCAGCGCAATGTCGGCAAAGTGCTGCATATTGAGGAACCATTGCAGCGACAGGCGCGGCTCGATGGCCGTGTCGGGGTTGCGTTCCGAGTAGCCCACCTTGTTCACATAGTCCTCTACGCGCTCCATCAGTCCGGCCTCCTTGAGGTCGTTTGCTATCTGAGTGCGGCAGTCGAAGCGGTCCATTCCCACGTAGAGCGGACTGGCTTCGGATATTGTTCCGTCGGCGTTGAATATGTCAATCGTCTCAAGATTGTGGGTTTTGCCCAGCATATAGTCGTTGGTGTCGTGGGCTGGAGTGACTTTCAGACAGCCTGTACCGAACTCGATGTCGACATATCGGTCCTCAATCACCGGAATGACGCGGCCAACGAGTGGCACAATAACCTTGCGGCCCTTGAGCCACTGGTTCTTCGGGTCCTTGGGGTTGATACACATTGCCGTGTCGCCCATGATGGTTTCGGGACGTGTGGTGGCCACAACGGCATAGTAGCCGCGCTCGTCGTGGTGGATTATGTTGCCCTCGTCTATGAGCTGCTGCTCGTTGTCGAGGCTGTCAAGGCCGTCGACATAGTATTTCAGATGGAACAGATGGCTCTGCTCTTCCCTGTAGATTACTTCCTCGGTAGACAGCGCAGTGAGTGCCTTCGGGTCCCAGTTGACCATTCGCAGGCCACGGTAGATGAGTCCTTTGTTGTATAAATCAACGAACACGTGTATCACGCTCTTCGAGCGTTTCTCGTCCATAGTGAACGCCGTGCGGTCCCAGTCGCACGAAGCACCGAGCTTGCGGAGCTGCTTCAGGATGATGCCGCCGTGCTCGTGGGTCCAGTCCCATGCGTGCTTGAGGAACTCCTCACGCGTGAGGTCGCTCTTCTTGATGCCCTGCTCGGCCAGTTTCTTCACCACCTTAGCCTCTGTAGCTATCGAGGCATGGTCGGTTCCGGGCACCCAGCAGGCGTTCTTGCCCTCCATGCGGGCGCGGCGAACGAGGATGTCTTGTATGGTGTTGTTGAGCATATGACCCATGTGGAGCACGCCAGTAACGTTTGGTGGCGGTATCACCACGGTGTAGGGCTCGCGCCCGTCGGGTTTGCTACTGAACAGTTTGTTGTCGAGCCAGTATTGATACCACTTCGACTCCACTTCTTTCGGATCGTACTTTGTTGCTAATTCCATATTTGTATTATTGCGTTTTGGGTTCAAACGAAAATCCTTGCAAAATTACTAATAAACGACTAATTATCAAAAAGATTGCCCTTTTTGTTTCCTGTCAGTTCCTTCGGTGCCTTACACAAACAAGAGGACAAGCGGCAGAACTACTCTCTTGCCCCTTGTCCCCTTGCTGGATGTACCTCGAAAGAGGATGTCTTAGAAGTTGTTGGCCTGCAGCTCGAAGTAAGCCTGCGGATGGTCGCATACCGGGCATACCTCAGGAGCCTGCTTTCCGATTACGATATGGCCACAGTTGCGGCACTGCCAGATGGCATCTCCGTCGCGCGAGAACACCTTCTTCTGCTCTATGTTGTCTAAAAGCTTGCGATAGCGGGCCTCGTGGTGCTTCTCGATTGCAGCCACGCCGCGGAACTTCTCGGCTATCTCGGTGAAGCCTTCCTCGTCGGCCTCGCGTGCCATACGCTCGTACATGTCGGTCCATTCAAAGTTTTCGCCCTCGGCAGCAGCCTTCAGGTTCTCTGTCGTATCTTTGATTTTGCCGCCCTCGAGCAGCTTGAACCACATCTTGGCGTGCTCTTTCTCGTTGTTTGCAGTTTCCTCGAAGATGGCAGCTATCTGCACATAGCCGTCTTTCTTGGCCTTCGATGCCCAGTATGAGTACTTGTTTCTGGCCTGCGACTCGCCTGCAAAGGCTTCCTGCAGGTTCTTTTCGGTTTTGGTTCCTGCTAATGCTTTCATAATGCTTTGTATGTTTTTGTTAATATTCAGGTTGTTTTATGGAGTGGAAAGCTGGCCTCGTCGGCCACTTTCAGTATGATGCTTGTCGCACCGATGGTGAAAAGAGTGTCGTTGTAGATAATCCTGCGCTCCTTGTCGCCCAGTATTTCGTTGTCAACGAAGGTGCCGGTGTTGCTCGGCCCGTCGCTCAGTGTGAACCTTAGCCGTCCTTTCTTGTCGCGGCCAACGCTTATGCGGCAGTGGGTCATGTCCATGCTCGGGTCCACGGTTTCTATAGGGCAGTTTATCGGATTGCCTTTCTGGTAGCGGCCAATGGTGTTCACGCCCATGTAGAGGGGGATAACCTGCTTGTAGTGGAACACGTTTTCTATCACCACGAGCTCGCCCACGGGCTGTCGCTCGGCTGTTGCATCACCGTCGCTGTCCTCGGCTGTTGCCGAGACGTTGTCGGGGTGCATGGTGCGCTGCTCTTTGTCGAGCACCTTGGGTGTCCCTATGCGCACTCCGAACTGTTTGCTGCAATTAGGGCAAGTGAAAATCAGCGACTGGCCGGCTTCGTATTTCGTTTCGTCAAAGGTGATGAAGCTGTCGCATTTGGGGCATCTTACTCGTTTCATTCTGTTATTTTAAGAAGCCATCCTATTTTGAAATACTTGTTGTCTCTCAGTTGGCGAAGTGCGTTCTGGGCCTCTTCCTTTGATGGATATTTTCCGTAGACAACCTTGGCGTTGGTTTCCTTGTCGATGACGACAGCCTCGGAGAAGCCGTCCTTGTGTATCATCTCGGCATAAATCTCGGCATTCTTCAGTCCCACACGGCTGCAGAGCACTATGCTCCAGTACTCTTTGGGCTGCGGAGCAGCTGCTACGGGTTTAGGCATCGGTGCAGCCTTGGCCTTGGCGGGCTTGCTGGCAGGCTTGTCAACGGGGCTGATGGCTTTGTCCGACTTGCCTGCTGTGGTCAGGATAGGCTTGAAGAGAAAATCGGGTTTTATGGGTTTGCCTACGTCGAACACGTTGCATAGGAAGCCGCAATGGAGCTGCTCGATGTGGCGTCCGCCCTTGTTGAGGTCGAGCGGCGAAGCCAGTAGGAAGAAGGCTGTGGCCAGCAGTGCTGCCACGGCTGTGTTGCGGATGGCGCTGAGGCTGATGGCAACAAACCGCTTGCCTGTGTTGCGGTCGCTGGCAATGCCTATCACCTGCGTGCGAGGGCTGATGGTGATGGGCTTTGTCTGTGCTTCTGGTGTTTTGGCAGCTGCCTCTTGCTGCTGATGGAGTGGGGCAGCGGTGCTCTCTGGGGCTGATGCCGGGGCTGCGTTGTGCTTTGAGCGTATTGCGGCCAGCGGCTGAATGTCCAGACCGCTGAGTGCGTAGAAGTCGGGAGTGAGTATTCCGGCCTCGTTGGGCAGGAACTCAAGGTTGCCTTCCTTGTTGACAGTCAGCGTGCCTACGCCGTTCAGCTCAACAAAACCCTCGTCGGTGAGTTGCCGCCGCAGTGCTCTTACGTCGCTTTCAACCATTGCCACGGCTTCGGGATAGCTCGTGTCGTTGGCCTCTACGTATGACTGTGCCAGCAGAGAGTCGTTCATCACGTACTTGGGATTGAACCCGACGGTGCGCAACGGCGGCAGATACACCCCGTCGTGCTCGTCGTAGCGTGCCGCAACATGATGGGCAACAAAAGCTCCCAGGCCGGGAACTATCACACAGTCGTTGCCGAGCAGCAGTATTTCGATATGTCTTCCGAGTTCAATCACGTTTGCAAAAATAGGTATTTTTTTCTTTACCGCAAAATATTTTGGGTTTGTTGGTGTCCTTAAAATTAAACATCTGTGGCTGCCCGACCATGTGGCTGCCCACCCGAGGGCTGTTGTCGCCAACCAATATGGGCCATATTACCGACCAATATGGGCCATATTACCGACCAATATGGGCCATATTACAACCCCACTCCCAACCACTCCCCAAGGCAGGGGTGCCGTAAGGCTCTCCCATAAGTCATATAAGGCTTATAATTCCCATAAGACCTATAAGACCTATAAGCCATCCTCCCTTCGGGGGGACTGAGGGGGGGCTACCAATATGAGTCATATTACCGACCAATATGAGTCATATTACCGAGCAATATGAGTCATATTACTTTGAGCTTGCTGCGTGGGCTTAATGTTGTGCAGGCTTCAGCTCTGTCAGGGAAGGTGCTGGGGGCTGGCCTTGGTGTGGCTAATGCTGTTCCCTGCGGGCTGTGAAGTCGTCGATGAGCATACGTGCTATCGACAGTTTCTCGGGCAGCGTGGGCAGGTTGCGGTAGTCGAACCATCCGCCTTCGGCCAGTTCGGAGCTTTGCAAGTGGAGTTCGCCGCTGGCATATTCGGCAGTGAAGCCCACCATCATGCCGCATGGGAAGGGCCAGGGCTGGCTGTCGAAGTAGCGAAGGTTCTTGATTGATATGCCCGTTTCTTCCTTCACCTCGCGCATCACGGTTTCTTCGAGCTTCTCGCCTGTTTCCACGAAGCCTGCCACAAGGCCGAAGAAGTGGCTTCGGAAGTTGCGTGCCCTGACGAGCAACAGCTCGTCGCCGCGGTTGATGCGCACTATAACTGCTGGCACCACCTGTGCCCATACCTCGTTTCCGCAATGCTTGCAGGTTTTTGAAATGTCTGTTTGGGGAGTCAGTGGGTGCCCACACACACCGCAATACTTGTTGTGAGAGTCCCAATAAACTATCTCCCAACACTTTCCGGCCTTCCGATAGAGTTCGGGTTTAAGCTTGTAATAAGACTTGCGGAGGGGGCAGAGCTTCCACGACCGATGCTGTGCAGGCTCTTGCAGAGATGTTTCCGGCAGGCTCAGAGTGCGCACTTCGCGCCCGTCATCCATGGCTGTCACGGTGTGGATGGTGGTTTCGGAGGGCAGTGTCAGGGGTGGCTCATTGCCTTCTGGAACCGAAAAAGTTTCATCGGCGTGTTGCTCAAGCAGCAACTCTCCGCCGATGAATATGAACCAAAGAGTCTGTTCTGTCATTGTTAGAGTTGCAGCTCTTTCAGTATCTGAGCCATCTTCTGCTTCGTTGTCACCTT
>Ga0256407_10007175_pt1 | contig 16912 bp, 13 predicted proteins | sample RumenRJG_04DNA_FD_193489 | JGI IMG/M metagenome (GOLD analysis project Ga0256407, IMG submission 193489) | Bovine rumen microbial communities from Lethbridge, Alberta, Canada - RJG_04 | ecosystem: Host-associated > Mammals > Digestive system > Stomach > Rumen | place: Canada: Alberta...
TGATGTTCATGCCGTAGCCCTTGCAGATCCGGGCAAAGCATACGCCGATCTTTCCTGTGCCGAGGATGCCGGCGGTCTTGTTGTGCAGGTCCATGCCCATGAGGCCGCTCAGTCCGAAGTTGTTCTCACGGACCTTCACATAGGCCTTGTGCAGACGGCGGTTCGCCTCCTGGAGAATGGCCATGGCATGCTCCGCCACCGCGTAGGGCGAGTAGGCCGGGACGCGGAGCACCGTGATGCCGAGTTCTGCCGCTGCCTTGAGGTCCACGTTGTTGAAGCCCGCGCAGCGCAGGAGTACCAGGCGGACGCCGCAGTCGTGAAGGATCTCCAGGACCCTCCGGCCGCACTCATCGTTCACGAAGATGCAGACCGCGCCGCAGCCGTTGGCCAGCTGGGCGGTCTCCGGCACCAGACGGGTATGGATGTATTTTCCCTCACAGTTGTAGCCGCCGGTGCCCTTGTCCTTCAGCAGCTCGTTGAAGAAGGTATAGTCGTAATCCTTCATGCTGAAGAAGGCGATCTTCAGGATCGCGGCGGACTTTTTCTCGTCAAAGGTGGAGCTGAGGAAAGAGCCGATGCACTTCGCGGCCTCCTCCTCGTCCGCGCCTTCGATGGTGACTCTCAGGACGTCGCCCTGGGTGACTCCCAGGGAAAGGATCTGCAGGACCTTGGAGGCATCTGCCGTCTTCCCGGTGCCTTCCTTCTGCAGCATGACAGTGCTTTTCACTCCGGAACAGCACTGCGCGATCTGCGCAGCAGGCCTGGCGTGAAGTCCGTACGGAATGTTGACAACATAGCTCAGTTCTCTCATATCCTGCTCCCTTCCATGTAAACGATTAGTATAATCTAACTATCTCGATAAAAGTCCGGCCGGAAGCTTCCCGGCCGGATTCTATTATACATCTTTTTTATACTTAGTTCAGCGGTGCGCAGTCAAATCCTTCATTCCATTTTGACATTGCAATATGCAGGCTTTCCTGAAGGCACTGTCCCGCGGCCGCAGCCGCCCTGCCGGCACTGCCGTCACCGCCCGGTAATGCTGTGCCAGAGATCGCGGAGCTTCGCGACCGTAAGCCCGGGCTGGGTAAGATTCACATGGTGGACCGCCGCCAGCTCGTCCGTGTACGTGTCCAGCGGCATGACCCGCTCGATGGGCCCGGAGAAATGGATGACTGTCGGGATGAAATCATAGGAAGTGACCCGGGTGCCCGCGGCATCCTTCGTGATCGTCACGTCGGCAAGGCCGCCGAGGATCGTGTCGGTCCGGGTCTGGGACGCCAGGAAGTTTCCGAGGGACCAGTACACCAGCGCGTGGTTTCCGGCCGCTGTGGTCAGTTCCTCCACCGGCTCCACCACATGCGGGTGGGCGCAGATCACCAGGTCCGCGCCTGCATCGGCCAGTTCAGTCACGTAAGCACGCTGGAACGCCGTGGGAGCGTAGTGGTACTCTTCCCCGATGTGCAGGAAACAGACCGTCATGTCCGCCTGACTCTCCGCCGTGCGGACATCCTGAAGGAATTTGTCCTTATAGGCAAGCAGATTCACGAGATAGGGCTGCCCTGCCGGGAGGGAAAAGCCGTTCAGTCCGTAGGTATAGTTGAACATAGCCAGCCGTATCCCGTTCTTCTCCACGTAGTCGATGGTGTTGAAGGCCTCGGGACTCTCATGGATCCCCAGGAGTCTGATTTCCGGGTGGCAGGTCTTCCAGTAGGTCAGCGTGTCCGACACTCCGCGGAGTCCCTTGTCCCAGGTGTGGTTCGTGGCGGAAAGCACCACGTCAAAGCCTGTGTCCACGATCGCCTCGCCCATAGACTGCGGCGTTCCGAAGGCAGGAAAAGTGCTGAGCAGGGAATTGTCGGAGACAAAGATAGTCTCCTGGTTCACCACCGCCAGGTCCCGGGAGCGGATCAGATCCCGGATGCACTCATACATAGGAATGAAATCGTAGGTGCCGGTCTCCGCGTTCCAGGCGTTCTTGTAGACATATTCGTGGACCAGGTTATCGCCCGCCGCGATCATGGTGAGGGATCCTTCCGCGGCCGATGACTGCGCCGCCGCTTCCGTCTCTGCAGCCGCAGTGGTCTCCTGCGCCGCTTCCGTCTCTGCAGCTGCAGCTGTCTCCTGCGCCGCTTCCGTCTCTGCAGCTGCAGCTGTCTCCTCCGCAGCAGCCGAAGTCTCCTCCGCAGCCTGTGTCATGTTCACGCCGGGTCCCGACTCCGCCTCCCGCGCAGCCGCCCCGTGTCCCGCCACCCCTGCCTCAGCGGTTACACTGGTCAGGAGAACTGTGAGGCACAAAGGAATAATCAGCTTCTTCGCAAAACTCTTCATAAACATCCCCCTGAATACAATAATTCTGAAAAAGTCCGGTCTGTTTTCAAAACCATCGCAGATCGACTGAGCATTCCGAGGACACTGCCTCTTTTTTGACCGAGAGTATGCCGCAAGGCCACTCGACCGAAAAAAAGAGGCAGATGTGTCCGAACGGAATGCGAAGGCAGATCAAGGGTTTTGATACAGACCGGACTCTTCAATAATGTTTTAGTCTATTTTTCCTTCGGAACGCAGAATCTCCTCCACCAGCGCCACCGCCTCATAGACCATACCGTCGCAGTGCGGCTTCCGCGGAAGGCCGGTCTCCGCGTTCTTCGCCAGAAGCTTAGCGCAGTCCAGCGTTCCCTCGTGGTTCGCCTTCATCGCCCGGATCAGCTTCTGGACCGCGGTCTTCTCATCAACGCCCCACAGACCCAGGGCCATCATACCGCCGGTAAAGGCGCCGCAGGTGCCGCCCATCTGCATGCCGCCGCCGAAATTCGCCGCCAGGCGGAAGGCATCCTCCTCGCTCATGCCGGCGTCCGGCGCGAAAGGAAGCAGGACAGACTGGGCACAGTTATAGTGCGGCGACTGACATGCCCGAAGTTCCTTTGCGCGATCCATATATTTACTCATAGCTCTTCTCCTCCTTCACTTCTCAGAAATGCTTCCGCCAGCAGCTGCCCCGCGGATTCCGGCGCCACAAGGCCCGGCAGCGGCGGCGCTGCGCAGTAAACGATGTTTTCATGTTCCCTCGCGGCAGGTTCCGTTCCACGCATTCCGCTGGAGAGATCGAAAACGTAGACCGGACCGCGCCGTCCCGGCCGCTGTGGGAGATCAGGCGCACCGGAAGTCCGAGACGCTTAAGATAGTCGCAGACCGAAGATCCGACCCTTCCGCCGCCGATCACGTCATAGGTGTAAGTGAACAGGCTCCTCGGCGTCCGCCGCAGCAGGAGGTACAGGACTCCCTCCGCCGTCAGGACAGAATTCCGGGTCCTCCTGATAACAGACAAAGCTGCAGGGGAGGAAACGCTCATAGTCCGTCCAGAGTCCTGCCAGGACCTTTGCCTCCGGCTTCAGGCTTTCCAGAAACGGCCCCAGATCGATTCTGGTCCCGCCCATGGTGATGGTCCCGTCCGAAGTCCCCCGGATGGGCAGAAAGACAAAGTCCAGGTCTTTTGCCCGGACTTTCTCAGGATCCCACTCCGCGGGATCCCGTACGATCTGTGTCTCATATCCCTTTTCCCGCAGATACATTCCGCAGTAGTAAAGCCTCTCATCCGAGGCGAAGATCACTCCCCGTTTCGGCATAAGCCCCCTTTCTCACAGGAGCGCGGAAAAAAATCCCCGCGCCTGTCCGGTCTGTGTCATGCGCCGAGGTACGCTTCCCGCACCCGCTCATTCTGCATCAGGCTGCCGGCATCGTCCTCGAGGACCACTTCCCCGGTCTCGATCACGTAGCCCCGCTTCGCGATGCGGAGCGCCTGGTTCGCGTTCTGCTCCACCAGCAGGATCGTGGTGCCGCTCTCATTGATGCGGACAATGGTCTCAAAGACCTGGTCCACGATGATCGGCGCGAGACCCATGGACGGCTCGTCCATCAGAAGCATCTTCGGGCGGCTCATCAGCGCCCGGGCGGTGGCAAGCATCTGCTGCTCACCGCCGGAAAGCGTGCCGGCCAGCTGTTTTCTGCGCTCGCCGAGACGCGGGAACATCTCATACATCTTCTGGAGGTCCTTCCGGATCTCCTCCTTGTCCTTCCGGAAATAAGCGCCCAGCAGCAGGTTGTCCTGCACATTGGTCCGCGGGAACACGTTTCTTCCCTCCGGGACCAGCGTCATTCCCGCCCGGACGATATCCTTGGTCTTTCTTCCCTTGTTCGGCGTGCCCATGAAGGTCACGGTGCCGTCCGACGAAGGGATCTGGTTCATGATGGCGGACATCAGCGTCGTCTTGCCGGCGCCGTTGGCGCCGATCAGGGAGACGATCTCGCCCTCGTTCACCGTCAGGCTCACGCCCTTCAGCGCGTGGATGGCGCCGTAATAGACGTGCAGTCCTTCTACCTTAAGCAGTTCCATTCGCGGACGCCCCCTTTCCGAGATACGCGTCGATGACCACCGGGTCGTTCCGGACGTCCTCCGGAAGTCCGTCCGCGATCTTCTCGCCGTGGTCAAACACGACGACACGCTCAGCGATATTCATGACGACACGCATGGCATGCTCGATGAGGATGATGGAATAACCGTCGGAGGACAGCCGCCGGATGATCTCCAGCAGTTCGTCTTTCTCCCTCGGATTCATGCCTGCCGCAGGCTCGTCCAGCAAAAGAAGCTTCGGCTCCGCGGCCAGGGCCCGGGCGATCTCCAGACGGCGCTGCATGCCGTAGGGCAGATTCCGCGCCTTCCAGTCCCGCATCTCCGAAATACCGACGTAGTCAATGCAGTGGGCCACGATATCGCAGCAGCCGGCTTCTTCCTTCCGCTTTTTTTCGCTGTTGACGACGGCGTCAAGCAGTCCTGCGCAGGTCCTGCAGTGGCGCGCGACCAGGATATTCTCCGCCACGGTCATGCCGCCGAACAGCCGGATGTTCTGGAAGGTGCGGCTGATACCGAGCTTCGTGATCTGTTCCGGCTTCTTCTTCGTGATGTTCTTTCCCTCAAACCAGATGCTCCCCGAGGTGCTCGGGGTGATGCCCGTCAGAAGGTTGTAGAAGGTGGTCTTCCCGGAGCCGTTCGGCCCGATGATCGCTACGATCTCACCGCGGTCGATGCTGAAATCGATCTTCTCGTTCGCGATGATGCCGCCGAAATGCTTGGAAAGCTTTTTTGTCTCAAGCAGTATCTCACCCATACCGGTCTCCTCCTTCCTCATTCCTTCTCGCCCAGAATGCCTTCCGGGCGGAACCGCATGATCAGGATCAGCATCAGGCCGTAAAGGATATACCAGGGGTCAAAAGGCAGTCCGATGAGTCCCTGGACACCGCGCAGAAGCTCCGGCAGGATCACGACGATGAAACCGCCGAGGATCGCGCCCGGGATGCTTCGTCTGCCGCCGATGACCAGCATCGTGAAGATGCTGATGGAGAGCATCGCGGAGAGCATGCTGGGATCCACAAGATTCGCGAAAGCCGCGTAGAAGCTGCCCGCCACGCTGCAGATGACTGCCGAGATCAGGATGGCCTTCAGCCGGTACCAGCGGACGTTGATGCCCATGGCCTCCGCGGCGATCTCGTCCTGCCGGATCGCCTGGACCGCGTAGCCCTCTCTGGAGTGGACAAAGCGCCAGGTAAAGAAGGCGAGGAACACCACGATGGCATAGAGGATCAGAATATAGCCGTCCTTGTTGGAGGGCAGGAAGGGCATCTTGGTGATCTTCATGCCGAGGATGGTCGGCGGCTTGATGCCGGGAATTCCGGCAGTTCCGCCCAGCTCATCCGTGTTGATGACGATATAGCGCAGGATCTCACAGAAGGCATAGGTGATGACCACCATGAAGGATCCTTTGACCCGGCGGCCTGCCAGGGCGACCGGGACGGAGGCTGCCGCCGCGGCAAGCATGCCCAGCGGAAGGGTCAGCCAGAAACTGACGCCGAACCTTGTCGTGAGATACCCGGTCATGTAGGCGCCGATACCGTAGAAGGCGGCATGTCCCAGGGAGGTCTCCCCGAGATAGCCGGAATAAAAATTGATGCCCAGGCTCGCAATGGCATAGATCAGGCCGTTCACGGCGATGTATTTTACAAAGTTCGGAATGACCGGTGTCTTCCCCGGGATCAGCTGGTCAAGGAAACAGAAGACCAGCACAAAAACGAGGGAGATCACAAGATTTGCTTTCCCGCTGAGGCCGAAGAACCATTCGCTTTTCTTTTTCGTCATGGCTCCCTCCTCAGACCTTCTCTTCAAACTTGTAGCCCATGAGGCCGGTCGGCCTGATCAAAAGGACCAGGATCATGATGGCGAAGCTGATCGCGTCCTTGTAACCGGTGGAGATCAGCCCTGAGGTGATGTTTTCCGCAATTCCGATCAGGAGTCCCCCCACAAGGGAGCCGGTGATGCTGCCTATGCCGCCGAGGATCGCGCAGGCCCAGCCCTTCAGACCGGCCAGGGCACCCATCGTCGGAAAGATGGTGTACAGCGTGCCCATGAAAAAGCCCGCTGCAGCGCCGAGGGCGCCGCTGACAGCAAAGGTGACCTTGATCAGCATCTCGGAATCCGCGCCCATGAGGCCCAGAGTCTTCATGTCCTGGGAGCCGGCCATCATGGCCTTTCCGATGATGGTCTTCGTGAAGAACAGCTGAAGGACCGCCATGATGATAAGCGATCCGATCAGGATGCGCAGATGGATGGAGCTCATGGTGATGTCCGTGCCTCCGATACGGAACAGCGTGACAAGCTTATATTCCATGAGCTGCGGGTAGACCCGGGGATCTGCGCTGAAGGCCGCGTTCGCGGAATAGCGCACCAGTGTCGAGAGTCCCAGAGCAGTGATGAAACCCGATTTCGCCAGTGTTCCTTTCTTTCTCAGCGGGACATATCCGAACTGGTCCAGAAGCATTGCACACACGGCGCCCGCCGCCATGGAGATCAGCAATGCAGGGAGCAGGGACATGTGCGCAAAGGTCGTCAGGAAAAATCCCGTGTACGCACCGAGCATGTAGACCTCTCCGTGCGTCCAGTTGATGATCCCGACAATGCCGAACACTGTGGTCCAGCCGATCGCGATCAGCGCGTAGATTCCGCCGGTCGCGAGTCCGTTGATGATCTGTTGAATCACTACTGCCATAGGTTCTCTCCCGGGCGTTTCAGGCTTTCCCCTGAAACGCAGAAACCGGAGTCGGGGCTGCCGCGCGGAATATCCGCCCGGCAGCCCTGCTCCGCAGGTTTTGTTTATGAATCTGATGTAATTACTCTGCGTCGAGGATGAACTCGCCGTCCTTGACGATCAGGGTCAGGTAGTCGCGCTCCCACTCATTGTCCTCGGTGAAGACCACGTGTCCGGTAACGCCCTCATAGTCGGTCTGCTCCATGCCGGTCTTCATGCCTTCACGGTCGACCTCTCCGTTGTTTGCCTGCATCGCCTTGTCCGCTGCTGCCGCAAGGACGTAAGCCATGTCGTAGCCCATCGCCGCGAAGGCGTCCGGAGTCTCGTTGAATTTCTCGTTGTACTTCTTCACGAATTCCTGGACCTTCTCGTCCGGGTTGGTGGAGATGTAGACGCTGACGCAGCCCACACCCTCGAGAGCGTCGCCCGCGATCTCAAGCGCGTGCGTGTTGTAAAGGGAGGTCGCGCCGATGATGTAAGCGTCGACGCCCTGCTGGTCCATCTGGCTGATAAGCAGGGAGGAATCGGTGACGGTGCCGCAGATCGCGATGGCTTCCGCGCCGGCGCTCTTCACCTTGGTGACGATAGCGCTGAAATCCTGGTCTGCCGCGTTGTACTCGATCTCATCGACGATGTTGCCGCCGTTTTCCTTCGCGTAGGTCACCAGGTTTCCGCCCAGGTTCTTGCCGTAGTCGTTGTTGGAATACAGCACCAGGATATCCTTGTAGCCCTTGTTCAGGATGGCCTTTGCCATCTGCGGTCCGACCTGCGCGTCCTGCACTGCCATGCGGAAGAAATAATCGCTGGCCTTCGCGAGAGACGGGGAACTGGAAGAGACGACGCAGTCCACCAGGCCGGCATCATCGATGATCGGGACCAGAGCCAGGGTGCAGGAGGTCAGGGAAGAACCGACCATTGCGACGATGGACTCATCGTCCGCCATCTTCTGCGCGCCGCGGGCCGTATTCTGCGGATCGCCCTGGTCGTCATATTCTACCAGGACCAGCTTCGCGCCGTTCACGCCGCCTGCCGCGTTGATCTCTTCAAACGCCATAGTCATGGCACGCTGCTGGTCGACACCGTACAGAGCATTGTCGCCGCTCAGCGGGTTGACGAGACCGATATGGATCTCGCTGTCCGCAGCCTGGACGCTGCCTGCCGCAGCCTGAGTCTCTTCGGCCTTGGTCTCCTCGGCTTTGGTCTCCTCGGCCTTGGTCTCCTCAGCCTTGGTCTCCGCAGCCGCAGTCTCCTTCGGTGCTTCCGTCGCCGCCGGAGCAGCGGTGGTCGCCGGTGCGGAAGATCCGCCGCAGGCGGAAAGGCTTGCGATCATGCAGCCTGCCATCAGCATTGCCATACACTTCTTCATCATTCTTGTTTCCTCCGTTTGTTTCATGATTCTATAAAATTGTATAACTCATCCGGACTTACGCCCAAATTACATCCTACCTCAAAAAGCTCTTTATGTTAACCCTAAAGTTCTTTATAGCCGGCAAATGCGCCGAGTTTGACCGGCCGGAGCGGCTGACGGTGCCGCGGCCCGCGGATCTCCTCCGCCGGTTTTCCGAGTCTTGCGGAGAGTTCCCGCACCAGAAGGGCCGTGCAGGTCTTGCCCTGGCAGGGTCCCATGGAGAACCGTGCCTCCAGCTTCAGGTCGTTCAGGGTCAGGTGATTCTCGTCCAGGAGCCGCTTCAGCGTCTCCATGTCAATGTCCTCACAGCGGCAGACGATGCTCTCGTCCAGCACCACGTTCTCCGGTTCTCCGACGAACACCCCGTTCTCCGCCGTGAGCGGAAGAGCCATGCCGCGGACGATGTGGGCATAGGCGTCATCCACCGCGATGCCGATGACGGACGTCCGGTCCTTATAGGTGACAACGCTGACCACCGTGCCCTTCGTGACGGTCTGCCCGTCCCGGTCGACGGCATCGACCACGTCTCCCTTCTGCGGCAGCGGCAGGAATTCCCAGGCAAACTTCACGACGGTCTGCGACTCCGACCAGGTCTCGTCGATCACGAAGGCAGCCAGGCCGGAGCAGTGCGCCACGCAGGCGCCGCAGCCCACGCACTTGTCATAGAAGGTCTCCGGGAGCTCGTTGATGTCCGTCAGTTCCTTCACCGCCCCGAACTTACATGCCGTGTAGCAGGGATTGCATGGGATCTGCTGGAAACACTCAAAGATGGCATAGGGGCCTTTCTTCCTGCGCTCTTCCGAAGGAAGCAGGCGCAGGACCCGCTCCGGGACCTTAAGAATCAGCGGCTCATTTTTCATAGTCCACACCGCCTTTCTCTCTGAGTTTCCGGTCGCCGGAAAGGATCTTCCCGCCCAGCGGGCCGGAGCGGAGCTGCAGAAGCTGCTCCTTGTAATCCTTCATCCGGCTCTCAAGATCCGGCACTTCCGTGAGGTCCGCGGATGCCGCCAGCGCTGCGATCCTTCCGGTCAGCTGGGCGCTGGTCGCCTCCTCGATGCCGCTGGCATCGCCCGCGGCGTAAAGTCCTTTCACTGAGGTCCGCCGGTCTTCGTCGAGCTTCGGCACATAGCCGCCGAGCTCGGGGATGAACTTCATCTCGCAGCCCGCCTGAAAAAAGAACTCCGACAGCGGGGAAAGCCCCACCGCCATGCAGACCACATCGCACTTCAGGCCCTTTTCGGTGCCGGGGACGGGCCGGAAACTGCTGTCCAGTGCTGTAAGCACCACGCCCTCCAGCCTGTCTCCGCCGTAGGCATACTTGATGGTATGGCTGGTCAGGATCGGCACGTTCGCCCGGCGGAGCTTGTTCGCGTGGACCTCATAACCGCCGAATCTCGGTGCCGCCTCGACCACGGCCGCCACCCGGACGCCCGCCTGCAGAAGCTGATAGCTCACGATGAGGCCTATATTGCCGGCCCCGACCATGACCACGGTCTTTCCCGGGACCACGCCCTCCATGTTCATCAGTGTCTGCACCGCGCCGGCGCCGTAGATGCCCGGCAGGTCGTTGCCCGGGAACACCAGGTTTTTCTCGAAGGCGCCGGTGGCCACGATATTGGCCCCCGCCTTCACGGAGACGATCTGTCCGTCCCGCTCCGCCATCACGGTGCCGTCCCGGAAATATCCGAGAGCCGTGGTGTCGTGCCAGACCCGGATCTGCGGATTTTTTTCGATCTCCGCCATCAGCTCCTCCGCGATCACAAATCCGCGGGTCCCGGCCTTCGCCTTCTCGGAGCCGAAAAACTTGTGGGTCTGCTTTGAGAGCTGTCCGCCCATCCGGGCATTCCGCTCGAGGATGATCACCTTCAGCCCGTGGGCCGCAGCCTCCAGCGCGGCATTCATGCCGGCAGGGCCGCCGCCGATCACCAGGACGTCGGTGACCGCTTCTTCCTGCTTCCGGAGTTCTCCCGCCCGGGGGAAACGCTCCGGGTCCATGACCGCCTTCCGGTTCTGCTCTTCCACCGTCATTCCTTCCCGGAGTGGCTCGACGCAGATCCGGACATTGTCCCGGCCGTCCACCCGCATCAGGCAGGAGGAACAGTTTCCGATGGCACAGAAAAGGCCGCGGGGACGGTGCTTCACTTCACTCTCATGGAGTTTCCGCACGCCTGCCGCGTGGAGCGCAGCCGCTACGGATTCTCCCTCATAACCTTCGATCTCCCGGCCGTTGAACCGGAAGGTGACTTTTCTTCCCTTCCGGAAGGTCAGGACCGGATGTTCTTCAATTCTGCTCATGTCCTGCCCCCTTCCGCAGCTTCCTTTTCCGCGAACCGGGAGAAGGCGAACGGAGTCATGTCGAACTCCGTCTCCCTGCCGGTGACCATGTCCGCCACCGTCTTTCCGGTGACCGGCGCCAGGGCGATGCCGTCGCCTTCGTGGCCCGTCGCGATGTACAGCCCGCCGATGCCCGGGACACTGCTCACGATCGGGGAACCGTCCTCGCAGAAAGGCCTGAGTCCGGTGAAGACCCGGATCACGTTCAGAGCCTTTACCGCCGGGACAAAACGGGCACTGTACTCGCTGATGGCCCGCAGGATCTCAAGACGGGTGTTCAGGTCGTAGCCTGCGAATTCGCGGTTCGACCCGATCAGGAAATTTCCGTTCAGGGTCTGCTCCATACTCAGGCTGACACCCAGATGGAAGGTGGGATCTGACGCCTTTTCCGCCAGCGACGGATCGTGCTTGATGGCGATATATCGGGCGCAGAGAAGAATCTTGTGCAGGGAATGCTCCACTGCCTCTGTGACCATCAGATGGCCCCGCCGGGGCTTCACCGGGATCCGGATCCCGGCCATCTCACCGAGATAAGGGGACCAGACGCCGGCTGCGATGATGACCCGCTTCGCCTCGATGGTGCCCCGGCTCGTTTCGACGCCGCAGACCTCGCCGCCGCGGATAACGATATCCGTTACTGCAGTGTCTGTCAGGATTTCCCCTCCCAGATCACGGAAGCGTTTCGCATAAGCCCGGGTCGTGTGGATGGGACTCGTGTAGCCGTCCAGCGCACAGTGCGCGGCACCCGCGACCTCCGTGGAGATGAGCGGTTCCATACGGCGGATCTCCGCGTTGTTCAGGAACTCCACCGGGACGCCCTCCCGGATCTGCTCCCGGATCACCGGTTCCACGATTTCCCGCATTTCTTCGTTTTCGATCAGGACCAGGCCGCCGTTTCTTCGGTACTGGGTCTCATAGCCCAGTTCCTCCTCCAGTCCCTGGTACATTTCGGCGCTCCGCATGGCCATCCGCAGCGGGAGGCCGGGGTGCTTGGACTGGAGCATGACGAAGCCGTCGCAGGCACCGGAGGTGCCTTCTCCGATTCCGCGCCGCTCGATCAGTGTGACTTTTACCCCGGCGCGGGTAAGGTAATACGCGGAGGAACATCCGATAATTCCGCCGCCGATCACGACAGTATCTGTTTTCATTTGCCGCAGTGCCTCTTCTTCATATATATTTACTATCTAAGATACCACGAATCCCATAGGAATCAAGGTGAAATTGTACAATAATTCCACAATAGATGTTTTCTACTGGACATGCCGTCCATTCTTTGCTATGGTAAAAACAAATTACCAAAATCAGGAATTGTTTTCATTTTTTAATATAGCCTGAAGAAGGAAATCTTTACATAGGAGTGTGCAGCATGGCCCTTACAGTCAGTGATATTCTGGCCCGGAATCTTCTTCCCGGAATGCGGCTGGTTTCCGGCGGGCTTGGTATAGAGAACGTCGTCACCTGGGTCAATATCATGGAGATCCTGGATACCCCGGAAAGCATCCAGCCCGGCGAGCTTCTGATCACCACCGGGTACGGTCTCGCGGACCGGAACCGGTATTCGGGTCTGATCGCACGCCTGAAGGAGCGCGGTGTCTCTGCGGTCGCGATCCAGACCGGCTATTACATCGACCGGATTCCGGCTTTTATCCTGGAGGAGTCCGCTCATTTCGGACTTCCTGTCCTGGACCTCCCGCGGAACTATTCCTTCTCGGATATTCTCCACATTCTTATCGATGAGATCAGCGGCGACGCGTCCCTTCTGAAAGCTTCGGGCATCGACGCTGACTGGTTCCAGGCCGCGCTCCTGACCGAAATGAAGGCGGGCGGCAGCAATTTCTTTGAGCCCGGCAGGAAAAACTACCTGATCTGCATCGGGCCCGCCGGGAATTTCCCTTCGGATTCGGAAGCGGGCAATGCTGCCCTCCGGACGATCCGCGGCTGGCTGGGAACTCTCCCCTGCAAAATAGTGTCTGTGTCCCGCGGCAGCAGCAGCTGTTTCCTGATGTCCTACGATAAGGGTTCTTCCTTTCATGCGGTGAGTTATGATCTTCTGATCCGGCTTACGCTGAGTTCGGAAAACGAAGGACTGAATTTCTTCGCCGGCATTGACCGTGTACCGTCGGAAGAAGCGCTGGCGCTCTCCTTCCGGCACGCTCTTCAGGGGATCGTCCTTCTGCGAAGCATCGAGGCGGTGCGCGGGGTCTGCCCCTACAACAATTACGATTTCATCAGTTCCTTCGGGGCGATGTACCGCAGCAGCCGCGGTTCCGCCATGACGGTCCCGGCACTCAAAACGCTGATCGCGAAGGACCGGAGCCGCGGCACGGCCTACACGCGGACGCTCCGGGTCTACCTGTCGGAGAACTGCAGCATCACCAAGGCCGCGGAGCACCTGAATGTCCACCGCCACACCCTCAACAACCGGCTGGACGTCATCCGCCAGATGACGGGGATCGATTTCCGCAATCCCTTCACCCGCGCCTCATTATACCTCTCCCTGATGATCCACGACTACTACGGCGTCTGAAGGACGCACTACGGCCTTTCACAGTAAAACGCTGCCCGGCGGCATAACCGCCTGACAGCGTTTTTTTACTATGTCGCCTGGCCGGCGAACTGCGTCATGTAAAGGCCGTAGTACGTCCCCTGCTTCGCCAGCAGCTCCTCGTGGTTTCCGGTCTCGATGATATGCCCGTGATCCATGACCACGATCGTATCCGCGTCGCGGATCGTGGAAAGCCGGTGCGCGATGATCAGGCTGGTGCGGTCCTTCATGAGCTGCACCATCGCGTTCTGGATCTGCTGTTCCGTGCGGGTGTCGACGCTGGAGGTCGCTTCGTCCAGGATCAGGATCTCCGGGTAGGAAAGGAAGGCCCGGCCGATGGTGAGCAGCTGCCGCTGGCCCTGGGAAAGACCGGATCCTGCGCCCGTCAGCACCGTGTCGTAACCGTCCGGCAGCGCCGCCACCACCTTGTCGCAGTTCGAGAGCCGCGCCGCCTCGATCATCCGCTCGTCCGAAATCGCGGGATCCGCGTACTTCAGGTTTGCCCGGACCGTGTCCGTGAACAGGACCGAATCCTGCAGGACGATCCCGATGCTGTCCCGGAGCTGGTCGCAGGAAATATCGTGAATGTTCACCCCGTCCACCGTGATCTCCCCGGCATCGATGTTGTAGAAGCGCATGAGGAGGTTTACGATGGTGGTCTTTCCGGAGCCGGTGGAACCGACCAGGGCGATCTTCTTCCCGGCTTCCACCTTCAGGTTGAAATCATAGATGATCTGCTTTCCGGGCACATAGCTGAAGTCCACATGGCGGAACTCGATCACTCCGTGGCTCGCCGGCATCGGCTGCGTCCCGCTCCGGTCCTCGCTCTCCTCATCCAGGATCGAGAAGATCCGCTCCGCGCCTGCGATCGCCGTCTGGATCTGGCCGAACAGCTGTGCAAGCTCGTTGATGGGACGGGAGAACTGCTTGGAATAGATGATGAAGGCGGAGATCACGCCTACGGAGATCATTCCCCGAAGGGCAAACCATGCGCCGAAGGCTGCCACGATGACAAAGGAGCAGTTGTTCAGCATGTTCATGACCGGCCCCATGGCGTTGCCGATAATGTCCGCGATGATCCCCGTGCGGGTCAGTTCATCTCCCGCCCGGTCAAATTCCGCGATGGTCTCCTCCTGCAGATTGTAGGCCGTCACGGTCCGGCAGGCCGTCACCTTCTCCTGGACGATGCCGTTGAGGGCGCCGAGGAGTGTCTGCCGCTTCAGGTAATACTTCCGCATCAGGGCGGACATGATCCGGGTCGCCGCCACGGAAAGGATCACCGTGGTGCAGGTCAGAAGCGTCAGCGGCACGCTGAACAGAAGCATGACGATCACGGTGCCGATCAGCGTCAGGACGCCGGAGAACATGGAGGACAGCGACTGGCTGATGACGTTGGAGACATTTTCCGCGTCATTCGTCATGCGGCTCATGATATCGCCGTGGGAGTGGGCGTCCAGATAAGAGACCGGCAGACGGATGACCTTTGCGAACAGTTCCTCCCGCACCCGCCGCACCACGTGCCGGGAAAGCTGCGCCGAGAAGTAGCCCTGCAGAAGGGTCGCCGCGGCATGGATCATATAGAGGAAGATCATGGCGGCAAGCACCGGCGGGATCCGGTCAAAGTCCCGGCTGACGAGGCCGTCGATGGCCCGGGACTGGAGACCCGGGGCGGTCACACTCACCAGGACCGCGGCGATCACGGTGACTGCGAGAAGGATCACATAGACCCGTTCCGATGCAAAATAACCCGCCAGGCGGGCCGCGGTCTTCTTCCCGTCCTTCGGCTTTTCGACAGGCGCGCCCATGCTGCCGCGCCCTGCCGGCCGGAAGCCCCGCTGTACAGTCTGGGAAGTCACGTGGGACGCGGAATTCGCGTTCGTACTCATGCGCGGCCTCCTTCCTGCGTTCTCTCCGCCCTGCCGCCTGCATTGCCCGTGGCAGTGTTTTCTCCCTCGTTCTGCCTCAGCTGGGATTCGCAGATGTCACGGTAGACCGGACTGGTCCGCATCAGCTCTTCGTGGGTGCCGCAGGCCGAGATGGTTCCGCTGTCCAGGACCACGATCCGGTCCGCGTTCCGGACAGAAGCGATCCGCTGGGCAATGATGATCTTCGTCACGTCCGCGTAGTCCTTCCGGAGCGCCTCGTAAAGCTGCGCTTCGGTCTTCAGATCCAGAGCGCTGGTGGAGTCGTCAAAGATCAGGATCTCCGCCTTTTTCAGGAGGGCGCGGCTGATGGCGATCCTCTGCCGCTGGCCGCCGGACAGGCTCATGCCGCCCTCAGCCACCTCCGTGTCATAGCCGTCCTTCTGCTGCAGAATGAAATCATCCGCCTGGGCAGCCCTTGCCGCCGCCCGCAGCTCTTCCTCCGAAGCATCCCGCTTCCCGAGCAGGATGTTGTCGCGGATCGTCGTGCTGAACAGTTCACTCTTCTGGAGGCAGACACTGACCCGGTCCCGGAGTTCCTTAAGCGGGTACTTCCGGACGTCTATTCCGTCTACCTCTACGATTCCCCCGGCGGGGTCGTAGAAACGGGGGATCAGACTGACCAGCGTTGTCTTGCCGCTTCCGGTGGCACCGATGACTGCCAGAGTCTCACCGCCCCGGATCTCAAGGTCAATGTCATGGAGGACGCAGGCCGGATTCTCCGGATAGGCAAAGCTGACATTCCGGAATGCCACCGTCCCGCGTTTCCGGGCGCCGCCCTCAGGCAGCGTCCCGTCCTTCAGGCCGGGGGATGCGTCAAGAACTTCCTTCAGGCGGTTCGCGGACACCAGGCCGCGGGACAGCGTCTGAAAGATCATGGCCAGCATCATCATTCCGTTCAGGATCTGGGAAATATAGGTAATTGCCGCCATGACGGCGCCGGGAGCGGTCTCTCCGGCCTGCACCCGGACGGCACCGACGTAGATGATCCCGACCACCGCGAGATTCAGGACGATGTTCATCACAGGACGCAGAAAAGAGAGCATCATCTGCACATTAAACTGGATGTCGGTAAGCTCCCGGTCTGCTTCCCGGAAGCGCGCTTCCTCCGCATCCTCCTGCACAAAGGCCTTGACCACCCGGACACCGGCCACGTTTTCCTGCATGATGCTGTTCAGCCGGTCCAGGCTCGCCTGCAGAAGGCTGAACAGAGGATTCGTCTTCCACACGACGAGGATGATGTCGATGAGGATCAGCGGAAGGGCGCAGGCCGCGATCACGCCGAAGGACAGGTCCAGGGAAAGAAGGGCTGCCGTGCCGCCGAAGAAGAACATGCAGCAGCGCACCAGACCGCGGATCATCTGCATGACCAGCTGCTGTACCTGGGTCACGTCGTTCGTGATCCGGGTGATCAGGGAGCCGGTGGAGAAATCATCCATCTGGCCGAAGGAAAAATGCATGATGTTCCGGAAACAGTCTTTCCGGACATCGTTCCCCAGGTTCTGTCCGGTCACATTGGTGAAGACTGCGGACAGGAGACCGAAAAGACCGCCCAGCGCCACGATAAAGA
>Ga0256407_10007177_pt1 | contig 16901 bp, 16 predicted proteins | sample RumenRJG_04DNA_FD_193489 | JGI IMG/M metagenome (GOLD analysis project Ga0256407, IMG submission 193489) | Bovine rumen microbial communities from Lethbridge, Alberta, Canada - RJG_04 | ecosystem: Host-associated > Mammals > Digestive system > Stomach > Rumen | place: Canada: Alberta...
TCAAGAAGATAGAGATTGATTCCCTGTGGAGCGGAAAGAAGCACATCGTTTGGGAATTAGACCCGCAGGTGAATATCCTGAGTGGCATCAACGGTGTGGGAAAGAGTACTATATTAAATAAGGTGGTGAAGGGGCTGGCTGCTGGTGGCGAGTTCTCAAGCCATATGCTGAAAGGTGTCCGACTGGAGGTGGAACCCGAGGATGCCAAGTGGATTCGCTATGACTTGATTCGTTCTGTTGATTCCAACCTGTCGCAGGCTTTTACTGAGAGCGATGGCTTTGTGCGCCAGGCTCTTACTGCGCTTGCCGGGGTGGGGGGCGGCTCTTTGCTGGATATACAGTTGTACAATTTGCAGCGCAAATATCTTGATTATCAAGTGAACATAGGCAACCGAATCATTGAACAGTTGCAGCAGGGCCATGCTGATGCTGCCCAACAGCTGTCACAGAAGAAGACGCGCTTCCAGGATATTGTGGACGAGCTTTTTGCCGAGACGGGAAAACGGATTGTGCGCACAGAAAATGAAATCCGATTCACGCAGATAGGCGAGATGCTGATGCCTTACCAGTTGTCCAGCGGGGAAAAGCAGATGCTGGCCATTCTGCTCGCAACTCTGGTGCAGGACGATCAGCCTTACGTGCTCTTTATGGACGAGCCGGAAGTGAGCCTTCACATGGAGTGGCAGAAGCGACTCATAGATTTGGTGCTTGAGCTGAATCCCCATGTACAGATTATTTTGACAACGCACAGCCCCGCTGTGGTGATGAATGGCTGGACGGATCGCGTGACAGAGGTAACGGATATAACGGTTTAGCAGACTAGTGTATCCAGTATGTCCAGCAGATTGAAGGATAATATCAATAGCCGCTACTTCGAGGCTGCCAATGCCTTGAGGGGCAAGCAGGCTCGGCGTAGAATTGTGGCCTATGTCGAGAGCTATGATGATATTTATTTCTGGCGCACGGTGCTTGGCCGCTTTGAGAACGACAAACGCTATTTCGAGGTGATGCTGCCTTCAAAGATGAACCTCACGCGTGGCAAGAAGTCGGTGTTGATGAATTTCGTTGGCGAACAGGTTGGGCCTGATATGATTGCCTGCGTCGATGCCGATTACGACTATCTGCTGCAGGGCGCTACGGAACAGTCGCGCCGCGTGCTTAATAGTCCTTATGTTTTCCATACATACGTCTATGCCATTGAAAACTATCAGTGCTATGCCCCCTCGCTGCATGATGTCTGCGTGGCGGTGACGCTCAACGACCATCGGGTCTTTGATTTTGAGGAGTATTTCCGCCAGTTCAGTGAAGTCTGTTTCCCGCTCTTCGTCTGGTCTGTCTGGGCTTATTGCACAGGTCATCATGGACGCTTTTCCCTATCCGACTTCAACCGCGTTACCGATCCAGGAGGCTTTACCGTTCAGAATCCTGAAATCTCTATTGCGAACATCCGCCGCAAAGTGAGTACAAAGATTCGCGAACTGCAGCGTCAGTATCCTAATAACAAAGAGGCTTATCTAAAGGTAAAAAATGACATCTTAGCGTTAGGCGTAACCCCTCAGACCGTCTATCTTTACGTGCAAGGGCATCATCTCTTCGATACTGTTGTGGCTCCTATCCTGACGAAGGTGTGCAACATTCTCCGTCAGGAGCGTCAGAACGAGATTTATCATTCTCAGGCCCATCGCACCCAGAAGCGCAACGAAATGTCCTGCTATGAGAACTCACAGCAGGATGTCAAGTCGATGCTCAAGAAAAATATAGGCTATCAGCAGTGTGACCGTTTTCGGCAGTTGCAGGGCGATGTTGAGAAGTTTCTATCTGGTAACACATAATCTTAAAAACGGTTTTATTGAAAAATAGGATTCTTTGAGATAACTTCTTTGGCTGGTATGCGATATATATTGTTATCGGAATCGCATACAATAACATCCTGACCCCTAAAAGCTTTTTCCTCAAGCATTCTCTTTTCTGCTATCTCCAAACCTCGTTTAAACTTCTCGGAGAACTCTTTCATTTCTTTATTTGACATAGCTCTGTAAATAACATTTTGACATCGTAAACCTGTGTTTGATGATTATGGGGAGAATGATCATGGAGATAAAACTCTTGTCAGGTGAGAGAAATCAAACAGAATCTGTCCCCATGATTTGCAATGAGTCGTGCTGACCGTAACCGCATTCTGGAGCTCCGCATCCATTATTACCTTCCTGTACAACCCTCAGTCCCCTGAACAAACTGTTTCTATCAGGTTTTACCACTTTCCTTTTCCTTTACAGTCAGAACACAATCCTGTGCCGTTGCATTTCAGACAACCTTTTGTTCCTTTGCAGATTTCACATACACGTCCGTTGACGATTCCACGTCCATCACAATTATTGCAATTGTTGGTTCCTTTGCATACAATACATCTTCCTGTTCCTTTGCATGTGTCGCATTCGTGTTCTGTATCACAGGCGTTGAGTAACAATGCGGAAAAAACAAGTATTACAAATGCCAAAATCCTCATACTCTTCATATTCCTTGTCCTTATAATATGTTCTTATGTTTTATTGATTGGAAAAAATATGATGCAAAGGTAAGAAATTATTGGATCGTATTCAAATAATTCAAGAACTTTTAAAGAAATACTAAATTGCGGGAATCAAGGTTTGGGGCTCTCATGGTTAAGACACCCCTTTGGTGCCTGCCATTCAGGATGAAGAAGGAGAACTCTACGTGCAAGGGCCGGCATATATCTACGAACTGATGAACAAGGAAAGTTGTTAAGACATATTGTGTCACCTGAAAATCGTGGGGCAGAGGTAATCAATTCGAATAGAAATTTGAATCTGTCCCCACGATTTCTGATTCACTTCAAACGATGGGGTCACGAACCGTGACCCCATCTTCACGAAGCCAAAGGGGTGACCATTTCGTGCACCCCTATGTCAGTCCACGTAAACGTGATATATCATAGCACCACCCTGAATCAGGGTAGTGGTTCTGTTTTTGGAACCAGTATCGCGATTCGCGGTGGTGCTCCTGTCGTTATAACCTGACACCTGATTCAGGTATGAGGTTTCCTTTCCTCATCAATAGCGAGACGCTGACCTATCCCCTTGATTCCGTGTTTTTTCCCCCGAAACATTTTGGAAGTTCAGAAATTCTTTTTAACTTTGCAATCGTAAACAAAGGATACAGTTATGCTTGAACTTCAAAGCTGTATAAAGAAACTGTCAAACTTCAAGAGGATGTTTGCTCAGAAGTATGGTATTACTAAGCTCGGTATCTTCGGTTCTGTTGCAAGAAATAAAAATACAGAGAATAGTGATATAGATATTGTCGTGGAAGTTCAAAAGCCATCTTTGCAACTTATGTATGAGTTGAAAGAAGCACTCAAGCAATTATTCGGATGCGAAGTTGATCTTGTACGTTTCCGTGATTCGCTTCGTCCTTTATTCAAGTCAAACATTCTACGTGATGTCATCTATGTCTGATAATCAGTTTACCATACACGATAGGCTTGACTCCATCCTTGAATCGATAACCCTTATTCAGGAATGGAGTAAAGGACGGGATACCGTTAACGACTTTATGTTGACTCCTATGGGCGTTATGGCTTTCAATGCTTGTGTCATGCGCCTTCAGGTGATAGGCGAGCAAGTTGGAAAGCTTCTCAAAAGCGATGACAAACCATTATCAGCATATCCCAATATTCCTTGGAATGCTATTTATGGGATGCGGAACTTCGTATCTCACGAATATGCGAATATCGACGAAGAAATCATAGTTTCAACCATTAACGATGATATTCCGCAATTGAAATCTGTAATAGAAGAGCTTTTGAAAAAATACGAGACAGAATCGAAGGAAAAGGATTCTTAGATGGAATCAAAAATCCCTTCCCTCCGATTCCGTAAGGATTACAACATTGTCAAGAAGATGGATAATTTGATATTACTTTATGAAAACGAAGTCCTAAGTGGTATAAATCTTAGGTATAACAGTCAATTAGTGAAGTCTATTGACACAGTTAGTTCTATAGACGTGGTAATTGATAAAAAAAAAAATTCACAAGTAACAGAATTCCCTACATAGCATTACCTAAGTTTGTTAGGTTGAACATTAATATCCATAACACGATGAGAAATTGTTATGAGAAACTAGGTCCTATTGATGACATCACATGTGAAACAGGGATCCTAAATATTGATAATGGAGAAAAAGAGAAGTCCCCTCTAAAGCTAAACAATGTTTGTATTGAAGATATAGAAATTGCATGTCAAGCAACAAAGAAGTATTATAGATATGGACTATCATACAACGAATATGTTGAATTAGAGTTCCAATATGTTTTTCATTTAAAAATTTTATGTCAAAACGAAGATTATTACAGTTTTATCATGAAGGCTGATTGTATGAAGCATGTAGATATGCCTTTTTATGACATGACTTACGATATTAGTCCTATCTTAGTTTTAGCAAAAAACATTGTTCCATTAATTAATAGGCACATTAGTTTTGGAAATCCTATAAGAAGCCTCAACTTCTCATATCTTGAAAAACTTCTTCCTCAAAGAGATAGAAAATCTAATGTTCACTCATTTACGTTTGAAGATGCATTAGATATTATTTATAACATTCAGATAATTCGAGGGAACGACTATATTACTATTATTGTTGGCAAGGGTATGAAACCATATATGAATAGTTACATAGTAAATCTTATTAATTCTATATTGAATGTTGACTTAAAACTAAACAATGTTTCTAACATCTACAAATCAGATTTACCTAAATTATTTGATTATCCAAAAGGGATTATTTCAGCGGAGAAATATATAAAGTGTTTACTATATTTAGGTCTATACGATAATTTTGACGAAAGCAAATCAAGAAAAGAATACCTAATAGTACCATCATCACAATCTCTTGAGTATATTGCTCTTAAAAGAAATTATTTAAACGATCCACCAAGCAAAAATTTCATACAATTTTTTGACTTTATAGCAGATTTGAATGCGACGAATCATATTAATGGTCAATATAGAGCTGGTCGAGATGATTGCGAGTGGAAAGAAAAAACATTCACCATACCGTATAAAGGTTTCAAAATAAGCAATAAAATACTATCCAAAATTAATGAAATCTTAGAAACAAACCTAAATTATCAAGAAGAAGAGAAGAATAATTATTCATGGAATTCAAACAAAAACCACCCCGCCCGTTATTACAGTTTTGAGATATATGAACATGAATATGTTCCAGGTCTAGCATGTTCCAGAGAAGACATTGGTTCTCATGAATTAACAAAAGAATCATTTTACAAATTGCTCGACTATTTTATTAAAAACGATAGCATTATAGATAGTAATTCTATTACAGAGAGTTACGGGATAGATACTGTTTGATTCTTTGACAATAAGTGTTGGTTATTGACGCTATTGAAGCAAAAAAAGGAATGAGGATGTGCCTATTTTGAAGTGAACCCCAGAAGTATTCTGTCTAACTTCTGGGGTTCACTTCAATTTGACACACCCTTTTTTGCAACGGATGCTCCGTTACAATTTCTTGATGCAAGCATAGGCAGCTTGCCTGATTATTGTCCACCGTCGGGATCCCAATCGTCGTAATCGTCATCATCGACAAACTTACTTTGAATCTGGCTGTCAACAAGCAAATGGTTCTGATAATGTATTTGTACCACGCAAATGGCGGGCTTTTCGTATGATTTCTTCATTGCAGTGTCCTCCTATTTGTTAATGTGTTTTTTACCGTTATGGATGTACATGCCTTTCTGGGGCTTGCCGTTGAGTTGACAACCGTTCATGTCGTAGTAGCGCTCTGTGCCGTCGGCATCGATGGTACGGACCACGGGGGCGATGGCGGTAGTCTCATCTTGCCCGAAAGCCATGTTAAGGATACGTGTACCACTTGCGCCAACAGCCTGGAAGTAAGCACGGAAAGGACCGATATATGCCCTTGGCTGGTTGTTGGGCACCTTGTGCCACTTGTCGTCGCTTTGTAGCAGATAGGTAGGCTTCTCGGCATCGTAGAGCTCACTGTTTGGAATTTTAACCGTGGTACCCTTGAACATGAAACCGTCCAGTGGGCTTGGCTCTTCGACAGGCGGAGTCGCTATGGTGGTGGCGTCAGTAGTGGATAGCTTTACCGCATCTTCACCCTCCACAACGATATAATATGGTGTGTAGGCAGCCATTTCCTTATCTCGCACCTCGTTGAAGGTGACGGTGGTCACCCCTGTGTTGGTTGCTATCGTTGTAGGAGCATAGACCTTGGCGTTCTCTGCTGTGAGTGTCAGCGCATAAGGCAGGTAAACCGTGTAGCCGCGACCCTCGAAGCGTTCCTCAGATGTCATTTTGGGAAGATACTTCGGTGTCACCCCGTCCTCTTCATACATTGGATTACCGTCTTTATCTTTCAAGGGTATCTTTTCGTCATCATCGGGATAAACGGGATTGCCGCTTTCATCGGTGACGGTTGTTGCATAGATAACGCTCTTGCTTCTGAGCGTACGTCTTAGCGACACCGCGCCCGTCGTCGTGATGGTGACTGGCGGATTGAAGTCCCAACCGTCTATCAATTCTATGCTGTTGGCATTGCCGCCAATAACGACATTCGCCTCGCCCTGAGCAGCACTGTTTCCAGCAGGCAGATAGACGATGGTACACTCGCTCATGCCATAGAAGGAATTGTCGGTGTCGCTACGGCTGACGTTCACCGTCGTAGCAGTCCTGTCATTATTAATGAAGCCAGTAACATTCGACATATCAACATAGCGAAGGTTGTATGCCTCGTCGAACACTGCACCGTCCAGCTTGTATTGCTTGTCTTCGGGGAAGGTGATACTGGTCAGTCCATTGCAAGACGCGAAGCAGTTGCCCATTATCCAAACGTATGTGTTTGTGAGGTTTTCTGTAGGTATCGTATAGTCGCCGGTCTTGCCTGGAGCGCAGACTACGACATAGCTGCCATAGTCTGTATTGTGTATCAGCACGTTATCTACACTGCTGTAATTATTGGTGTTACCGTCTGCCACGGTAATCGTAGCCAGCTTAGGACAGTAGGCCAGGAAGTTGCCCTTATGGTTGGCGAAGCCTGTACCGATAGTAAAACTGGTGAGGTTGTCACAGCCGACGAAAGCATCCTCGCCAACGTCAGTCACGGCATTAGGCAGGATAACGCTTGTCAAGGCGTCGCAGTTCTCAAAGGCACTGGCACCGATGGACGTAATGTTACTGCCAATGGTGAGGGATGCCAGCGTCGGGTTGTCCTTGAACACTCCGTCGAGGATGGCGGTGACGGGCTTTCCGTTATAGGTGTCGGGGATGGTGAGGCTCGTGGCACTGCCCGTATATTTCACAATCTCGTAACTCGCGTCGCCTTTACCTGCCGGACGATAGGTGAAACCGCCGTCCACCTCGTCTATACAGTTGGCAAGATACATGTCCTTCAGCGTGGAAGGAACAGGATAGTCAATATAGTTGCCAGTGAAGTAGTACCAGTTGTCCTCGCCCAGCACGTCTTTTATGCCGTCTTGCTTCATGTCATTCTCCGCGTAATATTTATTCCCAGACTCTGACAGTGTACTTTCTCCTTCCTGCAAACCTATGAGACCACTTCCGCCGGAAGCACTCCAATAGGCGCAATTGGTGATTGTGCTTTCTTCGTTGCGATTTGTCTTTCCAACGATGTTTCCCTTAACATGGACACTCATGATATCCAGAAAGCCTGTTCTTGCATAGCAGCGACTGACTGTAACGCTACCGGCACCGCCGACAATACCTCCCATTGTTGAGGATTCATTTTTACTGTTCCATAGCTGGTTGAGGGCAGCGCAATCGGTGATGATCACGTTGTTATAGACATTGCCAACAATACCTCCTATCCATCCCGTGCTTTGCGCCTTTCCGTAGAACATACAGCGCTCAATGGTTGCATTGCTTGCATACCCCACAATACCTCCGACGCTGCCTGATCCGGCAACGATATAGTCAGTTCCCGTAACAAGAATATCGCTGAGATGCGTATTGCCGTGAGCATAGCCAAGTACAGTGCCCTGATAGTCTGAACCCGACACCGATGGATTCTTCAGATGCATATTATAGATGGTAGCGTTTTCGGCATAGCCAAACAGACCATTGTACTCTACTGCCCTGTCAACCTTGAGGTTCTTGATGACATGACCGCCACCGTTGAAGATGCCGTCGAAAGGATGTGATAAGGTGCCGATAGGCGTCCACTTATCAATACTTGACAGGTCGAGGTCTGTGGTCAGTGTCACCATCTTGTTGTTGCTGCCTTTATACTGGGTGCCATCGTTCACGGCATCGCGGAAATCTTTCAAGTCCTGTAGCGAAGTAATCTCCTGCGGGTCATCGTTCAATTCGTAGATACGCGTGAAAGCCTCCTGCCATCCCACAGTCTCCCAGCCGCGCGCCGAACCGTCGTACTTGGTGCTGAGGTAACTGCCGCAGCTTCCTTCTGGCACGTATAAGATACGCGACGCTGCCATTTCGGCCATACCCTCTTTTGTTCCCGTAGAACTAAACACGTCGTTCAGATGCCATGCTGGAGCCGCTGTTGCCTTGCTGGTTACGATCTTCAGCGAAGCCATGTTGACAAAGGCTCCACGCTCTATGGATGTCAGCGTGGAAGGAAGGTTGACTTCTGTGACCGAGGAGCAGCCAACAAAGGCGTAGTCACCAATCGTCTGCACCCCCTCGTCAATGGTGATTTTTGTCAGGCCGTTGCACAGGCGGAAGGCCACCGGTCCTACTTCGACCTGGTAGTCTGTGCCGCTAATATTGACCGATCCGGGTATGGTCAGTTGCCCCTCTGTCCAATAAGGAATACAACTGTTGTATCCATTGCCCAGCACGACTTTATGATTAGTTCCGTCGATTCGAGCGACGGCGGTTTGCAGACTGCCGTTTACAGTCACGTTGATGCTGCCTTGTGTGTAGTCAGCACACACCGTAAGTGGCAGCAGCATAGCTAACAGTATCAGTATGTAATTTTTCATTGTTGTTGCCTCCTGTCATTTTTATTTTTTACCTTTAAGCACCCATTTCATCAGTTGATAGTCGGGCGACGTGACGCTGCCAAAAAAGAAGAAGTCCTGGCCGGCAGGCACGTGGTCTTCTGTACTGCCCGTGTCGATAATCATCACGTCGGCCTCCGTCTCATCTGTCGTTGTATGCGTTGGATATACGCCTTCTCTTGCAGAAGGCTTGTCGTCCTTATCAGCAAAGTAATAGGTCAGTTCGCTCTGTCGCTCCATAAATTTGAGCAGATTGACGTAGGGCACCACGGTATCGTAGGTGGTATGGTAGAACCCGATGCGCTTCTGTGGCCGCCAACCAACCGTCAGATTGTTGCTCTCTAACGCCTTCACGAGGTCCTTCATGAAATCATTCTGAAGCTCCTCACCCTTGGTAAGTCGCCTGAAATCTGCCAGGCATTTTTCCGTGAGCATAAACCTCATGTTTCCATGAACATTATCACCGTCATCAAATGGAAAAAGACTGTCTTTTTGAAGAATCTGTTTTCCATTATGAATACCGGTTTCCTTTATTAGACGGAACATTTCGTTCACGTCGCCCGTGCTATACTGGTCTTTGGCATCGGGATTCTTCTTTGCTTCGATATAGTCAATAACACCCGTGTTGAGGAAGTTTTGCGTCAGGAAGTCGGTTATGGCATACTGCCGCATATAGGGATTGCTGTCGAGCATACCTTTCAGTATGAGCGGCATGACGATAGGCATTGAGACGCGTTCTTTCCGATGAGAAGTCTTTATGAAAGGGTAAGTGGTGCTACCATCGTCCGTCATATAGTACTGCAGATGGTCAACAGGACTGTAAGGCCCGTCGCCACACACCGAGCCGGCAAAGTGCAGCTCGTCTGTGAGGTCGTTGGTCTCAATGTACTTATGCGTGGCCAGCGATACGGAGCCGCCCTGCGAGAAGCCTACACAAATGGTCTTCCAGTCATCGTCCAGCGGCAGCTCCTCTTCGCTGGTCACCTTCTGTTGGTAGAGTGCCAGCCCGTAGCGGGTTGCATCAACACACTGGCGGGCGGTGAGCTCCTGATAGAGGTAGGGGTGCGGGCGGTCTTTGGTCAGTCCGTAGCCTTCGTAGTCGGGCAGGATGACCAGACAGCACGGCTGCCGTAACAGGTCGTAACGGGTATAGAAGAGCATCATGCCTGTATCGGTTCTGAAATTATCAAGCCCCAATAAGCTGGTGTTCCTCTCATACGAGGTGGGACATTCCCAGTTGCTGGTGATGGTGACGTGACAGCCAATCACCACATTACTGGGGCGGATCTTAATATCTGATATCAGCGAAGAGCCCCAGGGCCAGCTCAAGAAAATATCCGCAAAATCATCCACTACGGTGTTCATGGGCACTCCCATTAATGCGGACAGACGAACAGGATTTCCGTCGGCATCAACTGAAGGATAGGTATAGTAATACAACTTTGCCGATGAGCGCTCCTGTTTCCCCTCATAATTCCAGTCCTGGTCGGGCGTAATGGCTGGTGCGCTGTGGCGTGCCTTGGCGCGCTCTATCAGTTTCTTGATGGCTGCTCGTTTGGCAGCCATCTTCACCTCAAACTCTTCCGGGGTGTAGGTCGCCATGCCGTCATCAATCGTCACAGTGTCGCTTTGTCCCGTCTGAGGGTTCACATACACACTGTCGTGGCTGCTAAAGACAGCATACGCCACTTTGGTCACCACAACGTCGTTGACATTCACGGGCTGATGCAGTCCGTCAGTAGTCACATTCTGTGCATTGGCAGCAAGCAACACGAGCAGCCCCATAATTGTTGAAAGAATCCTTTTCATCTTGTTTTTTGGTATTTAATTATCTATCTGTCTGTTTTACTTATGAATCATAGCGAGATACCGGCAAATTCATACACATTGTCCTTGATCTGCTCCTCAGCATTGTCAATGAGGTCTTTCTTCAGTTGCTGCTTGGCCTCCTCGGTACCCGGCATGAAGTTCTCCATCTGGAGCATGGTGGCGCCAATGTGGTGGAAGAGACCGTAGTCAACGTGGTTGCCCCAGTCGCCGAACTCCGTCTCGACGGTGCAGCCGTGGGCTTTCAGGTAATCGGCCATCTCTTGGCCTACGTGCCAGTCCATGTACTTGTCGCCGGCAGAGTGCATGATGTAGTATTTCGTTTTGGTATTGGGCTGCCAGTTCTGTCCCTCGCCGCAGAGTGAGTTCTCACGGAACTTCTTTGCTAGTTTTTGTCCGATGGCGGAGCTGGTGTCAAGGGCTGCGGGGGTGAGAATCATGTTGACAGGACAGTCCTTAGTCTTGGCCTCGTCGCCGCCGGCAATGAACTTGTTGATGTCCCATGTGCCGTAGTCCTTGGAAAGAATCCATTTCTGGATGTTGCTGGCCAGAGGCTCTACGAAGACGTCTCTATAGTCGAAGTCCATGTTGTAGGTCTCTTTGTAGGCCACCACGACGAGGGGGAACGAGCAGGCATAGCCAGAGGTCTCTGCCGTGATGTTACTCTTATAAACAGAGGTGATGCTGAAAGGTGCGGCACCTGCCGAGGTGAGCTTCCAGTCAAGGTCGCTACGCCCCTTGGCACGCAACTCGTCGGAATAGCGCTGCACGGCAATAGCCGAGAAGCCGCCGCTGCTGTAACCCACGTTGAAGGTGGGCAGCCCATTGATGGCATAGCCCTTGTCCTTGAGTATCCGCATGGCGGCATCCCAGGCATCAATCGTCTCCACAGCGGTTATTTCCGGACAGCAGTAGGCCTGCGGCTTATCTTCGGTGAGCGTCCAGCCATAGAGGTCGGCAGAGACGGCGATAAGGTTCTGGTACTTGTTCATGTAGAGCCCAATGTCATCAATCTCGTCCTGCGACGTGCGCTCACGGTGCTTGGCACATGTGAACTCGTTGTAGAGCATCAGGCCTCGTGGCGCTTCCTCTTTATTATATACGGCTGGGTTCATTGAGATAACACCGGTAAGCCGCACGGGGGTCTTCAGGTCAGGACCGAGGCTGGTGTATTCAAAGATAATCTGCTTGAACTTCAGGTTTAGCGCATCGTTGGCAATCGTCTTCAGTGCGTGGCACTCACGTTGGTTGGTGATTTTCTGATTAAGCTCGTAGGTTCTGTGGTCTGATGACGAGGTGTTGTCGTCATTAGAACACCCCATCAGTAACTGACCGCAAAGCAGGATGGTGGTCAACATCCACTTAGATTTTCTCGCCATATTCATTAGTTTTATGTTATTATTAATACAAAGTTCTTAGGTGCCTTGGCCTTTTTTTTACGCAGATTGCTGCCATATCCAACCGGGTTCGCTACAAACCTCAATACCTTATGGAGAAGCCCACGCCATTATAGCGCGACTCCTTAGGTATTGATTTGCTCAGATTCTTTTCGAGGTAGCGATTCGGTTGGAAACGAGCAATATGTCTTTGCAGTCCATACGGATTGCATCTGCAAAAATACAAAAAGATTTCGATAATGAAAAGGAATTATTGATTTTTTCATGAAAAAATTGGAACTTTCAGGAAAAGACTGTATCTTTGCACACATAAAAGAATGATAGCTAATAATGGTAAGTCTCATCGATATATACGACGCAATAGATGCTAACGGCTTCAAGGATTCTACCTTACAACTCATTGACGACTATATAAACGATATAGAAAATGGAAGAGCAAATTTTTCTCGATTTAATGAACAAGAGCATGCTGGCCTCTGTAAGGCAGGTGCGGCTGTCATTGGGGCGTCCGTCGTCGCAAGCTACGCGCGCAGAAGCATTACAGCAAGTTGCAATGCTGAAGGCCGCGAAGGAGGCCCATTTAACTGGGAAATAGACGAAAAACAGGAGCAAATGCTCGAACAGTGGGCAAGAGCAGCTGGACTGTGGTTTGGCAATTCGGACAGTATCTTGCAGAAGAACTATGGCCCCATGATAGCACAAGGCGCAGAGGCCAAAGTATATTATAAAGAAGGAAATCCTACCGTAACCAAAGAGCGAACATCTATTTATTCTACTACTGATCATTGACGAAGTCAGTTCGAAGGCTATTTGTATTGATTGTATTGTTAAGTTTAGAAATACCAAATAAGTCTCAATCGTTTAGTATCTCGAACAATACCTTAGCGCCTACATACAGTTGCCAGATGCTCCATTATAAAAATATTTGGCATTAGTTGCAACTTTTTGTGTCACTTGTGCGTCTAATAAATAGTAGTTTTTAAAAAGAATACGATTATGATACTATCAACAACCCCACAGATTGAAGGTCACCCCATTCGCGAATACAAGGGCGTGGTGACAGGAGAAACTATTATTGGTGCTAACTTCGTGAAGGATTTCTTTGCAGGCATACGCGATATCGTAGGCGGACGTGCTGCCAGTTATGAGCAGGTGCTTCAGGAGGCAAAAGAAACATCGATGCGCGAGATGATGCAGCGTGCCCAGGATTTGGGAGCCAACGCTATCGTAGGCATCGATATTGATTACGAAACTGTTGGTGCTAATGGCTCTATGCTGATGGTTGCCACCAGCGGCACGGCTGTAATCATTTGATTTTCAGAACGCTATCAACGCTGCCTGCCTCCAGCAGGCGGCGTTCTGCTTCTTTATATGAGATGCCAAGCGACTCCTGGATCATGCGGGTGCCGCGTTCTACGAGCTTGGCATTCGTGAGTTGCATCTTCACCATACGGTTGCCCTCTACACGTCCCATGCGTATCATCAACGTGGTGGAAATCATGTTGAGCACCATCTTTTGGGCAGTCCCGCTCTTCATCCTGCTGGAACCTGTCACAAACTCTGGACCTACGATGGTTTCTATGGGATAATCGACAGCTGAGGCCAGGGGCGTTTTAGGATTGCTGGTGATGCACCCTGTGAGTAATCCGTGTTTCTTCGCTTCGCTGACAGCCCCTATGACGTAGGGTGTTGTGCCTGAGGCCGCAATGCCAATCACCGTGTCGTCTGCTGTAGGCAGGAAGGGTTCTATATCTTTCCAGCCCTGTTCTGTAATATCCTCTGCATTTTCCACGGCGTGGCGTAACGCCTTGTCGCCACCGGCAATAAGTCCTATCACCCAATCTCCAGACACGCCGAAGGTGGGCGGCAGTTCGCTGGCATCAACTACCCCCAGTCGTCCGCTGGTGCCTGCGCCTACATAAAAGAGTCGTCCCCCTCGTTTCATCCTTGGTTCAATAGCTTCTACCAAAGCCTGAATCTGCGGCATCGCCTTTTGCACAGCCTGTGCCACCAGCATATCCTCTTCATTGATATGTTGGATCAACTCCGCTACCGACATCTTTTCCAAATGGTCGTAGCGTGAAGGCTGTTCTGTGATCTTATTATCTGTCTTCATCGATGAAAAATCGTGGAAAGACATTTAAATGGAGAAACTATAATATAGTTGCACAAGCCCTTTTAATATCTATAAGCCTTGCTAAGAGTTGCTTTTTTTGTTTGGCTACCGACATGTTGTAGCGTGTCTGCATATTGATGAGTAATTCTGGGTTGATACCAAGGGCTGCTTCCATCATTAATGCAAAATCCGTTGTTACAGGGCGCTTTCCATTTAGTATTTCATTTAATTGGGTATAGGGAATAGACAATACCTCAGAGAATTTCTTTTGTGAAATACCTCTTGCTTCCAGTTCTTCTTTGAGTACTTCTCCTGGGTGTGTGGTTATTCTGTTCATATTTCCAGATAATCCTTTTCGTATTCTATTACCATTTCGCTATCTTTTGCGTGCAAAGATATATATTATTTTTATAATTCACAAATTTGGTGAAGATTATTTCTTGTTGCCATATAATAATGTGGAAGTTACATCATTGATGTCACCTCCACATATTTAAATCTCTGTGACCTTGCGAGGCTGAGCCTCGGTGAGAGGTCTAAGCGTTGTTCGTTCTGTTTTATTTCATTGGCATAGTTTTTTAAGAGTTTAACTTATAGTTTGTAATATAATCGCTTGTAAATATAATCAAAAAAGCCGAATGTGCAAAACTTCGGCTGATATTTGTTGTAGAAGATACTAAAAAAATAGGCACATCTGTCATTCGTCATACAACTACGGCAGTTGAAGGGTACAACTACGGCAGTTGAAAGGTGCAACTACGGCAGTTGAAGGGTGCAACTACGGCAGTTGAAAGGTGCAACTACGGCAGTTGAAAGGTGCAACTACGGCAGTTGTGCGCACATCAGAACTTCTGATAGACTCTGACATAGTCTATCTCGTAGCGCATGGGGAAGGCTGAATCATCAATAGTGCCCCCATTATCGCCCCCTAAAGCAAGGTTTAAAAGAATGTATTGCGGACGGGTGAAAGGATTCGTATGCAGGCCGATGCTACCATTGACGGTGGTGCTGAGAGGTACTTCGTTAAGCAGCTCATCATCCAGATAGAGACGGATGGATGTTTCGTCCCAGTCCATTCGCCATACATGGAAATGCTGTTCCCATTGCGGATCGCGCTGGGTGAAGTGAGTATAAGGAATACGCTGGCTGTTCCATACGGCCTGATAATGCTGGTCGTTGCCCCATGCCACGTTCGCCAAGATATGGGGAATGCCCTTGATGCGGTAATATTCCATCAGGTCTATCTCGCCACATGACGGCCACTCCATGCCGCTGCCCAGTGTCCAGATGGCTGGCCAGGCTCCACCTGCCGTAGGGATGCGGGCACAGACCTCCAGGCGACCATAGAGGAAACTGTACTTCCCCTGCGTAGTCAGACAGGCCGAGGTATAGTCGATGGTAGGGCGTTGCTGCCCCCAATGGCGACTCCTTGAGCGATAGGTGGGGTTCGGCCTCTGTTCCTTTCGGGCTTCAATGATGAGCAGACCGTCTTTCTGGAATGCGTTTTCAGGTTGGTACCATTGGGCCTCATGATTACGCACAAATCCCTGTTCGTAGTTCCATATAGTACTGTCGGGCTGTCCGTCCTCATTGAACTCCTCGCTCCATACCAGTTGCCATTCCTGACTTGTTGCAAATGAATCAAGTGAACCAGTGAGCGCACAGATGATGATAAAGATGGTCTTCTTCATGCGAATTGCTTTTTTAGTTTTCTTTCCAGAATGCATGAGTGAAAAGCACCAGCACGGCGACGATTTCAAGACGACCTACGAGCATGAGGAATGAGCAGAGCCATTTGATGCCTGCGGAGAGGTCGGTCCACGACATCTGTATACCCATGTTGGTGTCGAGGCCTGCCCCCACATTACTGATCAGACTCAGGGCTATGGTGGCGGCATTGGTGATGTCGATGCCAGAGACAATCATGATGGTGAAAACGATGAGCAGTGCAAGGATGTAAAGGGTGAACAGGGCTAACAGCGAGACGAGTCGGCCCTGGGGAATGCTTTGTCCCGACAGCTTCACAGGTAATACGGCGTTGGGGTGGATGATATGGCGTAGTTCATTGCGCAATACCTTCAGCAACATCAACACACGGATGCTCTTGAAACCTCCTGTGGTACTGCCCGAACAGGCCCCCATGAACATCAGGAACATCAGAATAATCCATGTGATATGCGGCCATGCGCCAGCATCGGTATTGCTCAATCCGGTAGTGGTAATGAATGAAACGACTTGGAACAATGCAGAGCGGAAAGCTGGCTCAAGGTCGTAGTCCAAGCGGGTGAGCAGTAAATACATAATCCATGCCGTAGCCACGATGATCGTTACGATATACATCTTGAACTCAGAGTTGCGAAGCAGGCTGCCCATCTTCCACTTGAACAGGCTCATATATAATAAGGTGAAGTTGATGCCTGCCAGGAACTGGAACAGGATGGCCAGATATTCGATGAGCGGCGAGGCGAGGAAGATGGTGCCGTTGTGAGTGGAGAAACCGCCTGTGGCTGTGGTGGAC
>Ga0256407_10007180_pt1 | contig 16900 bp, 20 predicted proteins | sample RumenRJG_04DNA_FD_193489 | JGI IMG/M metagenome (GOLD analysis project Ga0256407, IMG submission 193489) | Bovine rumen microbial communities from Lethbridge, Alberta, Canada - RJG_04 | ecosystem: Host-associated > Mammals > Digestive system > Stomach > Rumen | place: Canada: Alberta...
GTGACACGAATAAAAGCAGCCTGAATTAGATCAGGTAGAGGCATCAGGCTAGTGCCATTAAAGAGCCGGTATGTGAGAACATATCGGAGATTTATAAATATCAACCATAAAGTTGAAAATAGCCACTCCCTGTAATTCTTCTTTTGCACAACACCTTTTGCACAACACTTTTGCACAACATACACCGCTTTTTCTTTATTCACTACGATTTGAGACATGTATTATTCGGATTATACTGATTTTCTATCTCAAAGCAGGTCAACGAAAGGAGCGTCCGGATGCAGGACCTGTCTTTCGGAGTCAAGGTTGTTGACCAAACAAAATACGCCCTATTGAATAGGGTAAATGCCGCTGTGTTCGCAGAATCGCACCCCGTATTAGACCTTTACTCGTAAAAAGAGGGCGCCCTGCGGACGCCCTCCCGGACTGATGTGTATAGTGTTTTCGTTTTCATCGAAACCTGCATACAGCAGGATCAATATGCGAGAGCTTTGCCGTCGCGGCGCGGGTCAGCGCCGGCGCGGAGAGTTCCGTCTTTCTTGATCTCAATGCCCTGAACTCCGCCGAAGAAAAGCTGCCATGCTCCCTTGTCGGTGATCTTGTGTCCCATCTCTTCCAGCTTCTTCGCAGTCTCTGCGGTCACCGGAGTTACACCGTCAGACTCAAAGCAGACGTTTTCTGCCGCGTTGTCATAGATTCTCGCACAGTCGATGGCATCCTGGATATCCATATCGTAGTCGATCATTCTCTGGATCACCTGGGCGATGGTCGGGAAAATACGGGTCGCTCCCGGAGACCCGATGGTCAGGAAGGGGCTGCCGTCCGGATAAAGCACGATAGACGGGCTCATGGAAGACAGCGGGCGCTTTCCGCCGGCCACGCAGTTGGTGCTCTCCGGATTGGGGGAGAAGTCATCCATCTCGTCGTTCAGGACAAAGCCGTAACCTTCTGCCACGACCTTGGAACCAAAGCCGTAGTTGACCGTCTTGGTGCAGGCAAACATGTTTCCCTCTTCGTCGATCACGGAGAAGGAAGTCGTCGCGTAGTGCTCCAGTTCTTCCGGTGTTGCTGCCACATAGCTTCCGCTCTTTTCCGGGTCGATCATTTCGAAGCGGCTCTTTGCATACTCCTTGCTGGTCAGCTCCTTCAGAGGCACGTCCACGAAGTCTGTATCCGCCATATACTGCGCTCTGTCAGCGAAAGCGATCTTAAAGGCCTCGGAGAACATATGCACGTACTCCGGGGAGTTCACTTCCAGGGAAGCCATATCCGCGTTCTCCAGGATGTTCAGGATCTCGCAGAGATGAGTTCCGCCGGAGGATGCCGGGGGAAGGGAGTAGATCGTATAGTCTCTGTAGTTGCCGACCACGGGCTCACGCACCTTGACTTCATAGTTCGCGAGATCCTCCATGGTCATCACACCGCCGTACTTCTGCGTCGCGTCCACCATAGCCTGGGCCACTTCACCGGTATAAAACGCATCCCTGCCTCCGTCGCGGATCATTTCCAGGGTCTTCGCGAGATCCGGGTTGTTGATCTTGTCACCCACTTCGTAGGGCAGTTCAAGGTCATTCAGGTAAATCTTCGCCAGTGCCGGGATTCCCTTGATCAGGCCATATTCGCTGTCGAGTTCCTCTTTGAAGGTGGCGCCGATGATATACCCGTCATTCGCGAGGTCGATAGCGCTCTCAAAGATTTTTGCCCTGTCGACCTTGCCGGAACCGTAATTCTCAAGCAGGTATTCCATTCCCGCCACTTCGCCGGGAACGCCGACGGACAGTCCGCCGTACTGACTTGCCGGAGCTTTTGCGGATTCCTTGTCCGCACCTTCCGGTGTGTAATCCACGACCTTGCCTTCATTGTCGAGCCACATCTCCGGAGTTGCGGCAGCAGGAGCCACCTCACGGAAATCGATCACTTTTACTTCCTTGGTCTTTGCGTCGTAGATCGTCATGAAACCTCCGCCGCCGATTCCTGAAAAATAAGGTTCCACAACACCCAGAGTGTAGCTGACCGCCGCTGCGGCGTCAAACGCGTTTCCACCTGCCTTCAGGACATCCAGTCCTGCCTTGGAAGCGTACCAGGAGCAAGCCGCCACTGCGCCCTTCGTTCCTTCCGCGTCGCGGTCTCCCTTCTTCTTTTCCAGATTCTCATCGTAGGGAAGCCAGACCTCTTCGCCATGGAACATTTCCGGTTCTTTTTCCTCCACGACCGCAGCTGTGGTCTCAGCAGCTGCCGCGGTGGTCTCTGCGGGTGCCGCTGTGGTCGCTGCTGTCGTTTCTGCCGCCGGTGCGGCAGTGGTCGCTGTCGGCTTTGAACCGCCGCAGGCCGCCAGAGAACCAGCTGTCAGTACCAGAGCCGCTCCCAGTGCCAGTTTTCTTTTCATTTCTACTCCTCCTTTTTTCAAAGATGTTATTCTGACATTCTCAGTATAGAAATCCCGCCCGGGGCATTTCTATTTTTTCCCATTTTTCCCGGCTTATTTCAGATAAAACCCTACCTTGTTCGTCAGCATTTCATCATAGGTCGGGATACCCTCCACAACGATCTTCTTTTCGGAGTGGTTGTTGAAGGCATTGATGTAAGCCTGGATACCCGCCAGATGTCTTCCCACACGAAGCTCCATGGGGAAGGAACCGGAGCTGTAATCGACATACAAAAGGCCGAGATCATAGTTGATCACATAGCAGGGATCAATGCCGGTCTGGGCCAGGGCTTCGTCCGTCCTTCCGCGCAGTCTCCCCTGAGAAGGATTGCCGGTCTCCATGAGAAGCGCATAGGTGTTGGTGAAATCTCCCAGTTCTCTGTGGGTCAGACCGTGCAGTGTCACAGGGGACGGCTCCAGGCTCATGGCAATGCCTTCCAGCTGGAGATCCAGCACGCCCTCGGAGGCAATGGTCATGGCGCGCTCATGGGCCACGGTCGCATTGTTCACCGCATACTCCGGGCTGGACTCATGGAGGTCGATCTCCATATCGATGCCCTCGGTATTTATCATGTTGGTGACCGCGTAAGCCACCTTCTCCGAAAGTGTTCCGTCAGCCACACCCGGATAGCAGCGGTTCAGGTTCCGGGTCTCGGATCCGGAAAGCGTCTGTCCGGAGCTCCTGTGAGTGTAGATGTCCGGGTCCGGCCACTGGTCAATAGGATTGGATGCCCGGGAGCCGAAATGGAACGTCCTTAATTCTCCGGCGGGGGTGGTATAGTGCAGGTACTGGGGCGAACCGTCCAGCGGATCATTGTGCGTCAGTCCGGAATGGCCGACACTGGGAATCACATAGATGGTTCCGGTATGTACCTTGGCATTTTCCTCCAGGACAATGCCCGCCATATGACCTGCGGGCTCATTGGCGTGGGTGGAACCCAGCACCAGGAGAGAGCCGCCTTCCTCCTCGCCCTTCAGGATATAGACCTCCGTATCTCCCGCGGTACCTTTCAGGTTCGGGTTATAGTCGGAGAGCATCCGGACCTCTGTAACATTCTCTCCGGTGACGATGTCTTCTTTGAAATGCCGTTTTTTGTAAAAACTCTGTCCCGCGATTCCTCCGATCACAGCGGCGCAGGCCAGGACAATAATTGCGCTGACATATGATTTTTTCATGCCTGCCCTCCTTATTTGATCATCAGGATCCGAAGCAGCAGCGCCACGAGGACCATCGCCGCGTTTATCTGGTCCACAACGCGCTCCTCTTTAAACACCAGGTTGTAAAGCGTGCTGACAAAGACCAGCAGCGCGATCAGGAGGTAAATAATAGTGATAATACTCATATCGTTCTTCTCCTCCTTTCCTTCAGAACAGTCCCGCGATCATCTTCGACTTCGCGAGGAAGAAGCAGGCCCAGACCAGCAGGATCACAATGGGGACGATGCACCGCTTCAGGATCTTCGTATAATCTTTTACGCCAACCACCTGCGCCGCGAACAATCCTGCCAGCGCCGTCGGCGGCATCATATCGCCGACAGAGGCGATCAGGGAGATAGCCGCCAGCACAAAGGTCGCGTTTCCGCCCAGGAGAGAGATGTAGATGTAGGCAAAGGGAACGCCCAGCACCGAACAGGCTCCGTAAGATGAAACAGCTCCGAACAGCGGGATGCTGACCGCGCACGCCAGCAGCCAGAATGACGGCGGCAGTCTTAAGCAGCTTGTGACGATGAATCCGCGGACACCGGTGGCGGTCATCACCTCAATGAACATGCCGACACCCATCAGGATGCCCATGACCGGAGCTGCCGTGCGGATGGCTGCGGGGATGGTCTCCAGCGCGTTGATCTTCCGTCCGGTAAAGAACCCGCTGAATGCACTGAGCAGGAACATTAACGGCATGCCGATATCTTCGCCCAGCTTCAGGACCTTGAATATGATCATCAGGACCAGGAGCACCAGAAGAGGCAGATAGATCTTTACGCCGTACTGCTTCCTGGTCTCATCCTGCTTGACCAGAGCGGGTTTCAGCTTCTCATAATCCAGGCCCTTCGCCTGCTTGTAGCCAAGCAGCAGGACAAAGAGAATGGCCAGCGGGAAAGTGATCAGTGCCAAAGGTCCGGTGAAGCCGACGTAAGGGACGTCCGCACCTGCGCAGATGATCAGGGCTGCTGCGTTGACCGGCGGGGCGATCATACCAAGAAGCGCGCCCATGGCAATAATGGAGCCGGATGTCACCGGGTCGATTCCCATCAACGCCAGTACCGGGGCCATGATGGAACCCGCGGAAAGCACAGCCGCCGTGGAGGAACCGGTGATCATTCCCGGAAACATGATGATCAGCATGATCAGGATCAGAAGCACCGCGGGAACCTTGTGGAACTTTTCAATAACAAGACTTGACAGCGCGTCCAGAGCGCCGGAATCCTCAATGACCTTCATGAACACCATGGCTGTACCGATGGTCAGGATCGTGTCCACATAGCCGAATTCGCCTTCCACCATCATCCGGATAGTCTCTGTTCCAAGTCCGCCCTCGATCGCACCGGATAAGGCAGAAATCAGCATAGAGACGCCAACCGGAAGCTTGAATACGAAGCATCCGACCATGAAGACCGCCAGCATGATCAGAAATGTGATTGCGTAGCCAGTCATATCTTTTCTCCTTTTTCCCTTGCCTGCCTGTTCATCACTTTCCGAACAGAGTCTTCAGAGTGGCCATACAATCCGCGATCTGCTTCACATATTCCAGAGACGCGCCGTTCTTCGCGACAATCCCCTTCATCAGGCCGTCTCCGTCTCCTTCTTCGACCACGATGGCGATGTCGGCTGCTTCAAAAGAGGGGACAATAAAAGAATCGGAAAGCGTTCCGCGCCGGGCAGAACCGCCGGTGTGGACGGCAACGATCTTTGTTCCCTGACCCTTAGCCTTTTCAAACAGAGCCGCAGCTCTCTTCAGTTCCTGGTCCGCGTCGATGCCTGCGGCGCCGAGTCCTTTGGAAGAACCGCCCACTGCCAGGATCAGGGTCTTGCAGTCTGCCGGAAGCGTATCCGCGGAAACGGAAGAATCCTTAGTCGCCTCAATGCCCGCTTTGCTGAGGATCGTATTCACAATATCCACGTCTGCGCTCTGACCGATGCTCGTGAGAACCGCCGGCGTCTCGCACATGCCAGCTTCAATGCCTTTGACATCTCCCGCCGGAGCTGCTGCTTCCTGCGCCGCGGCAGCTGTTGTCGCTGCAGCAGCGGCAGTCGTCGCTGCCGGAGCAGGTGAACTCTGACCGCCGCAGGCTGTTGTCACTGCCATCATGGCGGAAACTGTAAGCACAAGAACCAAGCTGGTCTTTTTCATTTCTATATCCTCCTTTGAGATCAATATGGTTATTTGTTGCACTTAGCATAGTAAATCCGCACCGCGGCTGTCTATTTTATCCCATTTTTCTCATGGTTCAGGAAAGACGCCATTTTCAGTGTCTTCCTTCACTACTTTTTCCCATTATTCTCACAGGAAAAAAACTGCCCGGTCATCGAATTTCATCAAGATCCGGGGTATGATAAATAGCATGGCCCCCTTTCCGGACGCACTTCCTTCCTCTGATAAGGAGAGTTCCTATGCTTCTTCTGTGTTTTCTGTTTCTGTCCTGGATCTTTTACCTTTTTATGGAAGCCCGTCAGAATGAAAAAGCCCTGTCCTCTTTCCGCGCCGTGATCCACGTGAACGGCATCCGGGGGAAAACTTCTACCTGCCGCGCCATCGACGCGGCGCTCAGGACAAAATACCGGGTATTTACAAAAACGACCGGCACGGACGCCGCGTATATCGATGTCTCCGGTCTGGAACACCCGGTCCGCCGTTTCGGGCCGGCCAATATTCACGAACAGCTCCATACTATCCGCAGAGCGCAGCGGGAAGGCGCAGAGATTCTGATCCTTGAGTGCATGGCAGTAAACCCTGAACTGCAGAAGACTTCCCAGGAGCAAATTGTCCGCAGCGGCATCAGCGTCATCACCAATGTACGTTTTGACCATGTATTTGAAATGGGAGAAACAAAAGAAGAGATCGCCGCCGCTCTCTCTGCGGTCATACCGGAACGAGGGCTCCTGTTTACGGCGGATCCTCAGGGAGAAACATACTTTGGGGAAGCCTGCCGTATAAAGGGTACAGAACTGGTCCTCCTGTCTCCAGGCCCGGAGGAAGCCGGCACCGCCGAGGAAAACGCCCTAATCGCCCGGGCGGTGAGCGGAAGACTTGGCGTAACAGAAGAAGAATTCCTGAAAAGCCGTAAGAAAGTCCGGGAGGATTTCGGTATCCGAAAGCTTTATCCGGTGAAAACCGGAACTGGGAAAAACTGCCTGTTCCTGAATCTTTTCTCAGCAAACGACCCGGAATCCACCCGCAGCAACCTGGAAGCAGTAAAAAGGGAACTTGAGACAAGCCGCGGAATCAGGGAGGAACTGGCTCAGGTCCCGCTCGTATTCCTGTACAATCACCGCACCGACCGGCCGGACCGCGCCCTTCTTTTCGCGCGGCACTTTTTCCCGGCCTATCCGGAAGTCCCGGTATTTCTTTCGGGAAGCGGCTCTTCTCTCCCCAGGAGACTGTTCAATTCATCGGGATCGGGCCCCGTAAAAATGCTTTCCAAACGGGCCACAGTACAGCTGGATCTTCCGGATATTCCGGCCGGGGCCCTGATCGTGGGTCTCGGCAACATCAAAGGACCTGCCTACCGGCTGATCGAACGGCTGGAGACAGAAGAATCAAATCAGGAAAGGGGGACTAAGAATGAATGAAACCTTACTGACAGGCATTGTCCTCGCCATTCTGTGGACTGAGTTCACGGACCTGTCCCCGGGAGGAATCATCGTCCCCGCATACTTCGCTCTGTACTTCGACAGTCCCCGGCGCATGGCGGGAACCATATTTCTGGCTTTTCTCTGCCTGCTGATCCTCCGCTTTCTGTCCGGATACCTGATTCTGTACGGGAGGCGGCGCTACGCGATGTTTCTCCTGACAGGCGTGCTGCTTAAGCTGACCGCAGCACAGTTGGGCTTCGGCACCGCTCTTTCCATCGGGAGCCTGATTCCCGGCATCCTGGCACGCGACATGGAACGTCAGAAAATCCTGCCCACACTCCTGTCCCTCGGAGCAGTGACCATGCTGACGCGTCTTGCTGTTATCGCTGCCAGGACCCTGCAGCTGTAACGTTATATCGGAGGATGATCCTATGTCACAGCACCGATCCGATACAGCAAAAAACAGACCTCTTCTTTCGAAGAGGCTGCTTGTGCTGCTTCTGGGTTTTCTCTATCTTCTCCTTTCTCTCACAGTTCTCGAAGCCTTTCGCTTCCGCGGGGAGAAGCCGGCGGCTGAAGCTATGCGGGAGGCTTCGGAACGCACGGCAGCCTGTTTTTCGGCTGTAAAGGAGGAACGTCTCCGGCGGGGGTACGAAATTCCGGCTGTAGATGACCCGAACCTCACCGGCCTGCTGGGATACGACTACACGGAAATCACTACCTCCCACGGAAGCCTGGAGGCAAAGCGCTCCACCGCAAACCCTAATACCGCAGCCATGATCACAGATTTTCTCCTTCGCAGCGGCGTCAGGGAGGGCGATCCGGTCTGTGTAAATCTGTCCAGTTCATTTCCCTGCCTGAACATCGCGGTGCTCTGCTCTCTGGACACCCTCGGAGCAAAAGGCGTCGTCATCAATTCTATCGGCGCGTCCACCTACGGCGCGAATATTCCGGGTTTCGTCTATATGGATATGGAGCACCTGCTTTTCGAAAAGGGACTGATCCGGAACCACAGCCAATGGTTTTCCATGGGCGGCGATTACGATACCGGTTATGGCATGCCTGACCAGAAGCTTGCCGAAGAGATCAGGGCCCGCATCGCTTCCTATGGGCCGGAACTCCTCTGGTATCCGGACATCCGGGAAAATCTGGAAGCAAGAGAACGCATCTACCGGGAATACAGCGGCGGAGAAGCCGGTATCCGTTGCTTCATCAACGTCGGAGGAAACATCCTCGCCTTTGCGGGAGGCGACGGCCTCATTGATGCCAAAAGCGGCCTGATCCTCCCCGGAAAACGGCCTGCGGAAGGCGACGGACTGATCCCCTATTATCTTAATGCCGGCGTTCCTGTGATCCACCTGCTCAACATGAACTCCCTGCTGCCGGAAAACGGACTGCCTTTCGACCCGGTTCCTCTGCCCTCTCCGGGAGAAGGAGACGTTTACTATGAGATGCGGTACCGAAAGGAACTGGTGATCTTCTTTGCAGCAGGCACCGTGCTGCTTCTCGCAGTACTTGCTTTTAAATACCCCCGCCGCCGTATCCCTTTTTAACGGCACAGCATATAACAAAAGCCAGCGCCTGTACCGCCACGATCGTGGATCCCACCGGGGTCCCCGCCAGGATCGCAGTCACGATCCCGGACAAGGAACAGATGACTGCCAGTATCGCAGAGAAAACAGTCACCTTGAGAAAACTCCTGCAGATCTGCATGGCAGAGACTGCCGGGAAAATGATCAGTGCGGAAATCAGCAGGGAACCTGCCAGGTTCATGGCGAGGACAATAACTACCGCCGTAATCACTGCAACGATGAGATTGTACAGATCCGCCTTGACCCCTGAAGCCCGCGCAAAGTCTTCATCAAAAGTGACCGCGAAAATTCTGTTGTAGCAGATCACAAAGGCAGTGACCACCAGAACGGAAAGGACTATACTGGCCCGCACCTCCCATATGGTCAGTGTCAGGATCGAAGTGGAACCGAAAAGTACACTGCAGACATCACCGGAAGTATTCGCAGTGGGAGAGAAGACATTGACCAGAAGATATCCTAAGGCCAGGGATGTCACGGACATGATCGCTATGGGTGCGTCCCCTTTCAGCTTTGCGTTTTCTTTCTTCCGGAGCAGCAGGACGGCACAAGTAATCGTGACCGGGAGGACCAGGTTCATTTTGTTCGTAAGATTCATAATGGCTGCCACTGACATGGCACCGAAAGCCACATGGGACAGACCGTCTCCGATCAAAGAGTAGTTCCGCAGGACCAGCGTGACGCCAAGCAGCGCTGAACAGAGTGCCGCCAGCAGACAGACGATCAGGGCGTAGCGAACAAAGGGATACTGCAGGTATATAACAAGCTTGGCGATCATACTCCCGGCCCTTCCTTTCTTATCTGTTCAAGATATTGTTTCTTCGTCCCGAAAAACATTGTTTCTCCCATGCGAAGAATGTGATCCGCCTCCTGTATCGCAACCTGTATATCATGAGAGATCATGATGATCGTTACGCCGGAGCGGTTCAGATCCCGGATCCTGTCATACATATCCGCTGTCGCTTCTGGATCCAGTCCGGACACAGGCTCGTCAAGCAGCAGGAGTTTCTGTGCCGCACACAGGGCTCTTGCAAGAAGGACTTTCTGCTTCTGTCCTCCGGAAAGCTCCGTAAAACATCTGCCGGAGAGAGATGTGATCCCCATCTGATCCATACAGGCTGCCGCCGTCTTCCTTTCGTTCCTGCTGTAGAAAAAACGTCTCCCGCCTCTCCCCAGGAACCCGGAAAGAACGATCTCGCTGACTGAAGCAGGAAAATTCTGCCGGATGCTGCTACGCTGCGGAAGATAGCCGATATCGTTTTGTTCCAGTCCCTCCTCCAATTGTATGCTGCCGCTCATCGGAGACCTGAGTCGGAGTATCGTCCGCATCAGAGTCGTTTTTCCGGATCCGTTTTCCCCGACGATGCAAAGATAGTCCCCTTTATTGACTATAAAGCTCAGATCCCTGACTATCACGCGGCCTTCATATCCGAGGGTGACATGATCCACAGTAAGCTGTGCCATAGGAGTATCTCTCCTTTCCTGTGCTGCCGTTCTTCTTTCCGCTGATTCAAAACTTGCTTTCTCAGCTTCACTATACGTCAGCTGTATGTATGCAGGGAACTTTTTCCCATTTTTCCCGCTTGCTTATATACCGGTCCCTCCTTAGTATGAGGTATAAGAAGTGCGGTGTACCGCCGTATTCCAGGCGTCTGCGCCAGAAAGGACTATCTATGAAGAAGCTGCCTGCTTTAATCCTGACAATTCTCCTTTCGGCATTTCTGCCTTTTCTGCTGACTGCCTGCGGAAATTCCGCTTCTGCTGCAGCATGGCCGGTAGATGTAGATCTGACAAACGCCAGCGCCAATATCGTCTACTCTACCGTCTATAATCTGAAGGAGGATCCTGCTTCCGGCTCCGGCAAGACCATGGCCCTGACAGGTCAGTTCACCTCCTATGAAGTCACTTCCGTCATCACCGGAAAGCCTGTGCGTTTCTGTTCCCTTCTAATTGAAGACCAGACCAAATGCTGCAGCCAGAGTGTGGAATTTATCTGGAATGGGGAACACAGTTTCCCGGACGATTACCCCTCCTCCGGAGCTGAAGTCACAGTTACAGGAACCTGCACCGTATCCACGGACCACGGGTACGATACTTTCCTGATTCTCGCGGACGACGTCAGTGTGCGTTGACATTTCATATCTTCGACAAAGCGCGTCTGCAGGTGGCAGACATAAAACCAGCCGGAAAAGCATGCACTCTTGCTTTTCCGGCTGGTTTTATGTCGGTGTCATTGTTCTTCTGAAGGAACTCCGCTATTGGGAGTTCCACCGGTACAAGGTCCTTGGACGGCCCATATCTCCATAGGAAAGATCCTGTTCGATCTTCTTTTCCTTCAGCAGATACTGAAGTTACCGGTACAATGTCTTCTTTTTGATCTCTGTGATGGATTCCAGCTCATAGATATCCCTGTACCCTTCCAGGCCTCGCATGGCTTCCTCAATCTTCGCCAGAGTTCCTCGGCTGATCCCCTTGTCATAGCCCTGATAAAACCTGTTTCTCTCGGAAAACTGGAGATGCACGCGGATGCGGGAGATCAGATCCAGAGCTTTGATGGGTTTCAGCGCGTAATCGTCCGCGCCTGCCCTCATAAATTTCTGCAGCACCTCGTCCGACTCCTCAATGGTCAGGACCACGATCGGCGTGTTCGGGAGCTGCTTTCTGAGCTCTTTCACTGTACTGACTCCGTCCATTCCCGGCATGTGATAATCCACCAGGATCAGGTCAGGATTCTGTTTCTTCAGGATCTCCTGCGCTGCCTCATAGCCCTCAGCTGTCAGGGGCGTCCACCCCTGGAACCTGCAGATCTGTTCCAGTGTGTACAGTATATCCTTGTTGTCATCGATCGACAGTATCTTTTTTTCCTGTGACGCCATAGTTTTTCCTCTGTTCTTCTCCGGTTTGCGTTCCTGTGTTCTCTTTGCTGTCAGTCTGATCTTTTTCGGTCAGATTGGGTTCCGCCTGACCCGCCGGAAGAAGGATCACTGCCTCCGTATACTCTCCTTCCCTGCTGTCCAGGCGGATGGTCCCTCCGTGGTTTTGCACCACCTGCTTTGTGAATGCAAGTCCCAGACCTGTGGACTGTTTCCCCGAATATCCAATGTCAAATATGTGGGGCATCACCTCAGGGGATATCCCTTTTCCGTTATCACGGACAGTGATACCCAGAAAACCATTTCCCCGGTTTTCCACCCTGACATCAATTACACCTGTCTCGGGAGATATCTCTGCATACGCGTTGTTCACCAGGTTCACTACCGCCCTGGCAAGCCGGATCTTGTTTCCGTTAAGAACAGTATCGGGACAGGTGTTGGTATAGCGGATCACGCTGTTTGGAATCCGTATGGAAACCTGGGAAAGCACAGTCTTCAAAAGTTCTTCCGTACTGATAAGCTCCCTGGTGTTTTCATAAAGGATCTCCGAGATCATAACACTCATATTTTCCAGGGCCACCGTGATTTTATTGAAGTATTCCTGGATCAGAGGATTTTCCTCCATTATTGCTGCTAAACTGATAAGACCCTGGGCTGTGGTCAGAGGACTTTTCAGATCGTGGACCAGGTTCTGCGCTTCGCTGGCATTCCGCATCTTCAGCGCCTCGATCTGTGTCTCATAAAGATGCTGTTCTGCCGCGCGCCGCTGTTCATTTGATATCTTCAGCGTATGTTCCTTCAAAAGCAGTTCGATCTGGATCGCCGAGGCAAAAGCAAAGGCTGCGATCATGCACACCGCAAAGATCGTCAGCAGCTTTTCTTCCTGCATATACTCCGCCACAGTCTTGATATCTGTCGAAACATCACCGCGGCCAAATCCATACTCTGTAAGTCCCGGCACCACATCCAGCCATTGTACAGCCATCAGCAGAGAGAACACCAGAATGATCTTGTTCAGCATACTGACCTCAAACAGATTGAGATAGGAAAGCAGCAGAACACAGCAGATAGTCAGAAAAGCCGGAAAGCCGAAGTCATAATGTACTTTGTGCACGACATCGATCATCCGGTACATCAGAAGGATGAGCCCGAACGTCAGACATATGTTCGGCAGGAATATTTTCTTTTCTTTCCAGTGGAAATGCAGCGATTCGTTCATCAGGAACGCCCCCAGATAGTGCGGGAACATCCGGACGACATTCAGGAACACCAGTTGAAGAGCCGCGGTCAGCAAACCACTGCAATGGGTCTTCGACATTGCGGCGGTCAGATCCTGATAGATGTGGAACATGCCCGCAGGGAAAAAAAACGGACCCAAAAGTCCTAAAAGATAAAGAATCAATCCCTGTACCAACAGCCGGCGCTGATATTGTATCTCCATTTCGCTGATTTTGATCTTGTTCATAATTCCGGCGCCTTTCCGGACCATTGTTCTGATCCCGGTCTGGACAGATACAAAAACAGTATATAACATTCATGATGTCAAAAACACCTTTGAAATGCTTTTTCCATCCAGGGTTTCTACGCTTGTTGGGGCATTGTTCATTGCACTCTAACCTTACCGTCATTTCCACGCAAAAAGGCAGGGTCATCTGAACCGTTCTGTATCGTTCAGACAGACCCTGCCTCTTAATATCCAATTATTCGTACTCGCTAACGGAATAGCGATCCTAAATGTTTTTGTATAGAGGATTTGATACGTCGTGACTCCATTTTTATTCTGCTATCCTGTTTCTACAGGGTATCTGAACTTTTGTTATCAAAATGTTATCAGCTTTTTGTTATCAACGCATTCTTACAACTCTCCTGTCTGTTTAAGAACATAGTCCCGCACAGTAGAACTTACATAAAGACCGTCATTCACCAATGCGTCTAATAATGGTTTAACCTCACCAATCAGTCCTTCCTTTTTCGCTCTTAAAAGAACTCCCATCGTACCTGTAACGGTCAACCCGAGATATTTTGCCGTTTTCTTAGCGGCATTGTCATCCATGATCATCAGATCCGCGCCTGTTTCCTGAGCGAGCATGATCACTTCAATTTCGCCAGCATGGAGTCTTGAACTGAATGCGGATTTTTGAATCGTCCCGGTGATTTTCTCAACTTTAATCCAATCTGATGATGAAACCAAAGAACGGACGGGTTCACTTATGATCTCGTGATTTACAGCTCTTGGAATCGTGATCTCCGTATAAAGATCCCGCAGCAGATTCAGCTGTCCAATGCCGGCAAGTGCGATGATCGGAGTCGTATTGACAATCACTTTACGCATTGTTCATCTCCTCAATAAACTCCTGCTCATCGTCATACTGGAATATGGATACCCCGTTCGCCCCGAGGTATCTGATAAATGCATCTTTAGTCATGTCTGCGATCTGCGCACAATACCCTAGAGAGACCTTGTTCTGGGTATAGTAACACAACGCGACTGCACGTTTTGCAAACGCAATCGCGTCATTTTTACTCATCTTAGTATCATATAAAACTTCATTTGGAATGGAAAAAACCACTTCACACATTTGTATGCTCCTGTTCTCTTTCTATCTCAAATTTATAAACCATGAGGCTAAGCAGGTACTCCGGCATCCTGCGTTTCCCCATATACCAGTCCTGAACCGTGCGGTAGGGAATACCAAAATACTCAGCAAACTTTTTCCAGTTATAACCGGTTTGTTCTTTTAACTTTATTAATTCTTCTCGTGTATTCATATGTATATTGTAGCACGCTTTGCGTATCTCTGCAACAATAAACAGCAGGCACGTTGTATATCGTAATATATTCATGAAAATATAGTCATAGAAAAAGGCGGTTCCCCATTCGAAATATACTATCCCGAATAGAAAATCGCCTCTTGTAATTATATTTCCGACAGCTCTGTCCAAAGGCTCTCAGCCTTCAATGTCACAGCTGCTGCACGCCGGATTTTTTATTTGAACTGGATGCTGTTCAGGATCCTGTCCCCGGCAGTGCCTTCGCTGATATCCGCTTTAACGATGCCAATAGATACAGCCTTTCCTTCCTCGATCTGCGCAATATATTCGGTCCATTCATATCCAATTCTCTTGTAGGTACGGCCCTGGAATGTCACGCCGCCGATTTCCCGTTCGCCGATTTCCTGATAATTCTCAAATTTATCCTTGTAGAAATCAAACTTGTAACTGTTCAGAACCCCTTGTAAAGCCATAGTTTTACAAAATAGTGACACAATCAACTTGAATCATCTTTTCAATAGTGATACAATGTATAAAGAGGTAACACTATTGAGGAGATGGATTCATGGCTATCGTAAAGGTTCATAATAAAGCTCGTAATGTAACATATGTCTATGAGTCAGTTTCCTATTGGGACAAGGAACTGAAACAGCCTCGCTCCCATCGTAAGCTAATCGGCCGCATTGATCCCGCCACAGGTGATGTGGTCCCGACAGGCAGACGGCCAAATGCAGATACTTCCGCTCTGTCCCATAGTGATACAGACTATAAGGCACTGTACGAACAGGCTCTTGCAACAATAGCGCAGAAGGATGTACTTATCGCTGAACTTCGCGGCCGGCTTGCTGCTGCAGAAGATGAAAATCGCTCCTGCCGACGCTCAATGAAGAAGGCTTGTGATATCCTTATGAATACCGCTTCCGGAAAGGAGCGGATCAATGGATAAGGATGTGATTATCGAAAGCCTTACAAAACAAGTCGTCGACCTTACAGCCCTTGTCCGAACACTCACGGAGTCCAATGCAGCACTGAATGAGACCATTAAGGAACTGCAGGAAACCATCCGGGAACTCCAGCGGCAGCTGAACCAGAATTCGCAGAACAGTTCCAAACCGCCGTCCAGTGATGGCTTTAATAAGCCGAATCCGAAGAGCCTGCGCCAGAAATCCGGCAAAAAGCAGGGCGGTCAGAAAGGTCATCCCGGATCACATATGGCAATCCCGCACGAGCCGGACGAATACAGAAAACATCTGCCGAAAAAGTGCCTTTCCTGCCCGCATCTGAACGAGTGCGTCATGAACGGTAATGTATTCACTTGCGGCAAAAAACGCTATGAGGTTAATGCAGTCATCACAACCAGAGTGACTGAGCACCAGTCCATTCAAGTGGATTCATGTCCATGTACAGGTGAAACCCTGACCGGGGAGTTCCCCGAAGGGATCCGGGCATATGTGCAGTATGGCGACTCTGTATCTGTGCTTGCCGGACTGCTGAGCACATATGGTGCAGTCAGCGCGATGCGGATCCACGTCCTTCTTGGAAGCCTTCTCGGGGTCAGTTTGTCTACCGGGACAATCGCATCCATGGTGTCGAAGTGCGCCAAAAAGGTTGGAAGCACTCTTGAGACCATAAAGTCCATGCTGATCGGAGCAAACGTCGCCAACTTTGATGAGACCGGCACCGATGTAAACGGGAAGACCATCTGGGTGCACAGTTCATCTACTCCGGAGCTGACCTACCAGACGATCAACGCCAAACGTGGACAGATCGGCATGGAGGGCAACGGCGTGCTCACAGAGTTTGATGGCATCGCTGTCCATGACTGCTGGTCGCCATACTGGAAATACAACGATATCACTCATGCGGTATGCAATGCACATCTGCTGCGGGAACTGACTGGAGTTGAGCAATACAGCCCGGAGCATAAATGGGCACCGGAGTTCAAAACGCTCCTGCGTTCCATGAAGAAGGCCCGTGATAAAGCGGCAGCCAAAGGAAAAACGGAGCTCAGCTACTATTATCTTCATAAGTTTGATACAGAGTACAACAGACTTATGAAGCTGGCTGATGAGGAATGTCCTCTTCCGGCTGATCCGCCGCAGAAAAAGAAAGGGCGGAAGAAAAAAGGAAAAGAGAGATCACTCATCGAACGTCTTATGGCACTCAAGGCATCAGTCTGCCTTTTTATCAGGAACTTCGACGTTCCTTTTGATAACAACCAGGCGGAACGTGATGTCCGCAACGTCAAAACAAAGACCAAGGTGTCCGGATGTTTCCGTACAGAAAGCGGCGCACAGGATTATCTGGACATCATGTCATATATCAGTACAGGCAGAAAGCACGGTGTCAGCGCCTACGAGGCATTGACTGCAGCTTTTGCCGGAAACGCTGAGATCGTCCTGCAGTAAGCAGGGGGTCTGAACAGTTACCATTCTCTTTTCCTTTAGGCT
>Ga0256407_10007184_pt1 | contig 16896 bp, 11 predicted proteins | sample RumenRJG_04DNA_FD_193489 | JGI IMG/M metagenome (GOLD analysis project Ga0256407, IMG submission 193489) | Bovine rumen microbial communities from Lethbridge, Alberta, Canada - RJG_04 | ecosystem: Host-associated > Mammals > Digestive system > Stomach > Rumen | place: Canada: Alberta...
TAATATGAAATTAGAACCTATTAAAATTATTAATAGTTTAAAAAATGAGTTTTTAAATTTATATGATGGAAAAAAAAATTTGGATATTTTTATTAATTCAATTACTCCTTTTATTCCTAAAGAAAATAGTGATGATTTTTTAAAAATGAAATTAGTAACATATTTAAATTTCTTTACATACATTTCACTTTTCGAATTAAAAAATACATATTATTTATATGGTTACTTGGTAAATATTAATTATTCAATTTCTTTAGATTCAATAAATATAGTAATATCAAAAGAAAATATAATAGAAAAAATAATAAATTTCTTAATATCAATAAATAAAATAAAATCTAAAGAAGAAATAAAAGAAGATGAAGAAATAATATTAAATGACTTAATTCCAAATTTAATAATAAGATTTAATTCAAATAAAATAATAATATCATTTAATGAAAATAAACCATGGCATTTAAGACAAATATTTATAAATGAAATAAAAGAAATAATAAAAATAATTCCAATATTACAAGAAATAAAAATAGAGGAAATAGAAATAAATGAATCATATTTTTCAATATTATATTATCCAACAAAAGCAAATCGACCATATATGAAATTTACTTCTTTTTTAGTATATTATAGATTTAATAAAGAAATAGATTTAAATAATGAAAAATATGATAAATGTTTAATAATGGGAATTTTACCAATAAAATTTGATCCAAAATTATATTTAACTAAAATATCAATTAATGGTTTTTTAACTATTCCAATACCGCCTTTTATGCCTTTTATGCCTATTTATAATCAAGATACTATTTTATTAAAAAATTTAATTAATGGGGTAACTGATAATTTAAAAAATATTAAACATACTTCTTTTGATTATGATTATTATATGAAAACTAGTAATTATAATCAAATATTTAAATAGAAAAATAGATATTATATTTATAGTCTTTTTTATTTATTTTTATAAATAATTTATTTTTAAATTAATTAATTATTTTTTTAAAAATTGTTTTTCATAGAAGAAGAAGAATTTAGCGCCTTTATAAAATGATTATAAAGAGTTTTTAATTTAAATTCCTCACATAAAATATAAAAATGAATGTTGATAAAGAAAATTACAAAAAAGATAATTATATAAATGGAAAAAAAGGAGATAAAAATACAATTATTTATTATTTGAATAAGAAAAAAAGAAGACATATTTATAAATTGAATGAAATTATTAAAAAAGGAATTAAAATTGAAAATATTGATATTACTCTTGAATCTGATTTAGTTAATAGATTATTTAAATTAAAAGATTCTTATAAAGAAAAAATGAATATAAATCATTGAATTTGATTCATCTATTTACTATTTTGATTTTATGTTATTTATTCCCTTATTTAGAAATACTAATTTGAGTAATTAGTAAAAATTTTTTATTTATTGTAAATAATAAAAATTAAATAAACAAAAAAAATTTACATTTTATTAAAATTCTTTTAAAAATTAATTAATATTCATAATAAAAAAAAAATAAAATACTTGATAATTTTTTTTCAATGAAAAAAAATATAATTATAATATATTAATTAATATTAAATAATATTAAATATTAAAATTAAAAATATTAAATAAAAAGCTTATCTTTTTTCAGAAGGAAAAGTAAGAAAAATACCTCTATGTTGTTCATTTTCACAAACTCCCCCAAATTGATTATCATTTAAATTATGTAAAAGATTTTCTCTAAAATAAACAGGAAAATCAATTCCAAAATCAATAAAAGTATAATAACCTGATTTATGAAAAGAATCATTTTTAAAATTATATTTAAAAACTTTTTTAAATATTTCATTATTATTTTTTCCTCCAACTAACAAAATAACATTATCATCAAATGGAATAATACCACAACCATAAATATTAATATCTAAATTATCTGGATTTTTATAATTAACAAAATTCCATCCTGAACTTAAATTATTTAAATTAATTCTTTCAATTGAATTTAAAGTAATATTATTTTTTAATCCACAAAATGCATATAAGAAATTATTATTAATATATAACATTGGAAATTGTCTTTCAGTAACATTTAAATTTGGCATTAATTCCCATTTTAAATCTTTAATATCATAATATTCATTTTTATTATTATTCATTCCACCAATACAATAAATTTTATCATTATAACCAATCATTGAATGATTTGTTTTACTTATTTTCATTGGTTGTAATGGAATTATTGTTTTATATGAAGGATCATATTTTAAAAAATATGTTGATGGTTGATTTTTATATATTCCTCCAGAGATATAAATTTTATTTTTATAATTACAAAAACCATTTCCTTCTAAAAATTTAGTTAATTCAATTGTTATTGGAAATTCTATTATTTTTTCTATTTGTTTTCCTTGTGAAGATTTTTCATCTGAAGTTTCTATTATAATTCTATTTGAATTAGGAATTGGATAAAAAATATAAACTGAAGGATTATTTATTTTAATAATTGAACTTTTATTTGGATCTCCAATATAAGTTTTTGGTGGTTCTTCAGTAATAACTTCAATTTTTGAATCATTTATTTCTTGATTTATTGCATTATTTAAAGTATATAAAAAATTATTATTTATATCATTTGATGATGAATTATTTATTATTGTATTTGATGAAGTAATATTATTATTTCCTATATTAATTTCTTTTGTTATTATATTTGTTGTTATTTTTTCTCCATTTTCTGTTGTTGTTGTTATATTTTTTGTTATTTGTTTTTCTACTATTTTTTGAGGGTGATTTAAATCATTTTTTTCAGTGTTAATATTTTTTGTTGTATATGTTGTTATTTCTTTTGAAACTCCAGTTGTTGGGTTAAGATTATTATTTTGAACTAGATAATTAGTATTTTGTAAAGTATTTTGAATATTTGTTTTTTTCTGATTTTGATTCTCATTTATGTTATTAATATTGATTTCTGTGTTATAATTATTCATTGTATCATTTGTTTGATTAGTTTTTATTGTTTTTTCAATTATTGTTTGTTTTGTAGTTTGATATATTTTGTTGCTATTTATTGATTGTGGTATTGAAGTTTGATTTATTGTTTTATTTATTATTACTTTATTTTTATTATTATCTGTCATATTTACATTAGTCATATTTACATTTTTTTCATGTTCATATGAAGAAGAAGTTTGATTTGAATTTATAGGAAAAGATAAAGTTTTATCATTTATTGAACTTTCAATAAATTGATTATTTTTCTGACCAAATGAAATCAATTTTAAATTCGAATTAATTTGATTATTATCAATAGGAAAACTATCTTTATTATAATTAGTATTATTATTAAAATTATTAACATTATTTACATTAGTATCAACATGATTATTATGAGTTTGATTTGTATTATGATATCCAAAAAGTATTCCTTGATTCTTTGGGAATAATTGTCCTTGATTTCCATAATTCATTTTTTCATTTTGATTAGTATTATTAATAGTATTATTAATAGTATTATTATTATTACCCATTAAATTAAAAGCTGAAGTTTCATTTGCATTTTTATGAATATCATATTTAGATTTAATTGTCTGTCCTGAATTATTATAACTTCTATTATTAGATCTCATTAAACTTTTTCTACTTACTGTTACATTTTCAAACATTTTTTCCATTATTGCTTCTTTTTGAATTGGCGAGACAACAGCATTTTTTATTTTATTTTTAATTTCATTTATTTTATTTTGATTTAATAAAGGTTGAATAAAATTAAATAATTCTTGATAAATAAAAGTTGTATATTCTCTTATATTTTCAATATTTTTATTAATTTCAATAAATTTTTTTGTATTTTCTTTTAAATTTTCTTTATCTTGAATAATTTCTTTTAATTTCTTATCCAAAGTTAAAAAAATATCATCATCAATGATAATTTTATTAGTATTAATATCATTTTTCAAAGCTTTATAAGCATGAATAGAATATTCTTTAAGTAAAGTAATATTTTCATTAATATTTTTTTTAGTAATAGTAACTTGTTTAACAAAAAATTTAATTAACTCAGTTAAATTAATAGCAACTTGATCAATCATTTGTTTTAATTGTTCAAAAAGTGAATTTTTAATAGTCATTTCTAATTCAATTGCACTATTACAATTATCATAACTATCTTCAACAATATATTGATAAGCATCTTTAAATATTCTTTCAATTAATAATTTAGTAGGAGCTAAATAATCATATTTTTCTTTAACATCATGATTTTTATGATTTAAATCTAAACAATTTTTACATATTGATTGTTTACAAGTATAACAATAAAAAATTTGAAATTTTCCAGGATGATCTTTACAAGGTAAATTTGTATTTACTTCAATTAAACAATCTTCTTCTTCTTCTTCTTCAAAGTCTGATATAACTAAAGTAAAGTAAATTTTTTGTTCTTTTGGAAATAATTCATATATTGTTTTATCATTGAAATTTTGAGTAAATTCTATGTCATTATGATATATTTTAAAAGAATTTTTTCTTAAATGTGCAGCATGGGCTAATATTTTTTTTAGTTCTTTTATGTTTGTTGTTTCGTCTACGTCTATTGTGTATTCTTTTTCTTTTTGAATTTGAAATATTGTTTGACGTATTACTTTTGGTTCTTGTTCTTGCATTTTTTTTTATATATTAAATTTTTTATTTATTCCATTTTAAATATCATTTTTGGCGCAAAAAATATTTTTTTTAATTTAAATAAAAGGTGAAAAATTTAAAGAAATTTTATATTAAATGTATTTTTATATATATAAAATGTTAAAATATATATTAAATTTTTAAAAAAAATTAAAGATAATTATAAAAATTAATATTAAAAAAATATAATTGGAATTTATAATTTTTTTTTTTCATTTTTTATTTAAAAATTTAAATTATAAAAAATCATTAAACCAATTTGAAAAACTATCATCATATAAATCATCAATTTTCATATTCCTTTCTCTTGCAGGATGTCTCGGTTTTTCTAAATTTTCCATAATTTTATATTCTCTTATAATTTCTTCTCTTTTTTCATCAATTTCATCACCATTTACAATTGGCTCATCATATAATTTTAATAATTTTTGAGCTTCTTCTTTATCTTTTACATATTTTATTATTTTTTGTGCTTTATCATAAAATGTATCTTCATAATAATATTCAACCCAAGGTTTTTCTTTTTTTAATTTATTATATTCTTTATCTAAATTTTTTAATTGAACGTAAAATTTTTCAAAAGCAATTTCTCTTTTTTTAAATGAACTTTCTCTTTTTTCAAAATTTAAAAATGTATCATTTATTAATTTTATTTTTTCATTTAATAAAGTTAAATTTGTTAAATAATTTCCTTCTTCTTCATACCATTCATTCACTTCTTTTAATATTTCATTTGCTTTATTTATTTCTTCTTCTTTTCCAAATTTTTTCCCATAATCTCCTTCAAGAAAACTTTTTTTAGTATATAATAAAGTTTCTATTATATTTTTCATCATTATTATTACTTCTTGATCTTTTTCATATTGATCATATGAATCTAATTGATTTTCATAAAATTTTAACATTGTAGAATTTAAACTTTTTGGATAATTGTCTATAAATTTATAATATAATTTTAATGGATATTCTTTTGGGAAAATATTACCAATTTGTAATTTAATAAAATAATAATTTTTTTCTTCTTTTGTTAAATTTAATGATGTATTATTTAATATTGATGTAATATTATCTTTTTCTTCTTTTGATAATTGAGGTACATATTGTAAAGTATATGTAAAGTCTTTTTCAGTTTTAGTTAAATTTGTTAAATTTTCATTTTTTAAAGTTAAATAATAATTTAAAGTAAAAACAATTTCTGGATTATTAAGATAAATTAAACCAACTTTACCAAATCTAAAATTTAATCTAATTATTGGTTTAGGAAAAGTAATATTTGTTTCATTTTTAATTACTTCTCTTTTAAATTGATTAATAGTATCATTTACTCCAGTAATATTATATGAAAAAATAATATCTTCATTTTCATATATATTAATATAAATATCATTATCATAAATTAAATTTATTTTATTACTTGATTCATATTCAGTTTTTTCAGAAAATAAAATAGATTTTTTATATAAAATATTACTCATATTATATAAAGAATATATTTCAATATAAATATTAAAATGATTACCATCACCTTTTAAAACTTTATTTTTTTTAAAGGTATAAGCAGCGCCATAAGCAATTGAATCATCACCATTTAAATGAGCACCTAAAATTTTTTCTTTTTCATTTCCTAAATATTGTTTTAATACATTTTGTAATTCTGGTACTCTAATACTTCCTCCAATTAATTCTATTTGTGTTATATTTTCTATTGTAATATTCCCTTTTGAAAAAAGAGAATCCATTAATTTTGGTATTTTATTAAAGTATTCTTGATTTATATTATTAAATTCATCTCTTGTAATTATATCTTCATATTTTTTATAATCTAAAATAATATTAAAGTGTATTTCTTTATTTGCAGAAAGGATTTCTTTATATTTAATTGCATAAGGATATATTTTATTATATGTTTTAAAATCTAATTTAAGTGAATTATTATTTTTTTCATTTATTTTTTTTACAATTAATAATACTAAATTTCGAGTAAGAGTATTTCCTCCAAAATTATTATCATAAACATCATTTATTAAATGAACTTCTTCTTTTAAATATTCAATTAAAGAAATTTGAGTATATGAAGAACCCATATTATAATATATATAATATTGAGGTGCATTTTTATTATCATAATTCCTAATAAAATAATAAACTGCAGCACCTGAATTTTCATTTGTTAATCCTAATAATTTTAATTTTGATATTTTTACAGATTGAATTAATGATAATCTTTGTTTATATGTGAAAAAAGATGGTATTGATATAAAACAATAATCAATTGATTTAATTTGATTTGTTTGTTCTTTATAATATATTTCACTTATTTTTTTAATATATCTAAAAATACTTCCATAAATTACTTCTATTGGAATTGATTTATATGTTTCATTCATTTTATGATTTAACATATATTTAACTTTAAAATTTATTACTTGTCTTTCTTTATCTTCTTCTATATCATAATTATAAAAATAAAAATCTGTGAAATTTTTTATAAATGAAGAATTATATTTTTGACCAAAATAATTATTTAAAAAAATAAATGAAGATTTACTATCTTTTATTCTTTTATCAAGAACGTCATTTTCAAATAGACGTTCAGTTCCTTTCATATAAATTGCATTTGGAGTTTTTATTCTCGAATGTAAATTTTCAACCATTCTGTATTTATTTCCTGGAAATATAATACATACTTTAAAAAATTCTGAACCAATATCTATTCCTAATGTTTGATTAAATATATAATTTATATTATAAATTAAAAATAAAATGAATAGAATAAATTTTCCCATTTTTAAGGAATAAAATACTTAAAAAATAAATAATTTAATTATTAGATAATTTTTTTAATTTAATTATTATTTGAAATTTAAAGTAAAAAACTAATAATAAAAATATAAAAATAATGGAAATTGAAGAGGAACAAAATATTAATTATTTAAATGATGATGAAAAAAAAATAAGAAGATTTATTATGAATACAGAATTAGATATTTATCAATCAAATAATGATTATTGTATTAGGCCTTTAAATATTCCTTTTAAAAATTCATATGAACATCAAATAATTGAAAATAATTCTTCTTCAATTTTATCATCTTCATCAAATTTAATTTATTATACTTTAGGAAATAATTTAAATAATATTTATCAAGCTAAAAAAAAATTAAGAAAATTATTTTATGATAATGAACAAAATAAAATTTTTGGAAAGAGTCAATTAGAAATTAAAAATGAAGATAAAAAAATTGCATATAAAATTATTAAAAATAAAGTTGGAAATGATAATAGAATAATTGAATTAGACATGTTAATTAATAGAAGTGATTTTGATCAACAAATGAAGAATAATAGAAATTTTGTTGAAAGAGTATTTAATAATCCTTATTTTTCTTATCATCCTAAAGCAGAAGAGATTACTAATTATTATAGCAATTTTAATATATAAATTTATCTTATTAAATAAAAAATAATAATTTTTATTTTTTAAAATTTGATTATTTTTTTAAATTTAAAAATGGAAAATTTAATTAATGAAGTTCAAAAAACAACAAAATATTTGAATAAAAAAAGAAATAATCATAATTTATTATCAAATATAACTACTATAGGAAAAACTATTATAAAAGAACCAAAAGGAATAAATAAAATTAAGCATAATGATTTAATAAAATTGATAATTGAATTTATGAATTTAAGTGAATTATGTTCATTAATTTATCATTTGGGTTATAATAAGTTATCAATAATAATATATAAAAAATTAATAAGTTTTATTCAAAATAATTTACATTTCAATAAAATTAAAGAATCAGGGATTTCAAATAAAATTACTATTTCAACATATTCATCTAAATTTTTATTAAATGAATTTTTTCAACATTTAAAAATAAAAAAATCAATAAAGAATGATTCAAAATATTTTTACTATGATTCAGAATATGAAAAATCATATAAACTAATATCAAATCATATATATATAAATGATAATTTAAAATATAATTTACCAGATAAAGATTATTATTCTCATTTTCAAATATTAGGTAAAAAAAGAAATATAATAGTGTTTTTTAGTATAAAAAAAATTTTATTTTTTAATCTTGATAATAAAGAAGAAATTCATTCATGCCATTTTAAAGGAGAATATATTATTTATTATGAAGAGAAAAAATTTTACATTATTCCTTCTTATATAAATGGATCAGTATATTTTTTTAATATTAATAAAAATGAGTTTTATATTAAAGATTTTTTTAAAATTCAAATAGAAGTAATTAATTTAAGTGAAATTGATAATAATTTAATTTGCTTTTTTTCACCTAATAAAAAAGATGATAATGGAATAATTATTTATAATATTGATAATGAAAAAATCGAAAAGCAATTTTCTAGAAAAATTATTAATATTTTTGTTATTAAAAATTTATATTCAATTGCATTAATTGATGAAGAAAAAATTGAATATTATTCACTTAAAACATTTCAAACTGAAAAAATATTTTTATTTTCAAATATTAACCTTTCTAATATTAATGTTTTATCATTTTTATCTGATTTATTTCCTTTTGGTAATTGTTTTATAATTTCTGGTGATGTAAAAAATATTAAAGCTTATTATCTTTTTATTCAATTTAATAACTTTAAAAATTGTTTATTCAAATTTAGTAAAACTGAACATACTATTAATAATAATGAGTTTATTTTTCTAAAAATTAAAAAAAAAAAGGAAAAATATAAAATAATATTCTATTATAGTGATTTAGAAATCAAAAAAACAAAAAAATTAAAAATGTTTACCTATGATTTAGATAATATTAAATATATCTATTAAATATAAATATTAATATAATTAAATAAACATAAAAATAATTTAATAAAATTTAAAAAATAAAAAATGTTAACAGATGAAACTATAAGAAGAGTATCAAAATTATTTGATATAATTTCAAATAATTTATCAAAATTAAAAAAAAAATTATTTCAATTAAAAGAATCTTATTCTTTTAATCCAAGAAATTTATTCGATGAAATGGATATAAAAAAAATAGGAGAAATAGGAGAAAATGAAATAGTAGAATTTTTAAAGTAAAAATAAAATTTAATTTAAAATTATAGAAAATATGGTATTTGTTGTTCATTAATAGAAATGAGATTATTTTTAAGTTTATATGGCGGAATTCCAATTGATTTTATTGACTTTAAAAATAAAATATTAAAAGAAAAAAAAAATGAAAGTAGATATAATAATATTTCTACATTTAATGATAAAATTTTATTAACTGAATTTTTAATGTCTGGTATAGAATTAAGTAGAAATATACTTTTTTATACTGATAGTATTAGAAAAAGATATGATTTTGCATTAAGAGATTTAATGATTATTATAGGTCAAAATGAAGTTTATTTTACTATTGAAAAGTAAATTAATACTTTTTATTTTTTTATTAGATTTAATTCTTTTCTTATAAATAATCATGTTATTTTAGAAGAAAATTGTTTAAAAGAATTATATAATCTAATTTCTTTTTCAAAAAATGAAGATGGTGTTACAATTCAAGATATGTATGCATTATTTTTCTTTGATAATGTCAAATTTAGAATTAATGAAATTCAATTAGAAGAAAAAATGAATAAAAAAGAAAATGAAGAATTAAATAATAAAAATAATATAAATACTAATAATAATTTTATTGATAATATAAAATTAACAAATGAAAGAGACCAAGATGAAATTTATTTTGTAGATTTCATATCTATTTTAATAGATATACTTAATCAAATTGAACAAGCAAAAGAACAATTAATTTTCAGAGCTGATTTTATTTTAGAAGATTTATTTAGAATATTTGATAAAGATTTAAAAGGTTATATTACAAAAGAAGATTTTAAAAATTCTTTAAAATCTTTTGAAGTACAATTTAAAGAATCAGAAATAAATTCAATTTATAAAACTTTTAGTCAAGATGAAAATAATATGAATTTTAGAGACTTTACTTGTATGCTTATTCCATATAATAATAAAAATTATCAAGATATTTTATTTAAAAGAACTGATTTTTCAAGTCATGATTTTTATATTTCTTTAAATAAAATTTCACCTGGGACTAAATATTTAATACATAATTTATTTAATATTTTATTATCATCTGAAACTAGAATTAAAAATGAAAAGGAAAATTTTCCTTATAATTATATTGATATATTTTTTAAAAAGGTATATCCTAAAATTAGTCATGATAAAAAAGTTTTAAAACCAGACGATTTATATGAATTTTTATATAATTCAAATATTATATTTACACAAGGGGAATTTAATTTAATTTGTAATAGATTAGATAAAGGACATAAAATGGAATTTTTTGAAGAAGATTTTGAATTTTTACTTAGTTAAATAATACTTTTTTTTTATTTAATAATATTAAAAATTTTTTAAATATTTTTAAATTTCAGAAATATTTACAAAATAAAATATGACATCTAATAAAATAATAAATCAGGATTATTTAAAATGTAATAAAAAGCTTAAAAATAATTCTCTTGATGAACCATTATTAAATTCAAGAAATATTAAAATCAATAAAAAAGAGAGTTTAAGTTCTTCAAATTCAAAAATAAATTATATACCAAATAATAATTTTGATATAGTCAATAAAATATTAGACAATAAAAATCAACAAACACCAAAAGAATCAATAAATATATCTTCATCAAGTGAAGAAGTAATTTATAATTTTTCTTCATTTGATTCAGATTTTGAAAAATCAATTAAAAAAAAAGCACATAGTAATTCAAAAGAAATAAATTCAAATAAAATCTCATCTGAGAATTTTAAAACTTTAATTGATAATATTAATCAAATACAATTAACTGCAAAAAATATACAAGAGAATATAAATAATTGTAGTATGAATCCAATTTTTATACACAGAAATGATTATAAAAAAATATTAAAATTAATAATAAAAGATTTAGAAATTATTAAAGCAGAACAAAAAAGATTACAAATTGAAAGAAAACAATTTGAAAAAGAAAAAGAAAAATTTAATATAGAAGTTAATTCTTTCAAAGAATATCAAAAAAAAAAGTTATTAGAAATTGAAGAAGAAAAAAAAAAATTAGAATCATTAAATAAAAATCTATCAAATCAATTATCATATAGAAAAATAAAAACATATGTAAAAAAACCAAGTTATAAATATAATAATAAATTAAATTTAAATAATCAAATAACAAAAGCATCAAATAAAGTAAATTTATCTTCATTATCAAAAAAAGAAAATTCAATTTCAAATCAAACAAAAGAAAATAATTGTTATATTAAAAAAAATAAAAATAATTCAATAATAAGTGAAATTAAAAAATCAAAATTAAACTTATTTAAAAAATCAGATAGTGAAAAAAAATTTATTAAAAAATATATAATAAAAGGTTTTCCATCTTTTTCTTCAAATTCATTAATAAAAGATACAAAAAATAATATAAATGATGAAGAAATAAATGATGAAGATTATAATATTTCAAAACAAAATAATTTTGAAATGAAATTTGAAAGAAAATATAATTTAAAAGATATGATTATTTCAAAAAAAGAAAATAAAGATGATAAAATTATTCTTTATTATAATAATGATGCAAAAGAAATTATATATAATTCTGGTGTAAGGCAACAAATTTTCCCTGATGGTTATAAAATTATTTATTTTATAAATAATGATATTAAACAAATATTTCCATCTGGAAAATATGTTTATTATTTTTTTGAATCTAAAATAACAATGACATATTTTCCAAAAAATAAATTGAAAATTTATAAATATAAAAATGGTAAAATAGAAAAAAATTATATTAAAAAAAAAGAAGAAATTAGAATTTTATAATTAAAATTATTTTAAATAATTAATTCTAATCTAAAAAAAAATAGAATATAATAAAAAAAATGAGTAATGCAACAAAAGAATTTAAAAAGGATATAAACAATATGGAAAAACAAATATATGGACACATAGATCATATAAATCAACAAAATATAAAAATGAATCAATTAGATGAAAGATTAAATGAAATTGATAAAGAAGCATATCGAGCAGAAAAATATCAAGAAGTAATTTCTGACGAGACTTTTTTTGGTCCAGTTAAAAGATTCTTTAAAGGAATTTTTATGAAAGCCCCAAAACAAAAAGAAAAACCAAAAGAAGAAATTAATAATAATAATACTAATGTTAAAAATAATAAAAATGAAAATGATACTAATCAAAATAAATTAAAAAATAATAAAAATAATCAAATAAAAACTGTAAATGAAGTAAATAATGAACAAGATTTTAATGATTTAATGGCAGAAATAAATGAAATGAAAAAAGCATCACAACAATTACATGATACTGCATTAAAAAGTAATCAAAAAGCAAAAGAATTACATGATCATATGGTAAGTGCTGATCAAAAAGTTAAAGATAGAATTAAAAAAAATAAAGAACATATTGATAAATATGGATAAGTATTAACCAAAAAAAAATTATTTCTTTTATATTAACTTAAATTAAAAAAATAAAAATCAAATAATTATTTATGAATTATTACAACTAAATATTTAACAAATATAAATTTATAAAAAAACATTTTCCATTATTAACTTATTTTATCATTATAATACATATATATATCATCATTTATATATTTTTTATTTTTAAAAATTTTCAAACCATTTTAAAAATTGTTTATGTTCTTCAATATTAGAATTCTTATAAAATTTCTCCTCACTAAATTGAGATATATATTGTATAAATTCAATTTCATTTTTTTTTTCTTTCAAATTAATAGAACTTAATTTAGGAATATATGGTGCTTTATATGTTAGATCATATAATGAATCCCAATCAAAATTTTTAAAATAAATATCAGATTTAATTAAATTAATATTACATAATCTTTCAGTAGGATTTCTAGTTAATAATTTACTAATTAAATTAATAAATTTTTCATCTTTTATATAATTAGGAATAGTTAATGGAGCATTTAAAATTGCTTTATATAAAATTAAAGGATCATCATCTTCACTATCATCATCATCATAATTAATAAAAGGATATTTCCCACATATTAATTCATAAAAACAAACAGCAATAGACCAAATATCACAATTATAAGAATAAGTTTCAGCTAATAAAATTTCAGGTGCCATATATAAAGGAGAACCAATTACTGTTGTTGTTATATTTTTTTCTATTATTTTAGAAGTACCAAAATCTATTAATTTTATATATCCATTATTTAATACTAAAATATTATCTGGTTTTATATCTCTGTGAATTATATGTTTTTGATTTAAGTATTCTACACATATTAAAAGGGAACCTATGTAAAATTGAGTTATTTTTTTCTCAAATCTACCTTTTCTTTGAAGTATTTTTGATAAAGATATTCCATTTATGTATTCTTCTAAAAAATATATTGAGTTTTTGTCTTTTAATGTTTTTATTAATTTAACTATAAATGGATGCTCTATTTGTAATAATATTTTTTTTTCCATTTCAATATAAGAAGTAAAATTTTCTTTTTCAATTTTATTCATTTTTATTCTTTTTAAAGCATAATATGTCGCTGCTGCTTTTTCTTTTACTAAATAAACAACACCAAAAGAACCTTCTCCTAATGTTTTAATATAATTTAAATCTTTTAATTCTACATTACTTTCTTGAAATATTATTCTTTCACCTAAGAATGACATTATATTTTCTTCTTCAATTATTTTTTGTAAATTTTTTTTATTTATATAATACATTATTGAATTATCCCTTTTTGATATTACTGTTATATCTTTTATTCCATTTAAAATTACATTTTTTTCACCAAAAAAATCATATGGTTTAAAAGTTTTAATTAATTTATTTTTATGATAACATTGAAAAATTCCTTCTTTTATAATAAATAATTTATCTCCTGTTTCACCTTCTTTAACAACAATTTCATCTTTACAATATTTTAATATTTTTAAATGATTAATTATTTTTTCTATTTTAGAATATCTTAAAGGATTTAAAATATCAATTCCATAAATTGTATTATATAATCTGAAAACTTCTATTAATTTAAGGATATCATAATTACAACATTTTAATAATTTTTCTGAAGTTGTTGTAAAAAGTAATACTTCAGTTTTTGCTAAAATTTCATTATTTAATATATTTTCCTTATTTTTTCCAAAAAAAAAATTTGAAAAAATTATATCTCCAGATTGATAATTATATTGATCAATTTTCCCATGAATTAAAATATTTAAACTATTACAAATATTAAATCCTTTTTCAAAAATAATATCACCTTCATGATAAAAATCTAAATCAAAACATGATGAAATTAACTGAATAAATGCACTATTAACATATTTAAAATATTTTAAAAAACTAGCTTCTAATAAAAAACTAATAAACATTTTTTCAGAATTTGAAAAAATATCATTTATTACTTTAAGTGGTAAAATATAAACTAATAAATCAGTTTTTGCCTTAACATCAACAAAACCTTTTGAATTATTTAAAAAAGAAATTAAACCAATTAAATCACCTTGAATAAATTCTCTCATCTTATTATTACTTCTATAATAACAAGCGATTCCTTCTTTGAGAAAAAATAAATTTTCAATTTCAATATTTTCTTTTATTAAATAAGTATTTTTTTTTAAATGAACAAAAATTAAATTTAAAGCTAATTTTTTTTTATCTAAAGGAGAAACTTGTTCTAATAATTTAGAAGAATTAATAATATTTTCTCTATCAATATAATCTTTAGTATTTTTTTGAATAATCATATTTCTTAAAATATCATTTTCCAAAGCCCATAAAGAAACATTAGTTAAAGCTTTAGCAACTTTACCTCTTTTAGTATTAATAATTAATGATAATTCTCCAAAAACATCCCATTGTTGTAAAATTTTGTTTTTTTTTTTTTCTTTTTTTTCAACCATACCTTCTTTAATAATATAATATAATTTACCAATTGAACTTTCATTATAAATTATTGTCCCTTCATTTGCTTCATATAATTGCATTTTTTTTATTAATTCTCTTCTCTCATCATCAGATAAATATTTACCTAAAATATTATTTGATAATATATAATTTAATTGAGGTTCATCTTCTAATGATGAATTATCTGGTTTTATTAAAATTAAATTATTATTAATAATTCTATTTGTATTTGTTAAAGGAAGCATTGAATGAGTTTTAGTTAAAAAATATGTTGATTTATTATTAAATACTGATTTACTTTTCATATCATCACAATTTGATAAAATATTTTTTGGACTGTCTATATTTTCAATATTTATTTGATTTATTTTTATTTCATTTTGTCTACAGATATTAGAACAACCCATTTTCTAGGAATTATTTAAATTTATAAATTCATTTATTTTATTAATAAATTTTTTTATTTGATTCATATAATATTTAAAAATACTTTTTTTATTTTGATTTACATTTCTGAGCTATTTTTTTATATAAGTTATTTTCTGATGTAAATAATAAATAAGTTAATTGAATTCATTTATTTTATTTTTATTGAAAAAAAATTGTATATTATAAAATAATTTGATTTGAAACTTTTAATATTTCAAATTATTCAATATAAATTAAAATTTTAAAAAAATATATTAATCAAAAATAAAATTAAAATGAAAAATAAATAATTTTTCTATTTACAGAAAAACTAAAAATAGCATTTTCAAAAAAATACAAATAAAAAAACTACTTTTTATTGATTATTCTCTTTATCACCTTTTTTACTATCAGAATCTGATTTATTTAAAATCCCATAATTACTATCCGAAGAATTTTTATTATTATTATTATTATTATTATTATTACTGCCTTCACTTTTTTCTTCTTCTTTCGATTTTTCTGAATCAGAATACGAATCAGAAACAGAACTTTTAGATTCTTCATCATTTTTTTTATCTTGTACAACAATTCCAATAGGAACTTCTTGTTTTTCAGAATTTTTAATAAATTTATCAAATAAATCATTTGCTTTACCTCCTTTATTCATTTCATTATTTTTATTATATTTATCTAATAAATTATTATTTGAATTATTATCATTATCAGGATTTGTAGTTTCATTATCATTATAATTTGGAGTTTTAAAAATTGAAGGTTTATCATTATTATTATTATAATTATTTACTATTATATTATTATTATCTTGATTTTCATTTTCTTCTAAATTTTTATTTTT
>Ga0256407_10007186_pt1 | contig 16895 bp, 16 predicted proteins | sample RumenRJG_04DNA_FD_193489 | JGI IMG/M metagenome (GOLD analysis project Ga0256407, IMG submission 193489) | Bovine rumen microbial communities from Lethbridge, Alberta, Canada - RJG_04 | ecosystem: Host-associated > Mammals > Digestive system > Stomach > Rumen | place: Canada: Alberta...
CAGATTACATGATTCCATCATTTGTCATTAAAATAGATGAAATTCCTTTAACCGTCAACGGCAAAGTTGATAAACGTGCATTGCCTGAAGTTGATGTGGATAGTTTGCGCAGAGAATATGTTGCTCCTGAAAATGATGTCGAAGCATTTTTCGCCAAATGTTTTGAAGAAATATTGGGAATTGAAAAAGTCGGAGTTATGGATAATTTCTTTGAAATTGGTGGAGATTCATTACTTGTAATCAAAATTATTATTGAAGCTCTTAATGAGGGATATTCCATTAATTATCCTGATGTATTTGATAATCCTACTCCAAGAGATTTATCAAGATTTATTTCATTGGCAGAATCTGATATTGATGATAATGGGGATAATTATGATTATTCATTGATTGATAATTTATTGGAAAAAAATAATTTCAAGTCATTTACTAATGGAAAATGTGCTGAAAGCTTAGGTAATGTCTTATTAACTGGAGCTACAGGATTTTTAGGAATCCACCTATTATATGAACTTCTTGAAAATGAAACTGGGGATGTCTATTGCTTAATAAGGCCTAAAACTAATCAGACGGCTGAAAACAGGTTAAAATCATTATGGGATTATTACTTTGATTGTGATTATTCTGAATTTGAAAATAGAATACATGTTGTTGAAGGGGATGTAACAAATCCTGATGACTTTAAAAAGTTAACTTCATGTAAAATTGATACCATAATTAATGCTGCCGCTAATGTCAAGCACTATGCTCGAGGCAGTGAACTAAAAGATATTAATTTGGGCGGAACAATTAATTCTTTAGAATTTGCAAAAATAAAAAATGCTAAATTTGTTCAAATATCAACAGTTAGTGTGGCAGGTGAACGTTTGAATGATGTTCCTCCTAAAGAAGTTAAATTATATGAAAACAATCTATTTATTAATCAAATTATTGATAATAAATATGTTGAAAGTAAATTTTTAGCTGAAAGAGAAGTATTGGAAGCTGCCATTAATGATGGTTTGGATGTTAAAATTATGAGGGTTGGAAATTTAATGGCCAGAAGTTATGATAGTATGTTCCAGATTAATTATGATACGAATGCCTTTGTTAATAACTTAAAGTCTTTTGTAACTATTGGTAAAATGCCATCATCTTATTCAAAATTAGATGTTAATCTTAGCCCAATCGATATTAATGCAAAATCTATTATTGCATTATCAAAAACCCCAAATAATTGTCGTATTTTCCACATATATCCTAATCATAATACAAATTATGAAGCTTTAGTCAATGTTTTCAATCAATTAGGTTTAAACATTGAGTTTAGTAATCGGGAATTGTTTGACAAACATTTAAATAATATAATGGGGGACAAATCAAAACAGGATGGAATTTTTGGTCTTGTCACACGCTTAAATACTTCAGACGTTAAATATGGTTCTATTTCTCCAGACAATGAGTATACATTAAAAGTATTGTCTGAACTAGGTATAAAATGGCCTAATATTACTGAAAAATATTTATATGATTTTATAAAAATGTTAAAAGAAAATAATTTTTTCAAAATATGATTTGGAGCAATTGATATGCAATTTGAAAGAAATTATAAATTATTACATAATACGTATTGGAAATTCTTAATTCCAACTATACTTACGGTCATGACCGGGAATATTGCTTTAATTATTGATAGTGTAATCATCTCAACATTAATAAGTCCTGTATCATTATCTGGTATACAGGTTATTGAACCTTTAGCTTCCTTTTTCAGTTTGTTATATTGGATGATAGGTTTGGGAGGTAGTTTAATCTACATGAATACCAAGGCAGATTTTGATGAAGAAAAAGCAAATAAGATCTTTACAGTTGCAATTGGTTCAATCACATTAATTGGTTTAATTGTAATGAGCATATGTTTATTGTTTACAAATGAGATTATTCCTCTGATTTCTAGTTCGGCTACAGCTAATTCCTATGCTGTAGATTATTTTAGAATGTATGCTATGTCTGTACCATTTTTATGTTATACTCTCTGTTTATATTATTTCGTAAGGGGAGAGGGCATGACTAAATTGACATTAATATCCTCCCTGCTTATTAGTATAGTTAATCTTTCATTAGATGTAGTTTTTATTAAATTCTTTAATATGGGTATTGCAGGTTCAGGATTGGCTTCTACCATTGCTTATTGTGTTGGGACAATTTTTGTATCTGTATGCTTCTTTAGATTAACTTCTTCAATAAAATTTGTTAAAGTTAAATTGGTTTCATTTATAAAAATTTTTGTAGATATTATTAAATCCGGGTTTGCTGGTGCTTCAAATCAATTATATGCAATTATTGTTGTTATTGTTTATAATTATTTGCTCATTGCATTTTCTGATTATCAAGGATTATTTTCTTTTCAAATATGTATAAATACATTATTCTTCATGTCAATATTTTTAATCGCATTAATGCAGTCATCATCCCCAGTACTGTCAGTTTATTATAAGGAAGGGGATTATGCTGGTGTTAATTATATAAAAAATAAATCTTTGAAACTTATAGCATTATGTGGTTTTGTTTTTGGTATTTTTTTAATAGCTTTCCCTCAAACTCTACTGGTATTATATTCTGTTTCGGATAAATCTTCTGATTTCCTTATTAATGCTATTCAATTATTTGGTCTTAGATATTTCACAATGGGTTTTACAGTTTTTTATGTATTTTATGCTCAATCAATTCAGAAAAACAAATTGGCGAATATTGTTTCTGTAGGGCATGATTTTGTACTTACTGTGATAATAGTGTTTATATTGACATTTACATTGGGTATAATGGGGTTGTGGCTTTCATATGTAGTTACTGATATAATTGCATTATTAATACTATTTATTTATTCCAGATATATTCATAAAAAATCCAATGGGGAATTTGAAGGTTTTTATATTAATAAAGTTCCTAAGGATAATGTATATGATTTTACAATAAACGCTAATGTTGATGAAGCAAAAGAGTTATCTTCTCTAATTAAAAAGACATTAAAAGATAATCCTCTTGTCGATTGTGCTTGTTTATCTTTGGAGGAATTTCTTATAGATACTATTGAAATAAATGAGAAGATGAAGACTATTGATGTCTTTTTGAATGTTGAAGGAGGCTGTATTAAAATTTCTATTAAAGATTCCGGTGTTGAAAGAAAAGATGATTTCACTTTTGAGAATGAAGAATTGAATTGCAATAGGGAGCTAAATCATTCAAGGCTGTTAGGTTTGAATAATACTTTAATTACTATTTCCTAAAACTTTTGATTTTATTCTATTAAATAAATCTTTAAATAAATAAAAAAATTAGAAATCAAATAAGATTTCTATTCTAATTCAACTTTCAATTTTCCGAGTCTTGGGGCAAGGAAATTGTAAAATATTGCTAATATGTATGAGGAGATAAATCCTGTAACAAAACTCATCAATATGCTGGTCAATGCATTGAATATTGGAACGCCGCTAAGCACCATAATGATTCCAACAACAATATTTAAAATAAGACAAATCGCTCCAATGGCTATTGCAAAGCTTAAAGGAGTAATTGATTCAAGTTGGGTAAATTTGTCCTCTGTTGTGAGTTTAACAAGTATTCCTCTTTCACTGGATGCTAAAATATTATAAATATATGTTGCGAGTAATGTGAATACAGTTACTATAATTACGCTACCGAGTATTCCTATTGCAATAAACAGTGGGTTGGATATTAAAAACATTATCTGATATAATGCTGCGGCAAGGTTTGTTTGTGAACCGTACATTAATATTGTCATTAATGAGCTTAAAAATAATGGAATAATTAATGAGAACGCTAAATAAATAATGAGTGTTATTATCAAGCTTATGCATCCAACTATTAATGCAGTTTCTTTTGTTGATATCTTTTTGATATAATCTCCTTCAATGTCCACTTTAATGAATCCGAATTTACTTGATAGGATATTATAGAGATATCCTTCTGTAAAAGCTAAGAATATATTGCTTATCATTGTCCCAAAGATAATTGTGGGAATTAAATATGCCATTACTCCAATACTGTTGGGCACTGCGACTGCAAATAATCCAACAATTATGATTGACATGATTATTGAAAGTAATACATTAATTCCAGTTGAAATAACTGTATATGATTCAATATCAATGGATGTTAGTTTCTTTTCTGCCATTTTATCACTTAAAACCAGTCTTTAGAATCTTCTATCAATTCATCAATAATAATTTCAATTGAACCGGTGTATGTATGAGGGTCCATTATTTTTTCAACATCTGCTTCGGTTAAGTACTTTTGAACTTCTTCATCTTCCAAAATAAGCTCTCCAAGCAATAATTTTTCTTTATTTGCTTTAATGGCATTTTTTCTTACAATTCCATATGCGGTTTGCTTACCCATTCCTGCTCTTGTAAGTTCAGCCATTAATCTTTCAGCCATGATTAATCCGTTTGTGAAGTTTAGGTTTCTTTCAATGTTTTCCTCATAAAATACTAAATTACTCATTAATTTAATTGTTAAGTTTAAGATGTAATCTGTTAGGATGCAGCTTTCAGGAAACATTATCCTTTCACAGGATGAGTTTGTCAAGTCTCTTTCGTGCCATAATGGGTTGTTGTCAAGTGCTGCATTAACATATGATTTTACAATTCTTGCAACACCACAAATTCTCTCAGCAGTAATTGGATTCATTTTATGCGGCATTGTACTGCTGCCCACCTGTTTTTCAGGATCGAAATATTCTCCAACTTCCATGATTTCTGTTCTTTGAAGGCTTCTGATTTCTAAAGCTATTTTATCTAAAGTTGAAGCAATATTTGCTAGAGTTGATATGAATTCAACATGGTTGTCTCTTTGAACGACCTGATTTGTAATTTTAGCAGCAGGCAAATCTAAGATGCGGGCAACCGTCTTGTGGATTTTCCAACCGTCAGTTCCTAATGCGGCGGTTGTTCCAACAGCTCCATCCATCATTGCAACACAAACGTTGGATCTGGCATGTTCTAATCTTTCGTATTGTCTGTGAAGTTCATCTGCCCATAGGGCGAATTTCATGCCGTATGTTGTTGGAAGTGCATGCTGACCGTGTGTACGTCCAATACATACTTTCATTTTATTTTCCTGTGCTAAATCAAGCATTATTTTAGTTAATCTTTCAACTTTTTCTTCTAAAACGTCAATTGAGTCACGAATAAGTAATGAGTTTGAACTGTCTACAATATCGTTTGAAGTAGCTCCGAAGTGAACGTATTCCCCAGCTCCATTTTCACAAACTTCAGTAATTCCTTTGGATAATGCGGCGATATCATGATTTGTTTCAGCTTCAATAGCTTTAACTCTTTCTAATTTCACATATTCGGTGTTAGCTTTACGTGCAATTTCATCAGCCACTTCTTGTGGGATTATTCCAAGTTCTCCTTCTGCCTGTGCAAGTGCTGATTCGATATCTAACATTCTTTGTAGTTTATTTTCTTCTTCCCAAATATTTTTCATTTCGGGAGTACCATACCTAAATTCAATCGGGTGTATAGCCATTATTAATCATCTCATTTTAAATTTAATAAACATGTATATATTTGTTAATTGTCAGTTTTTATAGTTTAAGATATTTTTTTAATTTTTTAAAATTTTAACATAATTTTTTTTGACATTTTTTTGAGAATATTTATATATGAAACTATACAAACTAATTTTATTGTTAACTTTATATTACTTTTAAGGGGAAAATGGGTGATTATTTGGAAACTAAAATACGCGAATTTCGCCAGAAAAAAGGCATGACGCAACAAGATTTAGCGGATGCTGTAGGGGTCACTCGTCAAACAATTAATGCTTTAGAAAATGCTAGATATAATCCTTCTTTACTATTGGCATATAAAATTACTAAAACTTTGGACCAAGATAGTATAGAAGATGTTTTTATTATTGAAGGAGGTAATTAGATGATATTGGATGTTTATAAAGATGGCTTTGAATTTGCATCAAGAAAATTTTCAACTCTTTTTGTATTGGGTGCTTTGTCTTTTTTTAATATTTTAATTATTCCTGCAGTATTTTTTTATGGATACAATTATAGGGTTGTTAAATTAGCTACTCAAAGCATGATTAATGGAGATGATGTACCTCCTGAATTCAATGATTTCAAACAAATGTTTATAGATGGTTTAAAATACATAGTGGTCGTTTTGTGTTATTTGATTGTCCCGGCGATTATTATTGCTGTGTCTATACTTGGCAGGCCAGTTAATGTGCTCTTATTGGTGGTTGGATTAATTTTATTCTTTGTTGCCTGCTTATTCTTTTATTTGGCAGTACCGAATATGGCTGCGAATGATGATTCATTGAAATCCGCTTTCGCATTGTCTGAACTTAATAAGATTATGGCATCTATCGGTTATGTAAGGTATATAGTATCATATCTTGGAATATTTTTGATTTCTCATATAATATTCATTGCAGTATTTTTTATTATTTCATTTGTTCTTGCAATTTTGGGTATAACTGTAGGTGGAACTTACATTAATCTGATTGGAACTATTATTATTAATTTCGTGTTGTTGTTTATTGTAGCACCATATTTATCATTGTTCCAAGCCCGTTGCGGAGGATTAATTTATAATTTAGGAAGTTAATTAATTTTAACTTCATCTTATTATTTTTTATATTAATATATCTATATAATTAATCATGTCTTCTTTAAATGATAGTCTTGAGAAAATTACTATTTTTGAAATTTCAGTCTTATTGCTTGCATTAATAGGATTGGTAATTTTTTTTGACGTTATTGGCTATCCTATTGGTGAAGATTGGGTCTATGTTGGTGTTATAATCTATTTTATCTATAGATTAAGGTTTTTTTCCAGTGAGTTTAAACATGATTTAAATAATGTTTTTGCTAAAATTACTCCAAAATCTCTTTTTACCATAGTTCTTGTTAATGTCTTCTTTTCATATGGGATGTTATACTTGTCAATATTTGCACTGGACTACATTCCTGGATTTAGGGAGTTAATATACGCACCTTTATTTTCAATATTGGCTGTGGGTTCATTTGCAGGAATATTGGGAGTACTGTCAACGATATTTGTTTCACCGATATGTGAAGAACTGTTATTTAGAGGAGTCATTTTAAATAGGCTTAAATTAATTGTGCCGACATCATTTGCAATTGTTATCTCTTCAATATTGTTTGGAATACTTCATAGCTATGGCAGCATAATTTCTGCTTCTGTATTTGGTGTGTGCATGTGTGTGATTTATATTAAAACAAAAAATATTTTAACATGTGTGCTGGCGCATTTTGCAAATAATTTATTGGCCGAATTACTAGCTCATATTGATTCCGGAAATTTAATTTTTACAAATGATATTTTTATAGTTATATTTTCAATTTTAGCGATTGTCTCATTATATTTGCTAATAATATCATTACGTCAGGAATGGAAATATATTGATAAAAGGTAGTTATTATGGATTTGAAAAAAATAGGTATTTTACTGATAATGGTTGGAATTTTTTTATCTGTTTATTTTGTTGGCAATAGAACATATCTGGTACCAGCATTAACCGTAACAATTTTAGGATTTAGTATTACTTTGATTGGATTTTTGGAAGAGGTTAAAAGAAGAAAAGATATTAATGACAAGTTGGATGTGGATATCGCATCTATTATACAGCCATTGATAACCAAATATTCAAATTTAAACAAGGAGTATAAATCTTCTTTAAGCGGTGAAGAGTATGTTCAAAAAAGAGCGGAGATGAATAATGATCTTGAAGCAGAATTAAAAGAAAATCTTCCTTATCTTGAATCCCGTGAAATTAAAAAGATTGTTATTGAGTTTAATCGTGAACAGGATAAGATGAATTAATTATTATAATTAATTAATCTTAATTTTTCTTTTTTTAGATACCAATAAATGTACAAAAAAGTACTACAAGGTTTTAAATAGTACATTATTCCAATAATTATATACAAAAGATGTTTGTGATAAAATGTTTTCCCCAAGTTTAAAAGATATAAAAGAAATTGCTAAAGACAAGCAGTATAAGAGAATACCTGTAGCTTATGAATTATTTTCAGATATAGCTACTCCAATAGAAGTATTGAGAATTTTAAAAGGAATAAGTAATCATTGTTATATGTTGGAAAGTATTGAAGATGCTGAAAATTGGGGAAGATACAGCTTTTTAGGATTTGATCCATTACTAGAATTCACTTGCCAAAATAATGTAGTTCAGATTAAAGGTGATTGTGAATTTAACAAATTCAATGAAGAAATCATAACTATTAAAACAGATAATCCAAGTGAAATAATAAGAGATTTGATTCGGAAAAATAAATCTCCAAAATTAGAAAGTTTACCTCCATTTACAGGGGGTTTTGTAGGTTATTTTGCTTATGATTATATTAAATATTCAGAACCTTCATTGAAGTTAGATGCTGAAAACCAGGACCAGTTTAAAGACATAGATATAATGCTTTTTGATAAAGTAATTGCCTTTGATAATTTCCGCCAAAAAATCATCATTATTTTTAATATGAAAACAGATGATTTGGAAAATAATTATAAAAAGGCATGTGATGAATTAAAAGGAATTGCTGATTTAATTATCAACGGTCAAAAGGCAGAATTTCAACCTTTAAAATTAAAATCAGATTTTAAACCAGTTTTTTCCCGTGAAGAATATGGAGAAATGGTTTTAAAAGCAAAAGAATACATCAGGCAGGGAGATATCTTTCAGGTTGTTTTATCAAATCGGATTGAAGCTGAAATTGAAGGAAGCTTATTTGATACATATAGGGTTTTGAGAACTACAAACCCTTCTCCTTACATGTTTTACTTTTCAAGTAATGATATAGAAATTGCCGGTGCTTCTCCCGAAACTCTGGTTAAAGTCAACAACACTAAATTATATACTTTTCCACTTGCAGGAACAAGGCCTCGTGGAAAAACTGTTGAAGAAGACTTGGAACTGGAAAAGGAATTATTGGCTGATGAAAAGGAGTTGGCTGAGCATAATATGCTTGTTGATTTGGGACGTAATGATATTGGAAGAATTGCAGAAATAGGTTCTGTGGCAGTTGATAAATACATGTCTGTTGAGAGGTTTTCTCATGTAATGCATATTGGTTCAACAGTCACTGGAAAATTAAGAAAAGATTTGGATTCTTTGTCTGCTTTAGATTCAATTCTGCCTGCAGGCACATTATCCGGCGCTCCAAAAATCAGGGCATGTGAAATTATCAACGAACTTGAAGACAATAAACGCGGAATTTATGGTGGGGCAATCGGATATGTTGATTTAAGCGGAAATTTAGATACCTGTATTTCAATTAGAATAGCTTTTGCCAGAAATAATAAGGTATTTATCCGTTCAGGTGCGGGAATTGTTGCAGACAGTGTGCCGGATGCTGAGTTTGATGAATCTATGAATAAAGCGGCAGCCGTAATTAATGCATTAAAAACAGCAGATGGGGGATTGGAATGATTCTTTTAATAGATAATTATGATAGTTTTGCATATAATTTATATCAGTTAATTGGTGAGATAACTCCAGATATTAAGGTTTCAAGAAACGATAAAATTACTTTAGATGAGATTTATGAACTAAATCCTGAAGCCATTATTTTATCACCAGGTCCCGGCAGACCCGAAAATGCCGGAATATGTGTAAGTGTTGTTAAGGAATTTGCAGGTAAAATTCCAATCTTGGGGGTGTGTTTGGGCCATCAGTCAATATGTGTTGCTTTTGGAGGTGTCGTGTCTTATGCTAAACACTTAATGCATGGCAAATCTTCAATCATCCGAGTGGATGAAGATTTAATTTTTAAAGGTTTGGACTCAAAGATTAGTGTAGGCCGTTATCATTCTTTGAGTTTAATTGAAAATTCTCTTCCCGAGGATTTTAAAGTCATTTCAAAATCATGTGATGACGGTGAGATAATGGCAATAAAGCATAAAGAATATGATGTTTATGGATTACAATTCCATCCGGAATCAATTTTAACACCAGATGGTTTAGCAATAATTAAAAACTTTTGTGAGGAGATTTAAATGATTAGACAAGCTATTTTTAAGGTTTCAAAAAAAGAAGACTTAACCTATGATGAAGCATACCGAACCATGGATGAAATAATGAGCGGTGCTGCCAGTGAAGTTCAAATGAGTTCATATTTAACTGCAATGGCAATGAAGGGAGAAACAATTGATGAAATCACTGCTTCAGCAGAGGCTATGAGAAATCACTGTATCAGATTATTAAATGATGTTGATGCTTTAGAAATTGTAGGAACTGGGGGTGATGGTTCCAACACCTTCAATATTTCAACTACTTCTTCAATTGTGATTTCGGCAGCAGGAGTTCCGGTTGCAAAACATGGAAACAGGTCTGCATCAAGTAAATGTGGTGCTGCAGATGTATTGGAGGAATTGGGTGTTAATATACAAATCGAACCTGATAAAAGTTTACAATGCTTAAAAGAGAACAATATCTGTTTCCTGTTTGCTCAAAATTATCACATAGCAATGAGATATGTTGCAAGTGTTAGAAGAGAACTTGGAATCAGAACAATCTTTAATATTCTGGGTCCTTTAACTAATCCTGCGGGTGCAACAATGCAGGTTTTAGGTGTTTATGATAAAGAATTAGTAGAACCTTTAGCAAAAGTATTAAATAATCTAGGTGTAAAATCTGCATTGTCTGTTTATGGCATTGATGGGATGGATGAAATATCTGTAAGCGATAAAACATGTGTCTGTGAGATTAGGGACGGTGAAATAAAGTCCTATGAAATTGACCCTAGCGAGTTTGGCTTTGAAAAATGTTCCATAGAGGATTTGGTTGGAGGCGATCCTAAAGAAAATGCTAGAATTACATTAGATATTCTTAAAGGTCAAAAGGACCCTAAAAGAAATGCAGTTGTTTTAAATTCCGCTGCGGGATTGTATGCTGCAGGTGCCGCTGAATCAATTGGGGATGGTGTAAAAATTGCAGAGGACATGATTGATTCCGGAAAAGCATTGCAGCAACTTGAAAATTTTATTGAGTTTACAAATAGATGATTTTTATGTTGGATGAGATAGTTGAAAGGACAAAAGAACGTATTGAACTTGAAAAATCTATTATTTCTTTAGATGATTTAAAAAGAGAAATTTCTTATTTGGATATTAATAATGATTTTCCATTTAAAAAAGCACTTCAAAGTGATGATATTTCCATCATTGCTGAAGTTAAAAAGGCTTCTCCTTCAAAAGGCATAATTAGTGAAGATTTTGATTACATACAAATTGCTAAGGATTATGAAGAGGCAGGTGCATCTGCAATATCTGTTTTAACAGAACCCTATTTTTTTAAGGGAGATGACGACTATTTAAAAGAGATAGCTCAAAATGTTTCAATTCCAATTTTGAGAAAAGATTTTGTAATTGATGAGTATATGATTTATCAGGCCAAGTATTTGGGAGCTTCTGCTGTTTTATTAATCGTAGCTATTTTGGATATTGTTGATTTAAGAAAATATCTGGATTTAGCTCATTCTTTAGGTTTATCTGCTATTGTTGAGGTTCATGACGGGGATGAAATCATGAAAGCCCTGGCTGTAGGTGCTGAGATTATTGGTGTCAATAACCGTGACTTGACTGATTTCAGTGTGGACATTGAAAATAGTATCGGTCTACGTAGATGTGTTGGTGAAGATGTTGTATTTATATCTGAAAGTGGCATTAAAACAAAGGAAGATGTTGCCAGATTAAAAGAAAATGATGTTGATGCAGTTTTAATAGGTGAAACTTTAATGAAAAGTGATGATAAAAAGGCTATGATTTCGGAGTTGAAAAATGGCTAAAATTAAAATCTGTGGATTGAAACGATTAGATGATATTGAAATTGTAAATAAATATAAACCTGATTATATAGGTTTTGTATTTGCAGATTCTAAAAGAAAAGTTACAAGTGACTTGGCTTGTAAAATGAAAAAAAATTTAGACTCTTCTATAAAATCAGTTGGTGTTTTTGTCGATGAGGATATTGATGTAATTATAAAATTGTATGATGAAGGAATAATCGACATTGCACAGTTGCATGGTCTTGAAAATGAAGAATATATTAAAAAACTAAAGCAAAAATCCAATTATCAGCTAGAAATAATTAATGCAATTGAAATGTCTGATGAAAAAGATTTAAAAGAATATGACAATTCACTTGCAGATTACCTCCTGCTTGACAGTGGAAAAGGCAGTGGAAAAACCTTTGACTGGCGACTGATAAGAAAAGATTTAAAAAAAGAATTCTTTTTGGCCGGGGGATTAAATTCAAAAAATATTTCTAAGGCTATAGAAGAATTCAATCCTTATGCTGTTGATTTAAGCAGCGGTGTGGAAACTGACGGTTATAAAGATGAATTAAAAATTAAAGAGGTCATGGAGGAAGTAGATGGCTAATGGAAGATATGGAGAATATGGTGGTCAATATATATCAGAAACGTTAATGAACGAATTAATCTATTTGGAAGAGCAGTACAACCATTACATGAATGATTCTGAATTTGTTGAGGAATTAAATACTTTATTAAAGGAATATGCAGGAAGACCATCATTGTTGTATTATGCAAAAAGAATGACACAGGATCTTGGCGGAGCAAAAATATATCTTAAACGTGAGGATTTAAACCATACGGGAGCACATAAAATCAATAATGTTTTAGGACAAGTTTTGCTTGCTAAAAAAATGGGTAAAACAAGAGTAATTGCAGAAACTGGTGCCGGTCAACATGGTGTAGCAACAGCAACTGCTGCAGCACTTCTTGATATGGAATGTGAAGTATTCATGGGCGAAGTTGACACAAAAAGACAAGCTTTAAATGTTTATCGTATGGAATTGCTTGGAGCTAAAGTGCATTCAGTTAAATCCGGAACCCAAACATTAAAAGATGCAGTTAATGATGCATTCAGGGATTGGATTGCAAATGTTGGTACTACAAATTATGTAATAGGTTCAACAATGGGTCCACACCCATTTCCTCAAATTGTCAGGGATTTTCAAGCAGTAATCAGTGCTGAAGCCCGTGAACAAATAATTGAAAAAGAAGGAAAACTGCCGACAGCAGTACTGGCCTGTGTAGGTGGTGGAAGTAATGCTATGGGAGCATTTTATAATTTCATTGATGATGAGGAAGTACAATTAATTGGTTGTGAGGCTGGAGGAAAAGGTGTGGATACACCATATAATGCAGCAGCATTGACTAATGGTAAAATAGGAATATTTCATGGAATGAAGTCATTATTTAACCAGGGAGATTATGGACAAATTGCTCCGGTGTATTCAATTTCTGCTGGTCTGGACTATCCGGGTGTGGGTCCTGAACATGCTTATTTAAGAGATAGCGGCAGGGCACAATATGTTCCAGTAAATGATGAGGAAGCTGTAGAGGCATTTGAATATTTATCTAGGATGGAAGGAATAATTCCAGCTATTGAAAGTTCACATGCTGTTGCTCAGGCGATGAAAATTGCACCTGAAATGGATAATGATGATATTATAATTGTTTGCTTGTCTGGAAGAGGCGATAAGGACGTTAAATCTATAGCAGAATATAGGGGAGTCGATTTAAATGAGTAAGATAGCCAATGCATTTAATGATGGAACTGCATTTATCGGATTTTTAACTGCAGGAGACCCGACTGTTGAAAAAACTGTTGAATATATTTTGGCTATGGAAGAAGCAGGCTGTGATTTAATAGAAATTGGAATTCCTTTTTCAGATCCGATGGCTGAGGGTGTTGTAATTCAGGATGCTAATGTACGTGCCCTAAAACATGATACAACAACTGATGATGTTTTTGAAATTGTTAAAGAAGTTCGCCAGAAGACTGATATTCCACTTGTATTTTTAACTTACATCAATCCTGTGTTCTTTTATGGCTATGAAAAATTCTTTAAAAAATGCAATGAATATGGTATTGATGGAATTATCTCACCGGATTTGCCTTATGAAGAAAAAGGTGAAATCGCCGATATTGCAGCTGAAAATGATGTTGATGTAATTTCACTTATTGCACCGACATCCAAACAGAGAATACAAAAGATAGCTGCCGATGCAACAGGATTTATTTATGTCGTTTCTTCATTGGGGGTTACTGGAATGCGTTCAGAGATAAAAACAGATTTAAATGCCATTATTTCTGATATTCGTGATGTTACTGATCTGCCATTAGCTGTTGGATTTGGAATTAATACTCCGGAACAGGCAACTGAAATATCTAAAATTGCTGATGGCGTAATTGTTGGAAGTGCAATTGTTAAAATCATAGAAAAGTATGGTGAAAATGCAACTGATGCATTAAAAGAATATGTGGCGGATATGAAAAATGCATGTTTAAAATAAGAAATGTTTATAATACATAATTAACATAATATTTAATATTATTAAAATATTATTATGATTAAATAATTAGAGGATTATTTATGTTTAAAGCTGAATTAAGTGATTCTAGTATTTTAAAAACCAGTTTTGATGCGATTTCATCTATTGTTGATGAAGTTCAAATCCAAACTGATAGTGAAGGTATGAGATTAGATGCCTTAGACCGTAGTCACATAACTTTTGTTCACTTGGAACTTAAAGCAAGTTTATTTGATGAATATGTATGTGATGTTCCTGAAAAAATTAACATAGATACTGATGAATTTATGAGGGTTCTTAAAAGGGCCAAGTCTCAAGATAGGGTTTTAATGTCTGTAGATGAAGGTAATTTCATTATTACTTTTGAAGGAGATGCTACAAGAACATTTAAAATAAGATTAATTGATATTGAGTATGATAATCCTACTCCTCCTCAAATTAATCACCCGACATCATTTAAAGTTCGTTTCTCTATCTTAAAAGATTCAATTAATGATATAGAAATATTCTCAGATAAAATTGTTTTGGAAGTTGATGAAGATTACTTTATTGCATCTGCAGATGGTGAATTTGGTGATGCAAGTATCAAATATCTTCACGGCGAAAATATTAATGAGCATGAAAAAGCTTTATTTTCCTTAGATAAAATTAGGGAAATGCTTAAAGCAGATAAATTTTCAGAGGAAGCTGAAATTAGTTTAGGTACTGACATGCCATTAAGTTTGACTTTAACCATGGTTACTGGTGACGGTAAACTTAGTTTCTTGCTTGCTCCAAGATTAGAAACAGATGATTAAACTCATTTGTTTTATTCTTATTTTTTTTAAAAACCATCAGAGATGATATTAAGTGGATTTATATCAGCACTTACGTAAAATTCAGAAAAAAGAGCGTGATAATGGTACATTAGCTCATGTTGAAGAGACTTTTTATGAAGATATTCATGAGTATCTTAATGAATTAAAACAGTCTGCTATCAATGATCCATTCTCTGATGTATATAATACTTTAAATGAAGCTAGAAGAATAGCTACTGAGATTTGTGAAAGGCGTGAACATAAAATCACGAATGCTGCTGTCTTGAATATGAATAGATCTTATCATCTTTTTTCAGGAAAGCAGGATTTTGACTTGGTTGATTCCATGCCTCTTAACTTAACTCCTGAAGAGGAGACTTTTTATTTTTCTATAATTGAAACTTTAAAAAATCACAGATTAACTCTTTCCGGTCAAGAAATTATTAAAAATTCATCTGATGTTGATGAAGATGATGTTGAGGATATTGAGGAAGATGTGCAGACTAAACCTAAATCTAAATCCTTAAGCGATATTGCAGATATTGCCATGGGCGATTCAAAAGATGATGATTCTTTGGAAAAAATTGATGAGGTTTTGGAAAGTGAAGATAAAAGCGCTAAATCTTTAAAATCTGGTGATGAAGTTTTGGATAAACTTGATGAAATTTCCAAATCCAATGTCATTACTGATGAGGTAAGAGAACCTATTGAAAAACAAATTTCCAAATCAGTTCACAATTCTTCTGATACTAAAAAAAATCTTTCTAAAACACCTAATGAATTTGATGATATTGAAATTCTTGATGATGAAAGTCAGTTTATTGATTTGGATATGCCAAAAAGAACTCGTGAATCTGAAATTGTAACTGTACTTGTTTTAGATGAAATTGATTCAATTGTGGGTATTGATGAAAAAGTATACGGTCCTTTCAGACCTCAGGATATAGTGTTGCTGCCAAAAATAAATGCAAATATTTTTGTCAAAAATAGAAAAGCTCGTTTTGTTAAAATATAGACTCTTTCAAAAACTTTGTTGATTTGAAATTTTTTGATGAAAATTAGTTTTGAATTTTTATTTTGTTTAAAAATAGTTAAATTTAATAAAAAGGTGGAGTAAAAGTTTTTATTATGCCTAATCAAAAAACAAATACTCCAAATAGTATTTTAGATGTTAAACAATATATATTTTGCGATTCTAATGATGGATTAGTCCTTTCAGATCCTCGTTTTGTGAAAATTTTTAAATCCTGTCAAAAGGTCTTGAAATCTTTTGATTTAAGTTTTAAAAAGGATGTTCCTTATTTTAAAATGAGTTTAGCTAGATGTCCACATTGTGGAACTCGTCATATTGTTAAATATGGTTTTACAAAAAGAACATTAGTATTTAAAGAAATTGGTAAAACTAATGTGAAGGTTCAGCGTTATATTTGTAAACGTTGTGGTAAAACCTTTCAAACTGATTTAACAAGTCTTGTTGATAAAAACAGCAATTTTACAAATGAATTGAAAAGTGAATCAGAACATTTAATTTCAGATTATATGGGAAGCTTAAAAAATGTTTGTAAATCTTTTAAAAAATTCTTTGGAATCACTGTTTCACACCAAACAATTGAAAATTGGTTATTTGTTAATGAAAACATTTTAGAATTTGATTTAGGTCGTTGCTCGGGTTATTATGTCTTTGATGTAGAATGGAT
>Ga0256407_10007187_pt1 | contig 16894 bp, 15 predicted proteins | sample RumenRJG_04DNA_FD_193489 | JGI IMG/M metagenome (GOLD analysis project Ga0256407, IMG submission 193489) | Bovine rumen microbial communities from Lethbridge, Alberta, Canada - RJG_04 | ecosystem: Host-associated > Mammals > Digestive system > Stomach > Rumen | place: Canada: Alberta...
AACACAAAGAAGTTCGCCCGTGTTATTGCTGCGAGGTTCCTTCCTGAGGTAAAAGTGCTCCAAACACGAGGCGATGGCAAATATGCCCAGGTGGCCATGGGCAAGAACTACCAGGCTACGCCAGAATTGAGAAACGGCGTCGGGCTTCCTGCCGCAAGGGTTGAGTTCCTGACTCTTGAAAAAGGCGAAGGCGAAGGCAAGTATCATCAGAATATATTTGCAAGGGGAACAGTCATACGAAGCGAAGGAGACAAAAAATCATGGGTTGAGATCGACAACTACAAAAACGCTGGAGTCCATAAGGGGCATCTCGTCAAAATAGCCGAAGACATGGATGACGACGGACAAGGACTCGAATAGCGGATTCGGGAAAGGACGCACAAAAATGAAATGCTTGATGTTTCTGCTGGCCGCAGGTCTGTCATTGACAGCCGTATCTGCCGGGAAAAGAATCGTTTTCGTAAGTAAGTTCGAATGCAATGACTCATATAAAATCGATGATTCGGACATACAGATATTGCACGACAGGATTGTCGGCAATGTTGTATCATCGCGCAAATATGAGGTAGTTGCGCGCGAGAATCTGGCGAAGATCCAGCAGGAACTCAAGTTTGTGGATGCGGGGCTTACCGAAGGGGATGCCCCGCAGTCCAACAAGCTCAAGGCCGCAGGATACTGTATCTACGGAAAGATACTTCAATACAGAAGTTCAGAGAGGTCTGCTTCACTAGATGCAGACGTCACATTGAAGCGGATTGACGGTTTGATTGAAATCCAGATTCGAATAGCAAATGTGGAAACCGGGCGGATATTGGCTGCCAAGACGGTCAAAGCCTCTGCATCCCGTACCATGTCAAATGCACTTGCATCAACGCAAGACATTAGGCAAGAGGTCATGGCAGATGCAGTAGATAAAGCAGCGAAACTCGTGGTGGAACATCTTAACGACATTGCGTTCCCTGTGTATGTGCTCTCGGCCAACTCCAGATTCGTTACGGCGAATGTGACAGAAGATCAGGTGTCCGTAGGAGAAGTCTGGGAGGCGTTTGCCCTTGGTGACGAGCTCAAGGATCCCCAAACTGGCGAAAGTTTGGGATTTGACGAGGAGCTGATTGCGTCTGTCAGGGTGTCTCGTCCGGGCGCAAAGGCAACGAAGTTTGAATACGGGGCCGACGAGTTTTCTGCCGACAAGTCCAAAAAGGACATTCTTGCCGCGAAATCCGACGGCGAGAAAATCATTCTCCGCAAGATGCGAATTCAGCCCATTGCGAAGCCGAATAATAATCCCGACATGTCGGTGTTGCAAGGCATGCGGTGATAGGAAACAAGGAAAGGGGAGTCAGTCATGAAGGATAAAATTCTGCCGCGGGTGCTGCTGTTTGCGACACTCCACACAGTCAATGCTATCGCTGCGCCGGGTTCAGTTGAAGCGCTCGCAAGCGAAATGCTTGCGTCCGGTGCGAATGTACAGATGTCATATTCAGCCGAAACAGGCGTGTTCATAGTCGGAGTCGGACGTTCCGCTCCGGCTCAAGATACGCCTAAGGCCCGCAACAATGCCCGCGAGCGTGCTGAAATCGCCGCCAAACACGAAATTGCCTCTTTTCTCGGGACGAAAGTCGAGTCCAATGTGGAAATGTCATCCCGGGAAAATACCGCCAGCGGCAGAAATGAACTCGTTGAATTCTACTCGTCGTTGACAAAAGCCTCGGTCGATCAGTTCCTGAAGGGATTGCAGATGCTTTCCGCTTCTACCGGACGAGACGGTGAAGTCGTTGTCGTGATGTTCGCCACCGCGAAGACGCAGAATGCTCCAGACGCATGGGTACACGCCGAGTCTGCAACTGCCAAAGGAACTGTTTCGGCCATTGGAATCGACATTGACAGAGGCGTTGCGGAGAAGAAAGCGCTTGTGAGTGCAATCGAACAGGTCGCCGGGACAATGGTAGCAGGCAAGATGACTGTCACTGACAAAGAGGAGATGCACAAGCGCCTCTCCACTTCCGCCGGTGCCCTTGTCGAGGAATACAGGATTGTAAAGGAAACGAAGGTAGAGGCGGAATATCGCATAGAAGTAGTCGCAAAGGTCTCAAGACGGAAGATATACGAATCGTACCGTTCATTCTTCAAGACACTGAACGACCCGGTGTTCGTCATCATTGCAAGCGATGCCGCTTTAAACCGCAGTTTCACCCAATATTTCGTAGACAAGGGCATGAACATCACAGAGCAAGCCGATTCGGCAGATTATGTAATCAGGCTGAACGGCAGTTTCACCGAGCGCATGAATCCGGTAACAGGGGCTCCGGGCACAATGCTGTCGCTATCGGTTGAGATTGTCTCTGCCGACCGCAAAACGGTACTTCTGAAGATGACAGAGAAGAAGTCGAAGGATAGTGAAGTCCTTTCTCGCAAACAGCGAGAGGAAGAGGTGTGCCGCGCAATCTTCGATAAGATTCACGGACGCCTTGACGAAGCCCTGCATCGCATGGTGATTAAAATGCTGGACGATGCAGAAGGCTAATTCGGAAATGGCACTTTAATCCTGTCGGTGTCACAGTTGTGGAGCCGTCAGGCGACAACACACAAAAGAAAGGAAACCAAAAAATGAAAAAACTGATGATCACTGTCGCAGTCGCTGCGACGTTTGGCGCGGTGTTCGCGCAGAATGCCGCCGCACCTGCTCCCGAGGCAACTTCCCAGGAGAAGTGCGCCATCGAGGAGAAAGACGTGGACGCGATGATGGATGAATACATTTCGTCCAAAGGCTGGGTCGAAGGTCTTAACACAAAGGCCGACGGTTCAAAATTCTTCATCGCCAAGGGGTCAGGAGTGATTCAAGCGCCGAAGAACAGCCAGTATTACATTGATTCTCGCGTAAATGCCTTCAACAAGGCGATGCTTGACGCTAAAAAAGCAATGGTCGAGTATCTTGGTGTAGACATCGCGACTGAAACCTCCAAGGAGTATGCTGAAGGCGCCGCAGTGAATCCGCCGCCGCCTGCAAATGCCGAAGAGGCACTCGTGCAGGAACTTGCGGACAAGGGCAAGAAACTGCTTTTGGCGAAAATCAACGAAGAATTGAAGAAGCAGGGTATCGATCCTGCCAAAGATCCCGCCGCCGCAAAGGCCGCGCTTGGCAAACAGCTGAACAGCGAAAAATACAGGAAGATGATTGCTTCTGCGGCCCGCGCGCAAGTGATTGGGTTTCAGGCGTGTTGCACGTTTGAGGGTACTCCCGCTAACGGCAAAGGGGAAATCGGCGTTGTGGCAATCTGGAGCCCCAAGCTTCAAGCCATGGCTGCATCGCTCGTGACGGGGGCTCCCGTGCCGCCGGTCGGCGCGAAAAAACCTGTCGCCCAGCAGATCAGCACCGATCCCGCGACGCTCATTTCCACGTTTGGCGTCCAGCAAAAGATTGACGAGTCGGGCGATCTTGTTCTTGTCGGATTCGGTCAGGCTGGCGCAATCAGTGAGTCCAAGACGTCCGGAAAGGCCGCTCAGACCAAGGCGCGTCAGAACGCAATAGCGGCGATTCGAGAGTTTGCAGGCGAACAGGTAGCCGTGGCGACCGCAACGCTCAATGCGGAAACAACCGAAGAGTTCGAAAAAGGAGCTGAAGCGTATGAGAACGAGAGCGCAATGAAGGAGAAGATCGCTGCTGCTGCGAAGAAGATGAATATCGCCGGCATCGCGCCGCTCAAGAACTACAAGTTCAAACACCCAATCAACGGGAAAACGGTGTACGGCGCAGTTGTTACATGGTGTCCGAAACAAGCCGGCCAAGCCCGGATGTTGAAGCAGACCATGGCAAACCCGGCGGCCGCTTCCCGTGCGCCCGCACCGCAACCCGCAACGCCGGTCGCTCCTGCACGTGGATTCAATGCCGCCGGAGATGGAGCGGATCCTGATGCATTCTAAGATTGCGTTTGGGATGGTTCTCGTGGCCTTGTCCGCATTTGCGGACAAGGTTCACGAGGTGTTTAACGCCCACCGGGATGAAATACTCTCGGCGGGCGTAACGTCTTTTGGCGGAAATGTCTATCTGGTCGGAAAATCAAACTCGCCGCGAAATCGCGGGGATGCCGTGGGGTGGACAAAAGCCGAGGAAAGCGCAAAGTGGAATTTGGGAGACCGGCATCGGGCAGCGGCCGAATGGCCTCCAGATGCAACTGAAGAGGAAAAGGAAGCGGCGTGGCTTGAGTATCGTGTGATGCACCCCAATCGTTTCCATGTCGTCGGTCTGCAACGTATCTTGACGCAAAAGACGCCTCCCGACGGGTATTTGGTCGTTTTGTCGGTTCCTGCGGAATTCGTAAGCCTTTCACCGCCGTCAGTACAAGAGTTGGAACAGGCGGTGAGTCGTGTGCGTGAAAAAAAACGCTTGACGGAAGAGACAGCCAAGCGGGCAGCTGCCGAAGCTGCCCGCAAAGCGGCGGCAGAGGCGGCCGCGCGTAAAGCTGAAGCGGAAGCTGCTGAACGCAAAGCTGGGGCGCGAAAAGTCCTCGACGGCGGAACGATTCGTCAGCAGCAGGCTGACGAAGACCTGGTCTTGTAGCGTCCGCCCTGCCTCCTGCGCCGCGCAAGCGATGTCGCGCGGCGAAAGCCGGCCCGTCAATCTGCGACCGCTCCGGCGCGCCCGACGATCGCAATCCGCCCCGCGCCGGCGGGCTTTTCGTATGCAAGCGGATATCCGGCGAGCTCCGACAGCGGCGAAGCGGACGAGGACAGGGACGGCAGGCCGGACGCGCCGCGCTTGAACGCCTTTGCGTATTCCGCCAGCACCAGATAATCTGTCGCCATGCCGTTCTCGATTTTCTTTGCGCTGCGGAACATCGCGAACCCGTCGCCGCCTTCCATAAGCGTAAAGGCGCTCCCGGCCACGCGGTATACGCCGTGCAGATCGAGCGGAACGAACTTTCCCTTACTGCGGTCGTAAACCTCCACGTCCCTCACGCGGTAGACGCCGTTCGACGGACCTGCCACCCATGTACCGGCAGCATCCACCTGCACGGAGGACTTCACGGCCGCATCAACCGCATACCTGAGGCCGGCCACCTGGAGAAATCCACCGAACTCCGCATCGCCGGCGGTCTTCGCTCCGAACTCGAGCGCATCCAGGATATCCCTTCCGTTCACCTCCACGATGCCGATGTCCCCGCCGAACGGCTGCACCGTGCGGAGCGTCTTGAGCGTGACATCGCCGGCCGGGATGTCCGAGCGCACGTTGCCACCGTTTATAAGCGCCATGTCGCAGGCGAAGCCATGACGCTTTGCATACCACCAGGCGGCATCCGCCGCGAAATCGCCCGCCGAGCATCCCTCCCTGCGGACAAGACGGTCCGCAGTGCCCGGCGCGCAGGAGCAGATGTCGGCCGGGGCGACGGCTACGCGCTCCCCCAGCTGACGGTTCACGGCGTCCGAAAGCTGCTCTTCGAGACGCGCAACCTCAGGATTCCGTTCGCCCCGCGGGAAAACCGTGCCGGCGGCGACGCACCGGCCGTCCTCGAACGTCAGAAACCCCAGAATGCCGAGATGGCAGCCGCTCTGGGCGAGCACGACATCCCGGCCTGCGGCGTTCCGTACGCGCGCGCCCGTGTACAGGGAATGCGAATGCCCGTCGATGAACGCGACGAAGTTCGTAGTGTGCGCGATCACGTCTATCGACCTGCAGCCCGCGGAATCCGGCGACACGCCCAAATGCCCGACCACGACCGTGCAGTCCGCCTGGGCCGCGGCTTCGTCCACAGCCTTTTGCACGGCGGCATACAGGGCTTCTCCGCGTTCGCCTGAGATGAAGTCGTAGGCTCGCCAGCCCCCCGAGGCATCCAGGAATGTCGACGGCCTTGCCGAGACGAGCGTAGCCGGCGTCGTGACGCCGACGAACGCCACGCGCGCCGCGCCCGCCGTAACCACCACGTACGAGGGCAGCACGAGCGTCCCCGGGTCGTCAAGCGTCTTCCTGCGGATGAAGTTGCAGCAGGCGTACCGGAAAGACGCCCGGCGGATGTTGTCGAAGAGCGCCGGAACGCCGTAGTCGAATTCATGGTTGCCGAGAGTCGCCACATCGTAGCCGGCCGCGTTCATGATGTCGATCACGCTGCGGCCCGAATCGTATCCGCCAAGCGGCGTTCCCTGCACGTGGTCGCCCGCATCCGCGAGGATCACGGACTCCCCGGCCGCCTCGAGGCGCGCCTTCTCCGCCGCGATCTCGGAAAAAGACACATACCCGTCGTCGATGTGCGCGTGAGTGTCGTTCGTGTGAAGCACTGTCACGCGCGCGGCGGCGACGACGGTGCAGGGCAGGACAATCGACAGCGCGGCGGCAAGCGCGCAGATTCGACGTCTTGCGGACCTGGCCGCCAGATTCCGGGAAAGCGTTTTCGGCATGTTTTCGTCCATAATGTTTTCGGGGCGGGCCGCCCGCCGCCGGCATGGCATTTTCCTTGCGGACGGCAGTATTATAGCAAAACCCGTGTTGCCGCCGCTGCGGGGTTTTGATAAAATCGCAGCATGAAAATCAAAATTCTCGCTTCCGCCGTGGCGCTGGTTTCGGTTCCGGCGCTTTCCGTCCCGAAAAACGTCGAATTCCGCGAATGCCCCAAATGCGACAAACGCATAAGGATAGACCTTGAAGAAGGCAAGGCATACGTGAATCTGAGCCGTCTGGACGGCGTGCCGAAGGAGAAAATGGCGGAACGCGCCGCCATGCTTCTCGATTTCGCGAAGGCAAAACCCGCCGCGCGCGGCTTGAAGCGTCCCACGATGGGATGGTCGAGCTGGAACACGTTCGGAATCGGCATTTCCGAATCGACAATCCTCGAAACGGCAAAGGCGATGTCGGACAACGGGCTCAAAGACGCGGGATACGCATACGTGAACATAGACGACGGATTCTTCTGCGGCCACGGGGAAGACGGCAAACTGAAAATCATCGAAGAGCGCTTCCCCAACGGAATGAAAAAGGTGGCCGACGGAATCCACGCGCTCGGAATGAAGGCGGGAATATACTCCGACGCCGGAATCAACACGTGCGGTTCGCTTTTCAACGACAAGCGGGGTCGCGGCTCCGGGCTTTTCGGGCACGACGCCGAAGATTGCAGATACTACTTCAACGAATGCGGGTACGATTTCATAAAAGTCGATTACTGCGGCGGCCGCCAGCAGAAGCTCGACGTCCGCAAACGCTACACGGAGATTTCCAAAGCCATCAAGGCGACGGGACGCGACGTGACGTTCAACGTGTGCCGCTGGACGTATCCCGGAACGTGGATCTCGGAAATCGCCGATTCATGGCGCACTACCGGCGACATCCGCGCGAAGTGGAGTTCGGTTAGAGGCATCATCGGCCAAAACATCTACATGTCCGCGTACTGCAGCCCGGGACACTACAACGACATGGACATGCTTGAAATAGGCAACATCAAGGGCAAGACGAAAACCGCTTTCGGCAAGCACGATCCCGGCCTGACCCCCGCGGAAGAGCTGACGCACTTCGGCATGTGGTGCATGCTTTCTTCGCCGCTTCTCATAGGCTGCGACGTCCGCAAGATGCCGCCGGAATCGCTCGCCCTCGCGACAAACCCGTACCTCCTGGCGATGAACCAGAACGACCTGGGCGTGCAAGGCTACGCGGTCCAGCGGGAGGGCGCGAACGCATACGTATTCGTGAAAGACGCCGTCGAAAGATTCGGGAAATCGCGTTTCGTGGCGCTCTACAACGGCAACGACTCGGCAACGGAATTCACCGTGAAGGCCGAGACGCTCGACCTGGGCGGCAACATAGACGTATTCGATCTTGCGGAAAAAGGCGACATCGGTTCTTTCAAGGGCGAATTCACCTTGAAAGTGGCTCCGCACGCGTCGCGCTTCTTCAGGTTCGACGCCGAAGAACGCCTTGAGCGCAAAGTCTACGAGGCGGAAACCGCGTTTCTGCACGATTTCCAGTGCCTGTCCGATTTCAAGACGGCGGGGACGGCTGCGCCCGACGCGATGCGGTTCGCGAGCGGCGGCGTGGCGGTGCGTTTCCTCGGCAACAGGCCGGACAACTGGCTTGAGTGGCGCGACGTCGAAATAAAGAAAGGCGGCAGGCGCGTTTTCGAGATTTCGTATTATTCCCACACCGCCCGCAAGTTCTTCGTGGAAATCGACGGCAAGGGCAGAATGGAGTTTTCCGTCCCGCAGACGGACGGGCGCAAAATCGACACGATCCGCTTCACCGCGGATGTCGCGCCGGGGCTGCACACCGTGAGAATCTCCAATCCCGGAGACTGGACGCCGGACATCGACAAGATGACGCTTGCGGACTGACGGAGGTTCCGCGTTCCCGGCGAAAAAAAGCGGCGGCGCCATGCCAGGCGCCGCCGCTTTCACATACCCGCCGTCGCCGGCGCGTCTCACTGCACGGGTGCGGGGACGATTCCCGTCTTGACGCGGAGATATTCGCTCATGCGCTTTGCACGGGCGCGGAAGTTCTCGAATCCGGGCTTGTTTTCCGGACGCGTCCACATGACTTCCGCAAGCGCGCTAGCACGCGGCCACATCTTGTAATCGAGTTCCCGGGGAGTCCAGGTGTACTCGCTCCAGTTGTTGCCCTGGACGCCGAGAATGTGCTTGGCGTTCGCGGCTGGAATCCCGGCCGTCGGTTCCAGCGAATAGGCCTTTTCAAGCGTCACGTTTCCGCCTATGTATTCGTGCGGATCGTTCTTCAGCCCCTGGCGGTAGTCGAGGTAGCAGAAATTGTTGGGCGTCATCACGACATCGTTGCCGCGCTTCGCCGCGGCTATGCCGCCTTTCGACCCGCGCCAGCTCATCACGATCGTATCCTTGCCGGGATCGCCCGCGAGAACTTCATCCCAGCCGACGGCCCGGCGGCCCTTCTTGGCGAGGTATTCGGTGAAGTGCCGCGTCATCCAGCCCTGCAAGCCCTCTTCTCCGGCAAGGCCGAGATCTTTGATGCGCTTCTGGCACTTGGCGCATTTCTTCCAGCGGTGCTTGGGCGCCTCGTCGCCGCCGATGTGGATCACGTCAGACGGAAAAAGCGCGCAAACCTCGTCAAGCACGTCCTCGAGGAACTTGACGGTCTTGTCGTTTCCGGCGCAGAAGATGTCGCGGCTGATGCCCCACTGCCAGCGGACGCCGGGGTTCTTGCCGGTGCAGCCCAGTTCTGGATAGGACGAAACCGCGGCCACCGCGTGTCCGGGCAGTTCGATTTCCGGAATCACCTTTATGTGGCGCGCGGCGGCGTAGGCGACTATCTCTTTAATGTCCTCCTGGGTGTAGAAATACGGGCCGTACTTCTTGTTGTCGAAAACCCAGCGCGAGCCTTTCTTCTTTTCGCCCTTGACGACGTCCCGGGCGCGCTTGGGGCTGCCGTTGCGCACGGAGCCGACCTGGGTCAGACGCGGGTATTTCTTGATTTCGATGCGCCAGCCCTGGTCGTCGGTGAGATGCCAGTGCATCACGTTCATCTTGTGGACAGCCATCGCGTCGAGTATCTTCTTGACTTCCTCCTTGCCGAAGAAATGGCGGCAGTCGTCGACGAGAAGGCCTCTCCATTTGAAGCGCGGCGCATCCTCGATTTCCACGCACGGGAAGGAGAGCTCCGTCTTGGGGCCGCGGCTGGACTCGCCGAGCTGCTCCAAAGTCTGTTCGGCGTAGAAACGTCCGGCGTCGTCCGACGCCGCGATGCTTATGCCCTGCGGCGTGACGGAAAGCCTGTACCCCTCGGCGGGGATGGATGCATCCTTTTTGAAAGCCGCGGCCTTGGCGACCTCGGCGAAAGATCCGCTTCCGCTTTTGAATACTCCCGGCTTTTCGACGGCCTTGTTCGGCATCGGCACCACTTCTATCGCGGCGGAAGCCGCCGCAGAAACCGCGGCAAACACCGCAGCCGCTGTCGTTTTCATGTTCATTTCAGGTTTCTCCTTTTTTTGTCTATTTCGAGCCGCGTTTCCGCGGCGCCCTTCAAGCTGTTTGTTTCTTCAAGGCCGACACAAGCCAGTGCGGCATCGGGGGAGGCACCGCGCGCGTCTGCGCATCCTTGAACCCGGCGGCGGCGAGCCATTCCTTCAGTTCGGCGTCGGAAAAGACCCATCCGTTGGGCATCGTGAGCGCCATGTTCACCGCGAAGAGCGCGGAAAACGGCGGATCGGTGCGCGAAGCGTCCGTCATCATATCCAAGACGTATATGCGCCCGCCGGGCCTGAGCGCGTCCGCCGCGCGCTTCAGTATGCCGGCCGCGTCCTCCGGCGATTCCTGGTGCAGCGCGCCGAAAACCGTCACGGCGTCGTACGCGCCGCTCTCGTAGACGTCCGAACGGTAGTCGCCGGCGCGACATTCTATTTTTCCTGAAAGACCGGCCTTTGCGACCATTCCGGCCGCGAACTCCGAAATCGCCGGAAGATCCACCGTGACGATCTTGTCGATCTGCGGCGCGCTTTGCGCCATGAGGATTGCGTATGCGCCGGGCCCGCCCGCGAGATCGAGAACGCGGCGGCAGTCCGCCCCCAGATCCAGCATCGGCACGACGGACCTTCCTATCCCCATTGCGCGCCCGTACATCGCGGCGGCGAAAGTCCCGGTCCGCGCGGCGTCGCCGCCGAGGTGCGCCGAAGGATCCTCCGGCGGACGCCCCGTCTTGACGAGGCCGGCGAGGCGTCCCCACACGGGATAGACGTCGCGGTTGTAGCGTATGGCGCCGGTGAGATCCGCGGGGGAGCCTTTCACGAGCGCCGTCGCCGAAGCGGGCGTGTTGGAGTATACGCCCTGCGCATTCTTCGCGAGAAGTCCGCAGGCGACGCAGGCGTCGAGCAGAAGCCGCATCCCGCGCGGCGAAGCGCCGCACGATGAAGCGACTTTGGCGGCGCCGGCGTCCGCGCCGAGATCGCGGACCGCGTCGAACACGCCGCAGTCTATCGCGGCGAAAAGGACGGCCGACGAATAGAAGGCCGAAGCGAGATCGACTATTCCCTGCACCGTAAGCGGTTCTTTCATTTTTCTTCCTCCGCGCCGCCGATTCCCTGGATTGCCTTGAAGCGCGCTGCGCGCAATGCGTCAATGTAGGCGTCCACCGCGGGAGTGCGCCGTTTCACGGTCATCTTGAAAGGCAGATTCATTCCAAGCGGCCTCATCATGTTCAGCAGACGGATGTCGGAGACATGGATTTCGGACGGCGCGAAGCCGGCCGCGAGAATCCTGTCGAGCGTCTCCTGCGCGAGATGCTCCCATATTTTCGCCAGCCCGTCCGGAAGCCGCGCCGGCGGAACCGAAAACACCTGCGCGAAAACCCCCTTCCCGCCGGCGGCGTCGGCGGCGGCGAAGAGATAGCAGATGCGCGGCTTCTCGTCCTTTGTGATCAGCTGGGGGATCGCCGTGAAAGCGATTTCCCACGCGGCGTCCTTCCGCATTTCAAGCGTTTTCGCCTTTGCGATCTTCGCGTTGTCCAGCGAAATGCGGCGCTCGAACTTTATCGGATTTTCCGGGATGGGGCAGGGGGCGTCGCGCCAGCGGCCGGGCTCGTATTCCTCGCGGCAGAACATCGCTTTCTCGGACGCGAACGATCCCGGCAGCTCCGGATCCTCCTCGAAACGCATCAAAAGGCCGAAAGTCTCCCACAGCGTTTTCACGACGCCCTGGGCGGTGACGTCGTCGGCGGTCTCCGGAACGAATCCAGGGAAGAACGACACGAACGTTATCGAGCCGTCTTTCTGGTATATGACTTCATCGTGCTCGACATCACCCGGCGTAAAGGCGAGCACCGCGGCCGGGTTTCTGCGCAGCAGCTGTATTTTCGTGAACGCCTCCCAGCCGCGCACGAGCATCAGCCGCACCTTTATTTCAGGAACCTCGCCTTTGACGGCCGACACGAAGAACGTCTCGCCGCCTGCCGGCTTGACCGCCCAGTTGGAAGGATACGCGCTCTCCCACGAATCGAGGCGCGCGATCTTCTCCGCGATTTCCCTTGCCGAAACGATGTTGTGCAAAACGGTCTCCGTTCCCCGCCATCCGCGCGCTCAGCGTTTTTTCGGTTTCGTACCGGTGTCCACGCTGGACATGTCAGGCACGTCGATCGTCTGCCCTATTTTGAGATGCTTGGGATCGAGTCCGGGATTGGCGTCGAGTATGTCCTGCACGGTGCATCCGTATTCGCGGGCGATGAGCACCAGAGTCTGACCCTTGACCACTACATGCGCCCAAGCTTTCGTCGGGACCTGGCGGGCGGACCTTGCCGGCGCTCCGCCGGAACGGGCGGCGGCGGGCGGCGGCGCGCTTCTGTAGAGAGCCTCGACCTTGCGCGTAATCTCCTCCACGATTTCGCGCCGCTGCGCCTGCTGTGCGCGGGCCAGCGCGGAAATCGCCTCGCGGAGGCTTTCCTGCGCGCTGCGGAGTTCGTCGATCTGCACTTGCAGGCTGGCGCCCGCGCCGCTCGCTTTTTCAAGGTTGGCAAGGCGGGTGTCGAGTATTTCCTGGTTGCGCGACAGGACGTCGAACTGCTCGGCGAGCTGGCGCGTCTCCTGGAGCGCGGCTTCGAGTTTGTAGGCGTTCCGCGCGGCGGCGGCGCGGTCGTTGGCGGCCGCGCAGAGCGCGAACGCGGCGGCAGCGGCGGCAATCGCGGTTTTCACGGTGATCGGTTTCATCTGTCTCTCTCCTTTTGTTTTCCAGTTCCTGTGCATATTCCGGCGCAGCCGTCACAGCGGCGCCGCGTACATGAAACACGTCCAAAGCGCGGCGAGCGCGCCTGCAACGATGAAAAGAAGCGTCCTGCGGTGCGAAGCGTCCATCTCCTCCGCGCTTTCGCACCCGCCGGCCCAGCCGTCCTTCGCAAGCATCCTGAAAAGCGGCAGATGCAGGGTTCCCGGACGTTTCGCCCCGTCCTGCGGCGGCTGCGCGGCATCGACGCCGTTTCCGGCATCCAGCCCGGCGCGCGCGGAGCAAGTCCGGGCGCGGCGTCTTTCAATAAACGAAGGCAGTATCGGGGACATGGATTCAGGGGAGTTTGAGTTTCATTCCGGCGCGGATTTCCGCATCTGTCGAAACCGCCGCCTTGTTCAATTCCCGTATCCGCTTCCACTCGGCGTCGGTTCCGTAGAATTTGCGCGATATGCTCATGAGAGTGTCGCCCGGCTCTACCGTATACACGGCGGGGCGCTGCGGCGTCTTGGCGGATTTGCCGTCCGCGCCGCCGCCGAGAGAGGGGAGGAGGGAGCCGCGCGGCTTCTCCGCCGGGCCTTTCGCGCGCGGCGGCAGCGGCGGCGCCTTCGCGTCTTCTTCGCCGGCCTCGGCGAGGACGGCCTTCGCTTCGGCAAGCCCGCCTGCGGCCTCCGGCGAATCTTCCATGCCGGCCGCCTCGAGCACGGAGCGCGCTTCGGCGAGCGGATTGTCCTCTTTGGCGTCGCCGGCGATCAGTTCCATTTCGTCCGGCGGTTTCGGCGCCGGCTCCGCGCCGCGCTTCGCCGACGGCCCGCTTCCGGTTCCGGTTCCGGCGGAAAGCGCCGTTTCGAGTTCCTTCGAAAGCCGCTTGTTCGTTTCGCCCAGCGAAACTATCTTGCGTGCGAGCGAAAGATTTTCCTTCTTCAGCTTTTCGGCTTCGGCAAGCGCCTTGCGCAGCTCGGCGGCGGCTTTCTTGTCCTTTTCGGGGGAAACGCCGGCGGACGGGGCCAGCTCGTTGGCGAGCAGGCTGCGGCAGAGCGCGGCGCGCCCCTGCGCGACGGCGAACTTGTCGGCGCCGGGCCGCATGGCGATGTATTCGCGATAGTGCGCAATCGCGCCGATATAGTCTTTTTTGTGGTCCTGCAGCAGCACGGCCAGCTGGAAGTGCGCGCTCGCGGCTTCGGGAATCTTGCGGACGGTCTTCTCGAAGCCCTCGACTGCCGCGTCGAGCCGTCCGGCCTTGTAGTCGGCCTCGGCGTTGCGGTAAAGCGCGCTCTGGCGCTCCTCCGCCTCCGTCTCCGCGACGGAAGACCCGCAGCCGGCGCAGAGCGCGGCCGCGAACGCGGATGCCGCGATGCGGAATGCAAAAGTCTTTTTCATGATCCGTCTCCGTCCTCCGTATACTCCGGACCGTCCGGATCTTCGCCGGAACCGTCATCTTCGCCGCCGGACGGCGGCTTCAGGAAAATCGGGCGGAACTGCCTGTCCTCCGCGGAGGCTTCCTCCGGCGCGGACGGTTCCTCATCTGTCGCGGCGACGTCTCCGGGCGCAGCGTCCCCGTCCTGCGCGGCGGGCGGCTTCGCGTCTTTTTCCACCGCGACGTCGCCGTTCGCGTCGAGTCCGGGAAGATCCGGCGCGCCGTCTTCCTTTTTCTCCGGCTCGGGCGGTTTTTTCTTTTCGTAGCGCTTGGCGCGCTCTTTCGGATCGTCGCGCTGGAGCGTGGGGTCGAGTTCGTTGAGCTGCTGGAGCGACGAAAGGCCGAAATGCTCCAGGAAGAGCGGCGTGGTGCCGTAGAGATACGGATGCCCGGGCAGTTCGCTTCTGCCGACGAGCCGGACGAGCTGGAGGTCGGTCAGGGTCTTCACCATCGTATCCACCGACACGCCGCGTATCTGCTCTATTTCCGCCTTTGATATCGGCTGGCGGTATGCGATTATGGCAAGCGTCTCGAGAGAGGCGCGGGAAAGGCGTGACGGCCTGTCGAGATGGAGCAGCGCGCGCACGTAGCGGCCGCATTCCGGAACGGTCTGCAACCGGTACGTTCCGCCGGAGTTCACGAGTTTGAAGCCGGTCTCGCCGCGCTCGAGCTCTTTTTCAAGGCCGCGGAGCGCGTTTTCTATTTCGCGCGAAGTACACGAACCGTACACGGACATGACGTCCGCGTCGTCGCCCTCTTCGGGCTTCACGGAGCGGATGCATTCGCGCAGATCCGCGGCGGAAAGCGGCGATTCGGAAGCGAACAGCAGGGAGCCTACGATTTTCTGCAGCGACGACGGCAGCGGCACGGACGGTTCGCGGCGCGCGGGCTTTGCCGCAGGCGCGGAAGGCTCCGCGGCCTCCGGCGCGGCCGGTTCCGCGGCTCCGGCCTCCGGCGCGGCCGGTTCCGCCGCGGAGATCGTCTCTTCTTCAGTATTCATCTGGCGTTTCAAGAGGCGTGTCGCCGTCCGTCTCGTCCGACGGCAATACGGTGATTTCGTGGAACGCGGCGTTCTGGAAAACGAGAATCCTGTGCTGGCGCAGGAGTTCCAGAAGCGCGAGGAAAGTGACTATTATCTCGCCGCGCGGAGACTGCGGCGTGAAGAGGCGCGAGAATGCGATGTTGCCGTCCTCGCGCACTTTTCCGAGGATCAGATCCATCTTGTCGGGCACGCTCCAGCGCATGCCCTTGAGTTCGCCCGGCGGGATTTCCGCCGCGCGCGCGAGGACGGTCTGGAACGCGCCGAGCAGGTCGAAAAGCCCGATTCCGCGCAGCGCGCCGACGGCGTCGGAGGCGGTTTTTTCAAACTTGGGCCTGCCGCCGCCGTAGTCGTACGATTCAAGCGAACGCACTTCGAATTCGGCGAGCCGCGACGCGGCGTCCTTGAATTTCTTGTACTCCACGAGCTGCCGCACGAGGTCGAGGCGCGGATCGACCCACTCCTCGTCGCCGCCTTCCTCGGCGGCGCGCCTTTCCACGGGCAGGAGCATCCGCGATTTTATGACCATCAGCGTGGCGGCCATCACGACGAACTCCCCGGCGATGTCGAGGTCGAGCTTGCGCATCAGGTCCAGATACTCCATGTACTGGACGGTTATCTTCTCGATCGGGATGTCGTAGATGTCCAGCTCGTCGCGGCGGATGAGGTACAGAAGCAGATCGAGAGGTCCTTCGAAGACCTCCAGATCCACCTTGTACTCCTCCGCGAAAAGCTCTGCCTGCGCCATGTCGCCGCTCCGCCCGCTACTCCAGACCCACCGCCGCGCGGGCGCGGTGCAGCGTGTCCGACGCGCGTTCGCGGGCACGGCGCGCGCCGTCTTTCAGCACGTCGGCCACGTAGTCCGGATCCTTTTCGAGTGCGGCGCGTTTTTCGCGGAACGGCGCGAACGTGCGCTCGTAGATTTCGAAAAGCGCCTTTTTCGCCTCGCCGTAGCCCATGCCGCCGGCGCGGAAGCGCGCCGCCATGGCGGCCGCCTCTTCGGGCGTCGCGAAGAGCTTGTAAAGGCCGTATATCGAAGAAGCGTCCGGATCCTTGGGGTCTTCGACCGCCGCGCAGTCGGTCTTTATCCCCATTATCTGCTTGCGGATCCGCTTGAGATCGTCGAAAAGCCCGATCGTGTTGCCGTAGCTCTTGGACATTTTCTGCCCGTCGGTTCCGGGTATCACGGCGACGTTCTCGGCGATCAGCGCGTCGGGGATCTTGAATATCTCGCCGTATGCGTTGTTGAACTTGATCGCGATGTCGCGCGTCACTTCGAGATGCTGCTTCTGATCCTTGCCGACCGGGACTTTCTCGGCCTGCATCAGAAGGATGTCGGCGGCCATGAGGACCGGATAAGTGAAAAGGCCGTGGGTCGCAGGCTTGCCGTGCGCAAGCTTGTCCTTGTACGAATGGCATCTTTCTATGAGGCCCATCGGGGTTATCACGGAAAGAAGCCACGCGAGCTCCTGCACTTCGGGAACGTCGCTCTGGCGGTAGAAGACGGTGCGCGAAGGATCGAGACCGCAGGCGAGGAAGTCGAGCGCGACGTCGCGCACGCTTTCGCGCAGGAACTGCGGATCGCGCACCGTGGTCAGCGCGTGGTAGTCCGCTATGAAGAAGAACTCCTCGCCCTGCTCCTGCAGGGAGATCATCGGGCGCATCGCCCCGAAGTAGTTGCCGAGGTGCAGTTTGCCGGAAGGCTGTATGCCGGTCAGAATTGTCATTTTCAGTTCCTGGCTTCCTCGCGGAGGGATTTCAGGAGCGCGATTTCCGCCCTGTATCCG